>Ga0098068_1000777_pt1 | contig 12130 bp, 24 predicted proteins | sample 26BtaG_FD_75059 | JGI IMG/M metagenome (GOLD analysis project Ga0098068, IMG submission 75059) | Marine viral communities from Cariaco Basin, Caribbean Sea - 26B_WHOI_OMZ_CsCl | ecosystem: Environmental > Aquatic > Marine > Oceanic | place: Caribbean Sea: Cariaco Basin | collected 2014-11-09 | reverse complement strand
GGAAGAACAAGAACAACAATTACAACAGAGTACAATTAACAGAGAAAGAGCAAAAGTAGAGAGTGGAGAATTTGTTGAAGTAGATGGTCAATTACAATCTGTTAAAGGAAAGATACCCGGAGGGATTCCAACAACTCAACTTACACCAGCTCAACAAGAAAGAAATAAAGAAAGACAAAGAAGAGCAGATCTTCAAAGAAACATTGCTCAGGAAACAAGAGCAGGTCAGGAAGTCAGAAGAGGAACTCAGAGAGGCCAAACATTTGAGGCAAGAGGAGAACCAACAAGATCAGTTCCATCAAAACTTAAAGGAGGTAGATTACTTTGAGAGAGAACAAAGAAGTCATAGAAACAATCATTAACACAGCAGCTATTGCATTAACAGCAGCTGGTACCCAACAGGCCATAAGTGGTAAGGCATGGGGAATATTATTGATCATAGTTGCAATGCTTTTAGAGTTCATAAAATATTATGGACGTAATAAACAATTTTGGTAGGAGGTACTAAAATGGTAGAAGAAGAGAATAAACCTGTTGAGCCTAAGGCTGAAGAGAAGAAAGAAGAAGAAGAAAAAAAGCCAGAAGGAGAACAGGAAGAAAAGCCAAAGGAGGAAACTCCTGAGGCCAATCCTTTAGTAGAGGCTAAAAGATTGAGAGATGAATTGAAAGAACTTAGTTCTACAATTAAGACACAAATGGATAGATTTAATGAGGCTAAGGCCTTTGATATACTGAGTGGTAATGCACCAGCAGGTCAGGGACAACAGCCTAAAAAGGAAGAGACAGCGTCTGAGTACGTTGATAAAGCTATAAGAGGTGAGCTAAATGAAAAAGACATTAAAGAAGATAAAAAATAAATTGACTAAGAAAGACATTAAGGTAGTAAGTCATGAGGAGGCTTACTGGACTAAGGTAATTCAAGAGACAGAGTTGAATGTTACTAACTTTGAGAATGGTTTAAAGTTCAATAGATTCGTTCTAAGGAATGCCAGAGAGGAATTAAAAGCTGTTAAAGAAGCAGAGAAGAAATCTCCTTTCAAGTAAAATGCATATGTACGTGATCCTGAGAGGGATTAAGGATAGACAAGATAGATATGTAAATGATCTACTTGCAAGATACTATCATTACGACTGGCAGAAAGGACAAGACAAAGGAGCTGTTCAATTAGCAGTCAGGCCAATCCAACTCTATGAATTGGTATTTCCCGAACAAGCTTATGAAGATGTTTATAAGACTATCTGGCCAGTTGCATGGGAAAGAAAGGGGTGGATTAACAAAGCCTTAGCAGTTCTTGGAAAACTATTAGGTACTCAGAAAATACCTGAGCCTCCTAAAGACTGGCAGCCTAATCCTTACTTCAACAGAGATGGGATAGAATGTGCAGGTATTGGTATCAAGAAAGACATTAACCATAAAGGGATTGAGATGCTATGACCATCAAGGAGAGCTGGGCCTTACCATTCAAAGCGAGACTGATAAAAGAAAGAACCAGATTTGGTCAGGGTATGGGCCTGATTGGAGAGGTTAAGACTATCATAAGTCTATTTTTAATGTTATCTATCTGGACTTATCAGAGAGCCATAGAGGTACCATATGCTTTGTTTTTGGTAGGTTTTATTTTATTCATTGTTGGAGTATGGCTCATTGGTTTTGTGTGGGATAAACAGGGTTTATTTAAGGCTCAGCAAGAGTTTCACAATGAAAGGAACCAATTAGCCAAAGAGTTGAGAAAGTTCATGAAAAAGAAAAGATTTAAATAGTTTGGTAATATTGTACTTTTTATGGTAAGTGAAGCAACACTAATTGTAAAGACACATGATGCTATTGATTTCACTGTTGCTGATGCAACAGGTATAGAGAAAGGAACATGGTGTCAACTACAAGAACCAAGAACAGCTTTAGCATCTGTTGGTTCTATTGGGGTTCAAGTTCCTGCTGGTATAGCAGCAAGAGAGAAGATCGCAAGTGATGGTAGAACACAACTTGCTATGTATAGAGATGGAGTTTTTGAGTGTTATATAGGCCCATTGGGTTGTAATGTAGGAGATAAGTTAGTTATCTCTGGAGCAAATGTTTTAGTACCTGTTGAGAATACAGGGCTTACAGCTATTTCTGCAGCAGCATATATAGTTGGTACAGCTTTGGAGACAGGAACTAATAATGAATTGATTAACGTTCATGTGAGGATATAATGGCAGATACTGTTGAGCAGCAAGACATAAGGGGATTGGATATAGATAAGTTAGCTAAAGGTTTTGCTGAGAGACAATATGTTTTTAAAGGAGACTGTTCAGTTTCCAAGATGACAGGAGATTCTATTAGATGGTTTCAAAAGACAGCTGGTACATTAGAAGCAACAGCTCCATCATATACAAAGAATGTTTCTCCTCTTTCTCTTCCAGCTACTTTGGAAGTAAGCTGGACAAGGAATACCAGTTACCCAAAAAAGTATTTTGTAGAGGGGTTTATTTCTATGGAAGATATTCAGAGTGCAGAGTTAGATGTCTTGGCTACAACAGTTAGGGATTTAACTTTGGTAATTACAAGAGATGTAGATGCAGATATCTACGACGTGGTTACTGAGAGCTTTACAGCAGGCAGTGCATTACCAAGTAATGTAAATGGTTTCAATGTTATAACAGAGGGTGGAGATAATTGGAATGCAGCAGCCTATGCAGCAGACCCAATTAAAGATATTCTTCATGCTAAGAAGTTGATAGCAGATAATGATTATAACCCAGAGGGAGCAAGCTTATGGTTAAGCCCACTTGACTATAAGAGTCTTGTGTCATGGTTGATCTCTGGGAAGGGTTCAAGTGTTCCAAGCTTTGCAAGTCAGAAGTTAACTACTGGTGTAGTCTTACAAATCTTAGGACTTAATGTTAAAGTAAGTAACAATGTAACTGCAAGTGAAGCAGTTGTTATTGTTCCACAAAGAGCTACCACATTTAAACAACATATGGGTATGACTTCCAGAGTGATTAAGGAAGAGGGTGTAGGAAGTAGGATAAGAGTTTGGGAAAGTGGTATAGCATACAACACAGACCCTAAGGCTATTTGTTTAATGATAGGTACTCAAGCTTAAAGATGGCAATGGGTGAAAGTTTAGAGATAAAGAACTACATAGTTCTAAGAGGATTGACAACAACAGAGAGAGACGCATTTGGTAGTTCAATTAAGGATGTGAGTGGAGCAGTTGTTATATTCAATAAGACAACAGCTAAGTTAGAGTTCTATGATGATACTAGTTGGAAAGCAGTTACATCAGCATAACAACATTTATATATTTCAATTACATTAAGATATGTATGGTAATAGCAAGTGCAGCATCATTGTTAGGTACTGTGTCAGAGGGGCCGGGTACCATTGGGACAAGAGTTTTACATAAGGACTATCCAGCAACTGAGGGATTAGTAGCAGGCGTTACGAAGCAGACTAATAGGCCTAATTTGGAGGAAGAGTGATGGTTAAGGTAAAGGACTTCTTACCAAAGAAACAGCCCAGAGTGGATCCTATGGGGTTCACAATGGGAAGAGAGAAGTTAGTTATACCTAACCATAGTGGAGATATAGTTACAGGGTTTGTTAAGAAAGTTCCATCAAATGATTTTGATATAGCTAATAAGAAATATGTGGATGATAGTATCAGCCCAGAGAATACTTGGGATGTGAGTGGTAGTAATTTAGTTCCTGCCAATCCAAGTCTAACAGTAGAAGTTCCCAAAGAATTAGCCATAGGGCAAACCACAGCCACAGAAATATTAGATGTTGATGGAAATACAAGAAGTAAGAATGTTCTACCAAGAGCAGGGGGAACATATGCTGTGGGTGGTAGCACAAATGTATGGGCTACAATGTATGCAAGAACATATTCAGGAGATACAGATATAAATATAACTCCTGTTGGAAACACAAGCATAACACAAGGCAACTTATACATCAGTGGGGCAACAGCACAGGTTGTCTTGCCTTTACAGAATGATGCAGCAACTCCAACACTAGCATTTGGAGATGGAGACACAGGTTTGTTTGAAGCATTTGATGATGATTTAAGAGTAGGTGTAGGTGGAGACCAAAGGTTTAGATTTACAACAACAGCATTTGAGGGAAGAGCAACAGCACCAACACCATCAATAGTTAATGAAACAGTTTCATCTACTAATCCAGGATACACATTTGTAAATGATGAAGATACAGGCATAGGTGCAGCAGCAGCAGACCAGTTAAGCCTAATTGCAGGTGGTAGTGAGGGCATCAGGGTAAGTGGTAGCACAGCCATAGAAATGGATGCTACACAAAAGGTAGTAATACCTAATGCAGATGTAGGTATTGGGACAACGAGTCCTGAAAGAAAACTTCATATTGTAGATAGTGGTGGTGACCCAATAATATTAGCTGAAGATTCAACACAAAATTCAATTATTCTTATAAAGGCTACTGCTGCAAATAAAAATTCAATACTTCAATTCGGAGATGTTGGTAGTGATGAAATAGGGTGGGTGAACTATGACCATAACACAGATGATATGACTTTTAGAGTTAATTCTGCTACTCGGATGTTAATAGACTCTTCAGGAAACGTCGGTATTGGGACGGTGAGTCCTGGGGATAATTTGGTAGTGCAAGATAGTCAATCTGGCGAATGGGTTGCTATATCCCTTATAAATTCTGATTGGGGAACAGGAGAAACTACCCAGAAGATAAACCAATATTTTAAATTAAGTCAAGGTGGAACAAGTAATCTTGTAGCAGGAAAAATTCAAGTAGGAAAAGATGATGATTGGGATGATGCAGCTTCTTCTGATAGTTATATGGCATTTTCTACAAGACAAAGTAATACAGTTACGGAACATATGAGAATTGATAATGATGGAAACGTAGGCATCGGAGACACAGCTCCAACCGAGAAGCTAATAGTTGCAGGCAACATATCAGGGGCAAGGCTATTGCTGGAGAACAGTCCTAATCCAACAACTCCAAATAATGGAGGGGTGTTGTTCTGTAGTGGTGGGGCTTTGTTGTATCTTGGTAGTTCAGGAACACAGACAACATTAGCGAGTGCTTAAGATGAACCTAATACTAAAAAGAAAGCTAATGCTTAGAAGATATTTAAAGAAAGATCTAGAAATAATTATTACAGAAGGGTTTAGTGAAAAACTATCTAAAGGGGAGCTGAGGTTCATGAACGGGTTGAACGCTTTGGGGCAGTACAGCAAGATACAGGCTGACTACTATGCAGAGAGATACATGAGGGCTTATAATAATGAAATACATAATACAATATTGTCCAAGAGATAAGGTTTGGCTGGTTTGCAGGCAGACTTACATCAATCATAAGTATAAGACTGTAGCTGAGTGTTTTACTGAAGAGAGTGCTGACATGCTATACAAGGCATTAACTACTTCTGAATAGATTGAGGTCATAGAAAGGTTTATATAGTTATAGTTATTACTATATTATGGGTGATTGATATGGTAAGTTGTGAACACGTACATAAGGATCATGATGGTCTATGTGAGGACTGTTATTGGTACAAGAAAGAGATAGCTAAGAGAAGTATGGAAGACTATATTGATGAGGCTTATGACAGAATGAAAGATGAACAGGCAGAGAGACAGTATGAGGCAGAGGTAGAGAAGAGTATCAGTAAGTTAGCCAGAACAGGGAGCTGTCGGGATGTGATGAAGAAATGATAGAAATTAAGAAAGCAATTATAGCTTTTATATTATTTGTGTTGGTAGTGTTATTAGCAAGAATGGGGTGTTAAAATGAAATGGTTAGATAGATTGAGAGGAAGAGAATATGTGAGAGGACATTTCAAGTGGGTAGGAGTTTATAAGACATGGGTGAAAGGATATTACAGGAGGAAGAGTTAAAGTGCCAAATAAGACAATTTATTTTAAGAATAGACATTGGAGTAGATTGAAGAGAGTTAAATACGTTAGCAAATTGGTAGGGAAAGCGTTAGATAGGTATTGGGACATAGAAAAGGTGAAAAAGGTTCTGAAAGGGGACGAATGAGGCCTTAAATGAGATATTAGAATTAGGGATGATGTAAATGTTTAGGGAGATAGAGTGTTTTCATGTTCAAGAAGATATGTATAGAATTGAAGAGGAAGATATTGGAGGAGACGTAAGAGGAGTACAGATTGGCTGTGGAAGATGTGGCCAGATAAGGAGGTTTAGAATGGTAAAGGTACCAGTGAGTAATTTGTATTTGATGGCAGATGAAGTGCAGTTGGGAGAAGTATATGCAGGGAAGATAATGACAGAGGGAGAAGTGACAAGTGAGAAAGATAGTAAGTTTAATAGAGAGGAGTATACGACTAAGATCATGACAAGTAATGGAGAGAGATTGGTTAGGATGAATAATACGAGTAGATTGATGTTAGTGAGTAGATATGGAGTAGATGACAAGGAGTGGATAGGTAAGGAAGTAGTGTATATTTGTTTAGAGCAGGAAGTGTTTAAGAAGAAGAGAAAGGTATTTTATTTTGCTCCAGATATAAAGGAGATAGAGAGGTTTAGGGAGGAAAGAGGATGAGTAATAGTGGTAAGATAGTGATAATGAGACATTGGTTGGAGAGTATAAGGCAGTTGAGTACGATGGTTGAGAATAGTTTGAATGAGATGGAGGAGGTAAGTGATGAAGATGTTGAGAAGTTTAAGAAGAAGATGTAGTGTAACCAGTACAGGGGAGAGTAAGAGTAAGAGAGAGGTATAGAGATGATAGTCAATAGATATGAGATAGATATGTTAGTGAGTAGCCTATGTCAGAGGGGATACAAAGAGATAGACATGTTATTTAAAGGATTAGGGGTTAGGGGTTATAGAAGTAGGCATAGAGTAGAGTTAGGTAGTCAGAGGGTAAGATGAATAAGTTAGAGTATTTAGTTAGATGGCTATGGGAAGTTAGAGATAAGAGAGATATAGTTACCTATAGTCAGATAGAAAGAGGAGTGTTTATGTATATTGGATATGATAGAAAGACAATTAAGAAGTATATAGTGTTGATGAAGAAGATGGGTGTAGCTAAGAGATTGAATAGATATCAGTGGAAGATGGTGAGAGCTGAGGTGACGAATGATGAGATGTTTTAAAGGGGCAGTAGAGTGGAGAATAGGGAGGGGTGGGGTGGTTAGAGTAGTGAGGGGAGTAGTGAGTAGAGAGGAGAGAGAGGGGGAGAGTAGTCATATGACAAGAAGAGAGTACAGGGGGATATGGATAGGGGGGCCATTACTAACTCTAAGCGAGTTAGAGAATAACGTTCATTGTCATTCACTTACCCTTTCAAAAAAATATTATACAAATAACATATATATTGGAGAGCAAAGATGTTAATAAACCCAGAAGAAGATTTACAATGTGAAATCTGTCAGAGAGAATTAAGAGGCAGGTATTGGAGACTACAAATACCAGACTTAGTTCCTCAAACTTCTACACATACAGCAATCACTTGCGTAACTTGTTATGCTTTAGCGTGTAAGTTAAGTAGATTTGCAAGTATTGGATTATTCAAAGAAGTGATAGAGGCAGAAGAAATCGTTATAAAAAAGAAAAGATAACATATACTTTAGAAAAGGTGTCTCAGTCTGGTAACAGCTGAGGAGGTTTCTGGTATCATCCTCTTTACCTTTATAGCGCCTCTAAAAAATATGGAAGATATGGATTGGATAGTAGAAGTGTTGGAATACATTGCAATAGTTTATTTAATCTATTTAGGGATTGTGGTAATGGTAAATGTTATTCAGTGAAGAAGAACAAAAGAGAATAGATGTTATAGAAAAGAAATTAGATATCAAATTAGATCTATGGCAAAAGAGAATTATTATACATGATGGAGACATCCAGTTGAGACTGGGCAGACAGACAGGCAAGACAACTGGAGTGGCCATCAAGATCTGGGAGATAGCCATAAATAATCCTAATAAAACTTATTTGGTTATGGCTGCCAGTCTTAGACAGTCAGGCTGGTTATACGACAAGATTATTGGTTTATTTGCCAATCATTCAGAAGAGATGATTGTTGGAGAGCCAACAAGAACAAAGATTGTTTTAACTAATGGTACCACTATATACTGCGTTCCAGCTGGGAGAACAGGATATACTGTTAGGGGATATACTATCGATGGGCTGATAGTAGATGAGGCAGCGTATGTACCTGACCCAGTATGGGATGCAGTTATTCCTATGCTTGCAACAACAAATGGATGGCAGATAATACTTGGAACTCCTTTTGGTAAAGCAGGATACTACTACGATTGTGAGAAAGACCCTGATTTCCTTCACATTCATAGAAGTTCAGAACTATGCCCAAGAATTCCTAAATCATTCTTACAAAAACAAAAAGAAACACGTAGTCGGTTGTACTACAAAAGAGAATACTTGGCTGAATATACATCTGATGATACTCAGTTATTCCCATATGAATTAATAAATAGATCATGCACGTTCTTAGAATGGAATTATAAAAAACAGTACAGTAAACACAGGAGATATTATCTCGGTGTTGACATAGCAAGATATGGGGGGGATGAGAATTCATTCTGTGTTGTTGAGTTATTTCCTGATAAAACTCTTAAACTTGTTCATGTAGATACCACAAGAAGAGTTGCATTAACAGACACTATGGGAAGAGTATTAGAACTTCACAAGAGATTTAATTTCAATAGAATCTTTGTTGATGACGCCGGTGTTGGAGCAGGTGTTGCAGATCTATTAACTGAGAAATTGGGGAGAAGAGTTGTTGGCCTGAACAACGCCAGAGCCTCAAACACTTCTAAAGATTCGCAACGCGTCAAAATACTAAAGGAGGACTTATATAATAATCTTTTGCTTTTGATGGAACAAAAGAGAATTCAATTAATTGATAGTCCTCAGTTAAGGCAGTCATTAGCCTCAGTACAATATGAATACACTTCACAAACAGGTAGATTAAGAATCTTTGGAAAATACACTCATATTGCAGAGGGATTAATCAGAGCGTGTTACTGTTTGAAAAACAAAGGTTTAAATATTTGGGCAGCTTAGCTATAAAAATGGAAAGTCAAATAAAAAGACTAATGAATGAGTATGGAGTAAACATTTCTACGTTATCAAATGATACCAAAGCACAACTGGTTTTAATGGCTTACTTAGGAATTAAACTTGAGGAAATAAGGAGGGCTCTTAAATAATGGTAACTGTAACAATGTGTACAAGTCAGGCAGCTTTGTTAAAGGCAGGATCAGGAGTAAACTCAACATTATCAGGAGGAGGAGTTCTTGATGGTACAGATTACATTGTTGATCAATGGATTACTCAAGCAGAGGGAATGCTTAACATGTCAGCGAGGTTTAACTTCACAGATGTTTATTCAACTTTAAATGATGACGTTAAAAAAGTTTTGGAAGAGTTCTGTTCAAACTATGCAGCTGTTAAATGCATAACTTACGATATGTCAGGCTACACTTCAAGAGTGGAGGCTGAGGATATGATTAATGTTTATAGAGATGCTTACTTGAACATTTTGAATAAAATTGAGAAAGATGAAATTTATAGGAAATATATCACAGGAGCATAATGGCTAATTTATTAAAAGCACAACCAGCACTTCAAACTAATTACACATATTCAGATATCTCAGCAGGTAAATCTTATGAAACGTTTTATGTTTCTAATGCAGGTAATGCAACAACATCAGAGGCAGTTTTGTTAAACGTTGCAACATTTTCAGATATAGTTTGGGATAAAGTTGTTACAGCAGCAGGAGCATCTACATTGTTAATCAGTAGAGATGCAGACCTAACTTTCTCCTTACCTAAGACAATAGATGGAGAATTAGTTGCAAACATTCCTTTTATTATGGCTGAGGGAATAGGAGCGCCAAGAGGATTTATGAGTTGTGCAGTTGTTCTAAAAAAAGTTACAGGAGGCGTAGAAACAGTTTTAGTAACAGGTAACACTTCAACATTTGATGAACAACTTGATGCGAGTGAGATGCATGGTGTGATGAAAGAATTGAAGATGACAGTACCTAGAACAACATTTGGAGGTAATGATACTTTTAGAATGACGATTGATGTTTATGGTTATGGGAATACAAGCGAGGACACATGGATAGGAATTGGAGTTGATCCATCAAACAGAACAGTACCAGCAGATGAGTACCCAGCAGGTAATGTTGACACAAGTTTAAATACTAAATTTACAGTCCTAATACCATTTAGGATAGAGGCAATATAATGGGAAAATTAGATATAGAAAGTGGATCTTATGGAGACATGAGTACTACTGTAAAGGATTACTCAGTTGATTTACAAACAACTGATAGTGCCTTTGACCAAAAAGAGACAGAATATAATAATGATAAATGGACTACACAATTTGGATATTACAAAAAGATACCTGAATTAAAATCAGCCATAGATGCAAAAGCAAGATGGACTGTTGGTAAAGGTTACGCTACAAATCCAATAACTGAAATAGTTTTATTAGGTATTAAAGGTTGGGGTAAGGATACTTTCAACACAATCTTAGAGAACATGATTAGAACTGCACATATAGGAGGAGACAGTTATGCAGAGATTATAAGAAATGAACAGGGTTATCTAATTAACGTTAAGGCATTATCTCCAGAGTATATGTTCATAATTGCAAATAAGAAAGGCTTAATCAAAAGATATGAATATAGACACATGGGAAAGACTATAAAGTTTGAACCTGATAAAATATTACATTTCTCAATGAATAGAGTTGCAGATGAGATACATGGAGTTTCAGATATTGATGCAGTAGAAGAAATCATCTTAGCCAGAAATGAGGCTATGGAAGATGAGAGACAACTAATGCACAGATACGTTAAACCAATGAGAGTGTTTAAACTTGATACAGATGATGAGACAGAGATTAACACATTCAAAGCAAAAGTAGATAAGGCAACAGAGAAAGGAGAGAACTTATTTATACCTGCTGATGCAGTTGACCATGAATTAGTGGCTGTACCAACAAGTGCAACATTAGATCCTAAGGCATGGATAGACAGATTGACACAATACTTCTATCAGGCAATAGGAGTTCCAGCTGTAATCGTGGGGTCAAGTCAAGAACTAACAGAGGCAACTGCCAAGATAGTTTACTTAGCATTTGAACAGACAGTTTCAGAAGATCAGCTTTATGTCATGGAACAAATATTAGCACAGTTAAATTTGGAAATTGAATTAAAGCCACCAGTTAGTTTAAAGAATGAATTATTAAATTCAGAAAGAAAAGCAGAGACAACTCAAGCAGCAACTCCTGAAGATACAACAGCAGGAGGTTTTAGATAATGGTAGATTTCGATAAAACATTATTAGATGATGTACAAGCAGTTAGAGATTTTTTAGGAGCTTATGATGGGCCACCTGTTGGCAGTCCAGAATGGAATGCTTTACCTCCAGAAAGACAAGAAGAGTTTTTAAGCGAGTTATCTTTAGCAGGGTTACCTGTTGGAGGTTTGAAGTTTACTAATTTCTTAGGGAAAAGTTTAGGTTCAAGACAAGTAGCCCAAGCAGCAGCAGGTAAAGACCCTAAGAAAATAATTGATGTTATTGTAAGTCCAACAGGAGACAAGTGGGTAAAGTATGAAACTAATAGTAAAGTGTTTAGTTTATTGAGAAAACCAATAACTAAATTTTTAGGTTTTAGTATTGCATCAATTCCATTTCAAGCAGTTTATTATAACAATCCAACAGGAGATGCCTCTCAGATGGCATCAATTAAAAAAGGAGATTTCCAAAATGCAGGTAATATTGAGGGAGAAAGATTAGCATCTGAATTAGTACAAGAGGCAGAGAGGAGAGGTAATAGGCCATTCATTCCTTTTTATTCTGTTATATCAAATGAGATATTTAAATTCACAACAGCAGCAAAATTGGATAGAGCAGAGAGACAATTCCAAGCTGAGACAGATACTCTTCCAACAGAGAGAGAGAGTTTTGCTAAAGCATCTTTAATAGAGAGTGATAGGAAAACTCCTTTAACACCTGAGGAAGAACAAGAACAACAATTACAACAGAGTACAATTAACAGAGAAAGAGCAAAAGTAGAGAGTGGAGAATTTGTTGAAGTAGATGGTCAATTACAATCTGTTAAAGGAAAGATACCCGGAGG
>Ga0098068_1000771_pt1 | contig 12184 bp, 23 predicted proteins | sample 26BtaG_FD_75059 | JGI IMG/M metagenome (GOLD analysis project Ga0098068, IMG submission 75059) | Marine viral communities from Cariaco Basin, Caribbean Sea - 26B_WHOI_OMZ_CsCl | ecosystem: Environmental > Aquatic > Marine > Oceanic | place: Caribbean Sea: Cariaco Basin | collected 2014-11-09 | reverse complement strand
TGCGACCGTCACGATATAATTCTACAAGGCATATAGTACGCGCGTTGCGAGGCTAATAGTAGTGATAGTGTATTCACTATCCTTGAGTAGTAGTAACAATACAACCGAAAGGTTTATAAAGGAAACAATCACATAGATTGCTATTGTTTCTTATTAATTTATATATTATCGTTCGTTAGAGAGGCTCCTAGAGCGTTAAAAACGTATTGTAGAAGAGAAATCCGACGTTCGTAGGGGGGGGAGAAAGAGGGGGGGGTGCCACCAGCCACAAAAATTATATAATACGATTCGTTCGTAATGTAATGGAACTAGACGAACGCCAGAGAGAAGTATTCGAGACTGAAGGGAACATAGTCTTACGAAGCGGAAGACAAGCAGGTAAGTCCACCACCATCAGCTTCTTAGTAGATGATTATGCTTCAAAAAATAATAATAAAATTATTTTAGTAATAGCAAGTGTTGAAAGACAAGCCTATGAATTGTTCAGTAAGATATATAGTAGGATTTATGAGAAACATAGATACCTGTTGAAAAAGGGAAAACAGTATCAGACAAAGAGCAAACTAGAACTGAGAAATGGGACAAAGATTCTATGCTTGCCAACAGGATTGGATGGGAGAGGGATTAGAGGATATACAATAGATTTACTAATAGCAGATGAAGCTGCATTCATTCCTAGAGCAGTTTGGGATGCAGTTTGTCCAATGATTGCAACAAGAATCAAGTATGGAGCAAGAATGGTGCTACTAAGCACACCGTTTGGGAGAGATAACTACTTTTATGATTGTTTTGATGATGATACCTTTACCAAATTCCATTGGAGCAGTGAAGAATGTGAGAGAATTGATAAGAATTTTTTAGAACAACAAAAGAAAAGAATGAGCAAGATTGCATATGCACAAGAGTTTCTAGGAGAATTTGCGGATTCAGCAATGCAATGGTTTAAAGATGACTTGATTAAATCAAGACAGACACTCAGGAGAGAGGATATACCCCCAATAGACAAAGGAAATGGCTATTATTTGGGTTCTGATATAGCTAGAATGGGAGACGACGCTAGCACATTCCAGATATTTCAAGAAATCAATGGAAAACTATACCACAGAGAGAATATATCAACCAATAAGACAAAATTGAATGAAACTTATCAATTTATCCTTCATTTGAATGAAAAATACGACTTTGAGAAGATATTCATAGACAATGAAGGCCTAGGGGTTGCTGTTTATGATTTCTTGATGGGAAACGATGATACAAAGACAAAAACCTTTGGAATTCTAAATAGTTTAGAAATGAAGCACGGAATTGAAACAAAAAAGATTAAATATCAGAAAGAAGAACTATACTCGCTGTTTTTGAGTTTAATGAGGCAAGGAGAGGTGTATTTATTGGACGATGAAAACATTTTCTTCTCTCTAAGAGCTATGAAGTTTGATTACACGACGGATGATTATGGAAGGTCACATCTTAAAATCTTTGCCTCAGACCATACAGACACAGATATTCCAGAGGGATTAATAAGAGCAGCACTAGCTATAAAATACAAACATTTAAGTTTAATGGTTCACTCTATAAAAGTATAAAATGGTAGATGAAGGCACATTAGCAACAACCGCGCAAGTTCTCTTAGCAATAGGTCAGGACGGAAATGCAACACAAATTCTAGAAGCTAATACAAACATCTGGATTCTCTACGCTGAATCAGAGCTGGAGATGGAGACTGATGGGAAAGGACTAGTTGTAAACTATGCGAGCATAACTGCAACTTACAAACAATGGTTAGCGTCAGTAGCAGCGGCTAGAGCTGCATGGCATGCAATCAACCAAGACCAAAACAATTGGGATTTAGCAACAACACAATCAAAACTAAATGTACTCGATAGCATTTATCAAGCAGGGGTAGAGAACCTAAGGAAAGAAGATGTTATCGCAAGGATGGGATTATAATGCCTTTAGCAAGAGACCTAACAAAATTTACTACTGCGAGTCAGATACTAACTAACTTTGATTTTACAGATGTTCTGACAAACAGCGCCTACATCTTAGCTTATGGGTTAAGAGATGAGGATAGTAATGACACAATGATTAGACAGCAGCTCAAAAGCACAGAGGTAGCTGACACAATACTTGCAGGGGGTGGGGGAACTGCTGAAGAAGAATATAACTTTGATTTTGATTTTGATACCACAGAAACAATAGAGGGGACAATGTATGTTGCAATAACCCATGTTGTTACAGGTGTAGGAGCTCAAGGGACAGGTCATGTTGTTGTTAGGATATTACATGTAGATTCAGGAGCTACTGAGACAGAGATAGGAGCAGCAGTTACTAGTAGAAATGTTGCAGCTAATGCAGGAGCTACAAAAGGACAAAGAACCACACTCTCTTGGAGTGGGATAGACCAAAGATTCAAAAAAGGAGAGAAGCTAAGGGTTGAGGTTGTTTCTCATATAACAAGTGCAAATGCTAGCAGTTCAAATCAGGTATATTTCGATGGAGGGAATAGGGATGTGTCAGGAGTAGCAGACCAACACGGAGCTACTTTAGATACCAATCTAATCTTATACATGCCTTTGAGGTTACAATAAAATGGTAGCAGACCCAAATGTATCTAGTGCAACAACAACCGACTTTAGCGGAACAGTAGAGGACTTTATAGTTGCTGCTAAAGCCCTAGATGTAGCAGAACCTATCAAGGGAGAGTTTAAGCATTACTTTGATAAAGCTACTACTAACTTTGGGTACTATTTAGAGATTCCAGAGATATTCTCAGCAGCTAACTCCCTGTCTACTTGGGCTTTTGGGAGAGGATACACAATGGAAGATACAAAGATGCAGGCTCAACTAGAACATGTTACGGGAGCAGGTAAAGACCACTTTGATAGGATTGTGTGGAACCATGAGATAGTTAAGTTAGTTGTTGGAGACGCGTTCATAGAAGTGAAGAAGGGCAAGAGTGGAGCTATACTTAATATGATTCCAATATCTCCAGAGAGGGTGAGGATTGTTTATGGAAACAATGGGATGATAAAGAGGTACGATGTGTGGAACAGTCAGAAGTGGATTCCTATTAAGAAAGAGAATATGATTCACAGTAGGAACAAACCAATAGGAGACCAAGTACACGGACAGAGCCAGATAGAACCCGCTAAGTTTATCATAGACGCAAGGAATGAGGCTTTAGCTGATGAGAGAGTTATCAAGCACAGGGACAAGGCTTTAGGAGTTGCATACTATAAGACCAGCAACACAGGGAAGATAAGCTTTGCTAATGCTGCAATAGAGAAGGCTGTTAATAAAGGAGAGATGTTAGGACTTCCAGAAGATACTGTCAAGATAGAACCATATCCAAGCAGAAGCTCAGAAGATAGGACAGCATGGATTAGCTACCTAGAGAACTTCTTCTATCAGGTATTCGGTGTACCGAGAAGTATAGCAACATCAGACGGAACTAGTGAAGTAGGCGGAAAGATGGGGCATGTTATATTTGAGCCTGTCTATGTTAAGGAGCAGAAAGACTTTGAGCTTGATTTATTACTTCAGCAATCTATCAAGATTCTATTTAACAGACCGCCAAGTCTAGGTGGACTACAAGCACAGACAGAAGAGAAGAACACAGGACAAACTAACATTCAACCTAATGATGTGGAGGCGTCAGTAACTAGAGAATAATGGTACAAACAATAAACACCTCACCAACAACACCCTTAACAGCTAAAGAGATTGAGGATGTAAAGCTTGATACAAGACAGGCAGATTGTGAAGCTAAAGGGGGGAAATGGGACGCTGCTAACCAGATTTGTCTTATGCCCCCAGAGAAGTCGGAAATAACCTTAGAGGATAGACAGGATATTATTAGAGAACGAGAGCGTAGAAGGCAGGTAACAGGGGAGAGTGAGCAAGAAGCTGGGAGAGCGATAGCTGCTGAGAGAGAAGCAGATATAGCAGTTGCTCAAAGGGCAGCAGAAGGAGAACAGTTAGCTCAACAAATTGGTACTCAACCATCCCCAACAGAACCATCTCCTGGAATTGTTCCTGGAGTATCTCAAGCAGAGGCTTTGACTGTTGGAGCAAGAGAGGCAATTCCTAGAGCTTTAACCCTAGCGGGTGGCGCTGCTATTGCTGGAGCAACCGCAGGAGTAGCAACGGGTGGAGTTGCGAGTATTCCTTTAGCTGTTGGAGCAGCAGCAGTTACCTTTACAGGTACAATCGCGGCTAGTATGTTAAGCAACATGAAAAGCCAAAGGACAGATGACACTAACGCTCAACAGAGAGTTCTAGATGAGGGTAAGCAGACCCTAAATGATTGGGTTACTTTGGCAGCAGCAGACCCAACAAGGAGACAAGAGGCTTTATTCCAATTTAACCAACAGCTTCAACTTATACAAAACGCTCATGTTCAGATGTTGTCAGATACGAACGCAGATGTAGCGAAGTTTGAACAAGCAGTTCCTAACCTAGCTGAGTTTTCTTCTTTCTATAATGAAGGGGGGGAGAGAGACGCTTTAGTTGCTGAAATGGAAAGAGCATTAAGAGGACAGATGGACTTTAGAGAGGTAGACTTTAGGATGTTGGCTTTAGCAACTCAGAGAGATGTAAATATTAATGTTCCTAAACAGGAGACAGGCTTTATAGGTAGTCTTATCCCATGAATCATAAAACAAAACTAGCATTAATCAACGCAGGTATAGCAGGAGCCTTGGTGTTGGCTGGTTCTTTCTCTACTGGAACAATCAGCTGGCAAGGTTTGATTGCTTCCTTGTCGGCTGCAGTTATAATCTTCTTAACTAAGATGAGGGATTATTTTACTTCTCAAAAAGCAATGAAAGGGGGTATGTTTGAATTTATATGACAGAAGAAGAACCAAAGAAGGAAGAAGAAAAGCCAGAGGAAAAGCCAGAAGATGACACTCCTGTTGATATTGTTTCAGAAGCGAAAGCTATAAGAGATGAGATTAAGAAGGAGAAAGAGGAGCTTAAAAAAGAGAACGATAGAAAGCAACAGCTTAAAGCAGAGGAGTTATTAGGCTCTAGTGCAGGCGGACATGTTGAGGCTGAAAAGAAAGAGGAAACACCTCAGGAATACGCCAAGAGAATGGAGAGAGCAGAGTTGAAAGATGGCGAAGGATGAACCAAAGGATTTAGGTATTAAGATAGGGACTAAAGAAGAGGCTTTATGGACAAATGTTAAGAAAGAAGCTGAAATCTTGATACAACAACATGAGGATAGCTTAACTATTCAGAAGGAACTCTTGAAACTTGCCGACGCTAAAATCAAAAAAGAAGAAAAACACCATAAAAAGCCCTTAGGTGTTGGTTAGGAAAAGTTTATATAGTTACTACTGTTCTAGATAACATGGCATTAGAGGCAGTATTGATTCACGAGCTAGAACCAGCAGTACCTTTCACATGTGCAGATGGGACAGGAATACCAAAGGGTTCAATTCTAGAGATTTCAGACCCTAAGACAGTTACAATAACTAACGGAGATGTAGATAAAATCATCGGGATAGCTGCAGAGGAGAAGATAGCTAGTGATGGTAAGACTACAATCGGTGTTTACATGAGAGGGGTCTTTAAAGGTTTTGCAGGAGCAGCTGGTGTTACAGTTGGAAGAGCTATACAAACTGACACAGGAACAGGAGCAGCTAATGAATTAGTAGTTTGTGACGCTAACGCAGAAGGAATTATAGGCACAGCATTAGAAACAGCAACAGATACACAATCATTCTTATTTTTACTAAATCCAATAAACCCAGTACTAGCATAAAATGGCAGACACAAGCGGAGAAGCAGACATCAGAGGAATTGACATCGATAAGCTAGCCAAAGGCTTTGCTGATGAAGCGTCTATACTTAAAGGTTTTGCTAATGTAGCAAAGACAAGTGCTAGAGAAATTAGATGGTATCAAAAGACAGCAGGATTCTTAGACAGTGTTGATACTACAGGAATCACATTATCTCAAATACCAAATGTAGCTGAAAGGTCTGTGCCTACAGTTGTTGAGCAAAGCTGGACTAGACAAACAAGTTATGTTAAGAAGTTCTTTGTAGAATCTCCAACAATCTCAGAGGAGGATATTAAGGATAGCGATGTGGACATCCTAGCAACTAATGTTAGGGACTTAGTTAGAGCAGTTGCAAATCAAGTAGATATAAGGATATATTCTGTATTGATTGAAGCAGCAGCGGCTACACCAACAACCCCAAACCCAACAAACACACTAACCACTGCTGCAACCGCAGATGGATGGGATGATGTTACAACAGGTAACCCTATTAAGGACATCTTAACAGGGAACAGAAAGATTCGCGCGCAAGGATATGACACCAACAGCATAGTTCTATACATCAACCCTATTGAACACGAAAATTTAATGAATTATTTGATTACTGTTAAGGGTTCTAGTATTCCAGCTTTCTCTAGTGAGAAGGTTAAGAGTGGAGTAGTTATGGAGTTACTAGGAAACAGAGTAGTAGTATCACAAAATGCTACAACTGATTATGCTTTACAGTTCATCCCTTCAAGGTCAGTTACATGGAAATCCTTTATGCCTATTACTTCTGTTGTTATAACAGACCAAGGAATTGGTAGGAAGATTAGAGTATGGGAAGAAGGCGAAGCCCTTTTAACAGACCCTAAGAGCGTTCATCAGATAACTGATACGGTAACTTAAAATGACATTAGAAAATTGTAGAAAATTATTGAAACATTATGAAGATACTGAACAGTCAGAGAGAGCTGAAGAGATGGCTGCAAGAATAGCAAAGAAAGAAGCATCTCAACCAGAAGTAAAGAAAGAACCTAAATCTAAGAAGGAGAAGTAAATGGCTGCAGGCGACATCACCTTAAGCACACCAGTATACGCTGATACTGAAGCAACAATTAAAACAGCAGCAGACGCTTTAAATTTAGGGGCAACCACAGACCAAGTTATAATAATCCCATGGAAGAATGGGGCTTTGATTATGAGTGCTGAGAGAGCAGCAGCGTAAGTTTTAATAAGTTTAATTCTTTGATATTTCTATGGCAAGTACAATAGGAGAGAAAGAGATAAAGACAGAGTGGCCTGTTGAAGAAGGTACAACAGCAAGGACAACTAAGCAGACAGGTAAGAGATTTCTAGAAGCACAAGAGGGTAGTTTTGTAGCAGCTAAAGATAAGGTAGGGCTGTAAAATGCCTCCTAAAGGCTCTACAAAGACTACTAGGCTCTTAAATAACATGCAGCCTGAAACTCATAAGGTAACTCCAATAGCTAAAGAGATGGTTCTACCTAACCTTTCTGGAATAGCTAGTCATCCAGAAGCACAGGGAGCATATGTTAAGAAGGCAGGGGATACTATGACTGGGGACTTAACAATTAAAGACCCTGCTTTAGGTGACTGGACACAAATTAATTTTAAAGATGAAAATGGTTTAGAAAAGGCTAGAATATTTGGAGACAATGATGGGCTTTTACATATCTTACCTTTTGAGAATGGGGTTGATGAAGGCCAAGTAAACATCTGGGGCGACCTTGCTGTTGGAGCTATCTGGAATTTTGGGGGAACAGGAACATTAGGAACTCCAGGCATTCCATGGCCAACCGCTAACATAGTAGACCTAACAGTAACAAGTTTTACAGGAACTTCTCCAATTACTTCTAATTCAGAGATAGATATGCAAGAGAATGTATTGAGTGGTGTTCAAGATGTTACAGCAGTAGGGGACATAACATTTTATCCTGATGGAAATCTAGTAGGGTCTGGGCAAGGACTTACCTTGTTTGAACATTTTACTTCAGGTGCAGTAACACTCAAAACAAAAAATAAAGGAACTCTAACTATTGATGACAACCTAGAAATCCTAGGCTCAACTCTCACAGTAGGAAACACAAGTGCTTTAAGTCTAGCCGAGGGTTCTATCACAGACAGCTCTGGGGCTATCTCTTTCGGTAATGAAAACCTAACAACAACAGGAACACTTAACGCAGCAGCTACAACAGTAGGAACTTTAACAACAGGCAACTCTGTGACAATAGGTAAGAACAATGCAGCAACTCAAACCATAACATTTAACAGTAACTCAACAGATAGAACAATAGTCTATGATGGTTCAGACACTCCGCACCCAAGCTTCGCTATTGATGGGAGAGTAACTGTTAAGCCTGATTTTATTTTAGAAGATAGCACAGCAATAAGAGCAGTAAGATATAGAGATACAGATACAACAAGCCAAAGACTATGCTTCTCTGTTGCAGCTAACACTAATGATGTTGAGATATCAAACAGGGCTGCTAATGGAACGGTGGAAATTCACGCTAACACATCAACAGCAGGGGCAGGGGGAGATGTTGCAGTTGCTTTATTTGAAGATGATTTAATTAATTTAAAACAAGATACAATATGGACAGGTAATGGGGGATTGCCTTATGGGGACATGTCAGCAACAGGTAACTCAACAGCAACAACCATCTCAGTAGCAGGAACACCCGTCCAAGTCACTATCTTTGATACAAACGGAGCAAGTAACCTAACAACTCCCGACCATACCAATGACCACATCACAATAACTAAGTCAGGAACATATATGATTACTGTCTCTGCAACTGTTAACTCTGTTGCGGGAGCTGCTAGTAGATTTGAGATGACAACTAAAAGAAATAATGGGGCAGTTACATTAACTACTATCCATAGAAATGTAGGTGGTGGTGGAGTAGAGAGTGGAGTTATATCTATGAATACCATAGCACAATTAGCAACAACTGACACAATAGAGGTATGGATAGAGAACGAGACTAATACTCAGAACTATGTAGTAGAGGATATCTCTTTAAGCGTAGTTATGATAGGAGCATGATGACAGACGAAGTTATAAACGGGAAGCTGAGAGTAGGTAGTGAGGACTTTAACGAGTACACCCTAGAGGATTTAGATAGAATCATAGGAGACTTAGAAGCTACACTTAAGCTCTGGAAAGACCGTAGAGAAAAATTATTAGAATGAGAGACAGAAGGGTAGAAGATATGAAGCGTATCAGAATGTTAGAGCTAACCATAGGACATCTAGAAGAGAGCAGAGACATGGTATGTGAAGAGAGTGTCCGACGACAACTAGAGCAAGACATCTCAGAATATCAGCGACAATATCGTCACTTAACAATGAAATACCATATTTCTCCACAACCGAAAACTATATAAAGACTAAGTTCTTACTTAGTGTATGAAAAACGAATGTAAACATACACACAAAGACGACCCTGATAACGCAGTTTGCGAGGATTGTTACGAAGAAGGTTTAAGAGATAAGGCAGACCACGACCTAGACGCTCTAAAGGATAGAGAGGCAGGTATATAATGGAATTAGATACACCAATCAACCCAATGAAAGAGAGCATTAAACTAGCTAAGAATAGCAAGGGATATGTTTGGGAGATAAAAACACACATCAATGAGGAGTTAAGCGAGCCAGATAAGATGGCCATAGAACGCCTTAAAAAATTAGATGATGCAATGCTAGAGAGGTTTGGAAGTGAAGTCCCTTAATGTTGGATTCTCAAACACTGAATGGCTAGACATGAAGTCAGCTAGGGCTTATCTTGCTAAAAGGGCAGGTGTAAAGAAGATGACTTGGAAAGATTTTATAATTTTAAAATGTCTGAGAGGCCTAAAATGAAAGTAGTGGGAAAGACCTTCAAAGAGCCTAGTGGAGTGGTAGTAGATGTCAAAGAATGTGAAAGATGCGGTTACAGAAGCCCTAGAGACCTCCCAGAGTGTCCTGTATGTGAAACAGAGGAGTTTAAAGATGAATGAAGAAATTATAAAAGAAGCATGGGAAACCTTTGAGTTGAGAGAAACAATGGAAAAGATAGGTTGGATTCCAAAGGAGATTCAAAATCTAAATACACAGGAGGTAAACAAAAATGGTTAAAATAGAAATCAAATCCGAGTATCTAAACATCGAAAGCACTAAAGACGGAGACATCGTAGAGATAGTTGAAGAAGGAGAGCTAGTAGACGAAGAAGGAAAGTTTGGTAAGGACAAAGGAAAACAAATCAAACGCCTATATCTTCCTGTTAAAGTCAATAATGAGACTTTGATGTGGACACCTTGGAACAGCGAACTGAAAGCTTGTTGCATTGCTTGGCAAAGTGATGACACAAAGACATGGGTAGGTAAGAAGCTACAAGCCGTTCATCACAACAATAAGCTGATAATCAAACCTATTGTCGAGAAGAAAGTCGATTAGTTTGATTTGGGGGTTATTTCTAGCCGCAGAACACAGCTAGTAAGGTTGGGGGTAAAACCCTACCCCCCATATATTTATATACTTTCTAATACTCAAAAGTATAACTAAATACTATGGAGGTTATAAAAATGCAAGCAGGACAAGGAAAAGTAATCGTAACAATCATTATAGCAAGTTTGGTTATTCTTGGAGCAGGCTATTTAGCAGTTAACAAAGTTATCGACAACATGCCAGAAGTTCCAGAGATTAACATTCCATCAGCAGAAGCTATTGGAGCAGCTATCAATATAGATGTAGAGATACCTGAGCAAGACCAAAGAGTTATCAATGATATCTATGAGAAAGAGTTTGAAGATGAGATTGATGACTTAGAGGAAGATTGTCAAGAGGCTTTATGGGATGAATACGAAGACGACCTAGAAGATGACCTAGAGGACTTATTAGAGCTAGCAGGTGTAGAGGTTAAGGATATCAGTGTAGTTGACTTTAACTACGATGATGACTACGACTTCACAGTGCTTAATCTAGGCTTAGATGATGAAGAAGACAGAGAAGGAGAAGTATACACAGTCTTAAGAGTCAAGTATCATGAAGTCTTTGGAGATTCAGATTGGCACTTTGAGAAAGTTGAAGCTACAGGAGTATGTTCAGATTGGGACAGCTCAGATGATGAGTTTGATGACTTAACAGCAGACTATCAATTAGCTTAAATGGTTATTAAGGTATTAAATCTGTATGCTGGAATAGGGGGCAACAGGAGATTGTGGGATAATGTAGAGGTTACAGCTATTGAGAACAATGAAATAATAGCAAAGATATACTCCCACTTCTTTCCTAAGGACAAGGTAATTGTTACAGACGCACACCAATACCTATTAGACCATTTTAAAGAGTTTGATTTTATTTGGAGTTCCCCCCCTTGTCCAACTCATTCAAGAATGAGGTTATATCCTTCTCAAGTTGTATACCCAGATATGACTTTGTATCAAGAGATTATCTTTCTTAAGCGTTTCTTTAAAGGTAAATGGGTTGTTGAGAATGTGATTAGTTACTATGAGCCTTTAATTAAACCAATACAGCTATCCAGACACTATTTTTGGTCTAACTTTGATATAGGTATCTTTGATTTAAAAGGGTGTAATATTGCTAGAGCCACAAAAGAGAGCCTATCTAAGTATCATGACATACCGCTATGGAAAGGAACTCAGCATAGGTTGTTGTTAAGGAATTGTGTTAATCCACAATTAGGGTTGTTCATACTAAAGAGTGCTTATTGTCCTTGATTGATTTTCTCAAATCTAATCATAGCAATCTTGTAGTATTCTCTAGCTGTCCTTCTTGAGCAGTTCTCTTCCTCAGCAATGTGGTCTATAAAGGCCTCCCCATCTATTGATTTCTCTTCTCTATTAGACTCTATGATTGTCTCTACAATCTTATCGATTATGATTCTTCTTCTATCTACCCATCCCATGTATATAGGTGTGTGTACTCCTATATAAATCTTTCTATGTATAAAAGTGGTGTTTTGAGGAGCTATGTGTAAATGTTCTGCGTGCTAGCGTATCTCTCACTATCCTTAGCTTGGCGTAGCACGGTTCTGGCACGCAATCCATCGTTAACCATTCATAGTCTCTGATAACTAAGGGTACACACATTAAGAGGCTTGTTCTATCAAGTAGTCTCGTTGTGTGAGAATCATATATGTTAGTGCTTTAGTTTCTTTATATAATTGTCTTACTACTAAACGGTAATATCTTAACACCTCGCAACGCGGATATATAGTAGCGTGGGAGAACTTATATAGTTTAGTTACTTACGAATAGTACCTATTCGTGCGACCGTCACGATATAATTCTACAAGGCATATAGTACGCGCGTTGCGAGGCTAATAGTAGTGATAGTGTATTCACTATCCTTGAGTAGTAGTAACAATACAACCGAAAGGTTTATAAAGGA
>Ga0098068_1000768_pt1 | contig 12198 bp, 9 predicted proteins | sample 26BtaG_FD_75059 | JGI IMG/M metagenome (GOLD analysis project Ga0098068, IMG submission 75059) | Marine viral communities from Cariaco Basin, Caribbean Sea - 26B_WHOI_OMZ_CsCl | ecosystem: Environmental > Aquatic > Marine > Oceanic | place: Caribbean Sea: Cariaco Basin | collected 2014-11-09 | reverse complement strand
TCGGGCCGGGTATGCGCCGCCGCCGCGCGAGTGGGACGCGATCGTGTGTCACCGGGCGGGGGACTCGCTGGAGTTCCTGGCGGAGTGCTTGACTTCCATCCAGAAGCAGACGGTGGCGCCGAAGGCGACGATCGTGGCGACGTGTGCGCAGGGCAAGGAGCGCGACGAGCTGCGGGAGATCGCGAAGGAGCGTGGGGCGGAGGTCGTGTCGAACCCGGACTGGCGCTGCCAAGGGGAGAAGGTCAACGCCGCGGCAACGAAGACGGAGGCACCGTTCTTCATCGTCCTCGACGATGACGACACGTTCCCGCCGGACTATGCGGAGAAGCTGTTCGAGGCTTGGCGGCCGGAGTGTGCTGTGGTGTCGCCGCAGTTGGCCAAGCGCATTGGCGAGGCCTCGGGCGAGATGGTCTTTCCACTCCCCATCAAGGCCGGCCATCGGTTGGGCGACTTTTCGGCAGACTGGATCCGGCAGGAGATTGCCAAGGAGAATCTCTTCCCGCACCCGTGCCTCCAGCTTCGGGCGGCACATGAATTGGTCGGCGGGTATCCGGAGAACCCGGAGGCGGTGCAGGATTGGTCAAAGTGGAAGCGCTACGCGAACGCGGGATGGCAGTTCGCGCTGTCGGAGGCATGGTTCAACTATCGGCGGCATGATCGTTCGATGACCGTGACCACCGATATGACCGCGCGGCGGGTGGAGGCGATTGCGGACACGCATCGGGTGGCGATCTTCACGCCGTTTGCGGGGCGGGCGGGGAGCATTCGGCGGTGGCAACGGGTGATTGCGGAATGTGGGTGGCCGGCGGAGCGATTGCAACTGATTGCAATTGATGATTCGTGGGTTGCAGAAGGGGACGCGGTGGATCCTGACAAGCGATTTGGGGCACAGCTTCGGAGAGCGATCACTGAGCTTCGCGTGTCGGCGCAGACCTATTGCCGCATCACGGAGCCTCCGCCGAACGGGGATACTGCAGAGGAGCTTGCTGGAGGTGATCAGCATGATCGGCAACGGCGAATTGTCGCCGTCGCGAACCGGGTGGCGGGACACTTTGAGCGGGCTCGGCAGATATGCGGGGCAGATTGGCTTGTGACCCTGGAAGACGACCTCGAGCCGCCGCCGGGGTGGGTGCGGATGCTACTCGATGGCATCACGCCCGGGGTGGCGATGGTGGGGGCGCCGTACTTGAGCCGCTATGAGCAGCGCGGGTATCTGGTGTGGGCAGTTGAGAGTCGGGCGCCGTATCGGGCGACGCCGGTTGATCCACCATGGCCGATGGGCACGGAAGGCGAGGGCTTCGACGGCGAGGAGATTCGCGAGGTAGACGGCACGGGCACGGGGTGTGCGCTGATTCGCCGGGAGGCGCTACGGTTCTGCACGTTCCGCGGGTTCCTGGATCCACACAACTCGCGGTGGGGCGGGCAGGACATCGGGCTGTGCTGGGACCTGCGACAGCACGGCTACGTGGTTCGGGTGCACTGGGGCTGCGTTGCGAAGCACTATCACGACGGGGCGGAGTACATGCGGGAGACGAGCTCGGAGTAGGCGCGAACCTGTCACGAGGAGAGTGATCAAAGATGCAGCACGATTACACAGGCGAAGCGTCTATCCTTGGGTTCGGGTTGGAGAACACCCGAAGCACGTTGGTGACGCCTCAGCACTTGGTCGACTTCCGGACGGAATCGTTGACCGGCCACAATGTCGCGGTCAAGAGCCAGGCACGGCGCGGCCGGATGCGGCGTCGGATTGCGCTGCCCGGGAAGAGCTGGGCGGACGGTGGCGTGGTGATGGAAGTGACGCCGCAGTCTCACGCGCGGCTGCTGTATGGCTTCTGCAACTCGGTGAGCGTGGCTGGAGGCAACGATCCCTACACGCACACGTTCGACCTCGACGCCGGCGAGCCCATCCCGATGAGCTGGCACGTGAAGCGGGCGGGCATGTACTACGCCTACGCCGGCATGTACGTCAACGAGTTGGCCTACTCGATCACGGCCGGCGAGGGTGATGACCATGTGCTGATCTGCGAGGCGGCGCTTGCCGGGCACGGCGAGGCGATCTACAACAGCTCGCAGATGGGTGCCGCGGCCTACGATGCGGACGGCGCAATGGTGTTCACCCGGGCGTACCTCAGCCTCGACGGTGGATCCACGCAGTGGAACGACGCCTTCGACGCGTCGTGGCGAATCGTCTCGGCTTCGCAGTCGAAGACGGTCCTGCGGGACTCGCGCCACGAGCACGGCCGGTATGACTCGTCGCTGACCATCGAAGGAGACATCACGCTGTACTTCGCCTCGGAGTCGGAACGACTCGAGTTCATGGGGATTGACTCGTCCGCGGCGAGCTACCCGGAGGCGCCTTCGGATGCGGTCCGGGAGCGGGACATCCACCTGCGGTTCCAGTCGGACGCCACGGGAACGGGCAACCGCCAACTTCTGTTCGACTTCCCGCTTGTGACCTGGGAGGACGGCATGAACGAGCCGATTGCCGGGCCCGAAGCCATCGAGCAGACGATTCCGTTCAGTGTCCGTTACGACTCCAGCACGAAGCCCATTATCACGATCGAGACGGATCAGTCGGACGTGACTGGGCTTGGTAGCAACCTCGGCTCGCAGCCCACGTGGGTGTAGCTGAGTGAAAGTGCTGGAACCCACAGGGTTCCCAGTGCAAGTGAAAGTGAAAGTGCAAGTGGAAGGTCAAGGGCTCTGGCCCATGTGATGACATGCCTCGAATCTCCCGTATTCTGATTCATGGTTCTTACGGCAACGGCGACGCCGAGGCTTATCCGGCTGCGGCGCCGCCGGCGCCTTCGGGGGTTGAGCTTCAGGGCACGTGGTATGAGCACACGTCTACCACGGGCACGACGGAGTATGACCACCACTGGATCATGGGCGGGACTCGGTGTTTCTCGATCGAGAACGGCGCCGGCGAGAACTCGCTGATCTATCAGTGCCTCCCGCCGGCGCCGGTTGATGCGGGGGTTCGGATGGGCGGGTTCTTCGTGGTGGAGTCGTCGCCGGGGCCCACCACGGCCCGCGCGCGGTTGCGTGAGGTGAACGACGCGGGGGCGTGGAACCTTGCGGCGGAGAATGACATCGCGGGTATCGGCACAGGGGCTTGGATCTTCGTCCAGAATGAGCGGACGATCAGCTCCGATCACCGCTACCTGCGGGCGGAGATCCAGGCGGAAGGCGTCGGGGAGTTCCGCGGAGACTCTATCGACGTGGAGATGTTCCTCGATCTCGACGATGAGCTGGAAGGCGACGTCGCGGAGGAGCTCACGGCGCAGGTGGCGGGATCGGAGGCGAACCGGTCTCACCGGATGGTCGAGTCGCATCAGATCCAGCGGGTGGTGTCTATCCCGCTGGTGTTCGCGAACGACGCGACGAGCCTGAACAAGCGGAACGCCCTCCTCGACTGGTGGACGCTGAAGGAGCCCGTGCGGCTCTACCTCGACCCGGACAATGACCCGCCGGAGCGGTTCGCGCGAGTCATCCCGATGGGCGTGGAGGCGACGGTGCCCGGGCGCGCGGACCGGATCGTTCTCCGGGCGGCGGTGCGGGACCTGCACTGGCAGGAGTACATCCCGATACGGAAGCAGTTCACGGTCTCCTCCGACGATCACCGCGAGGTCCTCGACCCGACGCTCGGCGCCCGGACGCTGATGAACTGCACGGTCTACTTCGCCACGGGCTTCGCGAACCCCACGGAGATCGCCGTGGGGATCACGGGGACCGACCGGAAGTGCCACTTCACGACGGATGCGGCAACGGCACAGTCGGCCTTCGTGTCGGTGAGCTCGGAAGGCTACTGCGTGTTTGATGATGATGCGCCGACGCACGTGGACCACAACGATTGGCTTTCGCAGGATTCGGTTCCGTTGGCGTTTTCGACTACGCGCAGCGAGATGTATGTGGAGACGATTGCGGGGACTCGGCCGTCGCAGGTTCATCTGGGGTGGTGGCCGAGGTGGCCGTTTGAGGTTGACTGAGTGACGGGAGACGAGTGGCGAGTGACGAGTGAAGGCGCGATTGGCATTCCTGGGGTTGAGCCGTACTTCCGTTCGGCGGACGGGCGGCAGGTGCTCTATCACGGGGACTGCCAGGAGCTGCTGCCGAAACTGCCCAGTGCGAGCATTGACCTTGTGTTGGTGGACCCGCCATACAAGCGAATGAAGGGCAACGTGGCGGGTGTGCGTCGTGACGCCACCAGGAAGACCCCACACTATTCAACGCTCGGAGATGTGTGGGAGGGCGGCTTGGAGTGGCTATCGGAGGCGTGGCGGTGCGCCTCAAGTGGAATGATCGTGTTCTGCTCGCATCACTTCATCTGCGATGTGCCGATTCTCGTTGGCGCCGATCCGATGGCTCTTCTCACGTGGTGCAAGCCGAACACGTTGCCTCCCTTGCGCAACGTCCCCTTTTGGTCGACGGAGTTTCTGTGGGCGTTTAAGCGCGGGACCGGAATGTCGTGGCGGGAACTCAAGACCTACCTGATCGCGAATCAAGCCACGAGTGGTGTGGCGGCTACAGAGCGCGTGGTCGACGGAAACCATAAGGCGGTTCACCCGACGCAGAAGCCGCTTGCGCTAATTGATCAACTATTGGTGGTCAAGCCAGAGACGGTCCTGGATCCGTGTAGCGGTACCGGGACAACTATGGTTGCGTGTGCCAGGAAGGCAATGGCGTGCGTGGGCATGGAGATCGAAGAACGCTACTGCGAGGTCGCCGCGAAGCGGCTTGAGCAGCAGACGCTGCCGTTCCACGCACTCGCAGATGACAACGGACATTCGCCACTCGACACTCGACACCCGACACTCGACCTTGAGGAGGCAGCCTAATGCTACGCTTCCTCATCCACGAGCCATGGAGCTCCGGCCGGGATCGCATCTGCGATGTTACCCACCGCTTGGCGACTGCCGAGTTCGAGCTGAAGGACGCGGGCAACTGGGTTGGGCTTGCATCGTTCACGCTGGATCCGGATGCTCAGCTCGCACCGATGCCGGCGATTGAGGACGGGGATGAGGTCGACGTCGTTGATGACTCGGACGGGACGATCTGGTGGCGAGGGGTGATTGCGAAGACGGTTCGGGATCTGATTCAGGAGGAGCTGACTTCGTTCCAGGCGATCGGGCTGGGGGAGCTGTTGGGCACTACGCCAATCGACGCGGACCGATCGGTGTCGGGTGGGGCGGAGGAGTTCAAGCTGCTATTCGAGTGGGCGGTGAAGTCGGCTTCGCGGGTGAACCGCAGGCTGGCGGACATCACGGTGAGCTCGTCCAACGTGGGGCATACGTATGAGGAGTTCGATGCTCGATCGCAGACGCTCCAACAGGTGATTGAGCGTATCGTGCGGGCGACGGATGGGGTGACGTACTGGCGGGTGTATGACAACTCGGGCACGGAGACGTTCGAGTTGGCGCAGCGGGACACGGCGACGTTCTACCCGGTTCAGGTCCGCGATGTGGAGCGCTTGGACTGGACGAAGGACGCGCGAAACTTATTCAACATCGTCCTGGTAGTGCTGCAGTCGGGAGACCGGCCGACGTCGCGGGTGGTGGATCAGTCGTTTGAGGACGTCGAGGGCGACGATTACAAGCAGTGGTCGCTCAACGGGGCGAACATCTCGCTGTCGGTGTCGTCGGGCGAGGCGATCGGGCTCCACGGGCTGAGGTGTGCCCATGTGACGACCACGGCGGGCTTCGCGGCGAATGCGTATCTTCACACTGCCGACCCGACGCAGTTCGACGGGGTGTCGGGCTATACGTTCCAGGTGTGGGCCCGCAACACGGGGGCGGGGTCGAAGGACTTCAAGTTCTTCACGGCAGACCCTACCTGGGGAGCGATAGGGGTTAGCCCGGCTGCGCACACGATCACGAATGACGGGCGTTGGCGCCTATTCACGGAGACGTGGGGGGCGGGGACGGGCGGGCAGTACTTCGTTGGCATCCAGTTCTTCCAGGCGGGGGCGTCGGAGCTGCAGTTCGACGGGTTCCGGTGGCTGCCGCCAGGATACGGGTCGGACCTGGTGGAGGTGGCGCAGGCGCTGGAGATGGGCGGGGCGGATGGGATTCCGTTGGTGCCCGGGTGCTCGCTCCTTCAGGCGGAGGCGTGGGGGGTGTGCACGGCTACGGAGGTTACGGACGGGTCGGGCGGCACGCGGGTGTACACGGAGAACATTGACTGGACCGCTCTCGGCTTGGGCACGGGGCAGACGGTGAACTTCTTCGGCTTCAACCAGAGCAGCGTTGCGACCACGATCAAGGCGTGGGGGAACGGCTTCTTCGACGCGACGTTGGCGCCGGGCTCGATGCCTTCGCCGTTGGCGGGGCATTGCTACCTCATCGAGGGCGTGCCGGTTCCGGAGACGGGGTTCAGTGAGGATTCGGAGGAGGCGAGCTCGATCACGCGGTTTGGTCCGCGGGTCAAGGTGATCGCGTTCCCGGAGGGGCGCGATAGTGTCGAGGCGGAGAGGCTGGCCATCGGCTACCTGACGAGCTACTCCACACCCCAGCAGACGGTGGAGTGCCAGCTCACGACCCGGCAGGAAGATCCGTGGTACGTGGAGCCCGGGCGCATGTTGCGCGTGCTGGGTACGGACGAAACGATTGAGGACCTGGCAGTCACGACGGTGCGCTGCCGGGTGGCCAGCGGGAACATCGAGCAGACGATCTATGCGGGCTCGGAGCCGGCGCGGCTGACAAGTGTGGTGCGGGGTGTGGCGGAGACCACGGGGCAGATGATCGTGCGGAACAAGAGGTGAGTGAGTTTGGGAGTGTGGGGGTGTGAGTGTGAAGACTGGAGGTAGGCACATGGCGCAGGAGAAGCAGACGAGTCTGGAGGAGGCGATTCCTCAGGCGGTGGAGGCTTGGGGGCTGAAGTTCTGGCCGCTGGATATGCGGGCGCTTTCGCTGATTGAGAAACGGTTCGGAGGGCTGGAGAAGATCGAGTTCAGCGGGATGGAGGATGTGGGGTTCCTGCTCTCGTTGTCGGTCGGCTCGACGCTGCAAGGGGTGAACATGCACTCCGATGAGTTGATGCAACACATCCCGGCTGCCGCGTTGGTGGATGGTACGGCGATGACCTTGCTCACGGATCTCTTCCAACGCTCTGGGCTAACCGTGGAGGAGGACGAGTCGGGAAACCCTCCCGACGCCGCGCCCGCGGCAAGCGACCCGTCCCACCAGGTGGAGGAGCAGGTGGCGCCGCCCACGATTGGGGTTGCGTCTTCTGGTTCCTCCGAACCCAGAGCGGACGATCCGGGGCAGAAGTTCCTGCGCTGACGTTGCCGGAAGTGGAAGGCGACTTCCGCGCGTGGCGCTGGTGGCAGGAGCAGCAAGCGAAGGCGGAGCAGAAGAATCGCCGGCGCCGGGGCGGTGACACGGAGTATCGGCAGGGGCCGCAGGCTAAGGTTGGTGAGGTGATTCGATGAGTTGGCTATCAAACTGGTGGCGACAGCGACGGTACGGAATCAAGGAGAGTGTCGCGCGGGTTTTCGCTGACGATGTGCGCCAGTTCTGCCGTAATCGAGGGCTGCGCGAGGAGCACGCCGCAGCGGTCAGCGAGTTCGTGTATGGCCGCGTGATGAAGCTGTAGCAGTTTGTCGGCGCGGTGGTGCCGATGTGCACCAATGCGTTTGGCCCCTGGGAGTACTGAGCTGGTACCGCGCCGCCGGCCGACTCCCGGGGGCTTCTTTCTTTCAGATCATTGCGGGTGGCGCAATTCAATGAAACTGCTGAACATTGAAATAGTGGAGAAGGTCCTCGAGGGCGAGCGGTTTGCTGCGAGCCATGGGGCGGAGGAGAGCGGCTACCAGGGAGCGGGGATGCTGTACTTCGTGCTGCCGTATCTGCTACGGGCCCGGACGTGTGTCTGCCTCGGCTCGGGTTCGGGGTATGTGCCGAAGTGGATGAGCCTGGGGCAGCAGGCGGCGGGAGTGTCGCCGCGGCGGACGGTGCTCGTCGACGCGAACAAGCCCGGAGCAGGGGGCGGTCGACCGGACTACTTCCTGGGCGACCTCGAGGAGCACGTGGACTGCCCGTTCCGCCGGAGCTTCCCGGAAGTCGAGATCGTCGAGGGGACGTGGGAGGCGTTCTGGGAGCTGTTCCCCAGGGGCGAGCACGGGACGCCGATAGACTACCTGCACATTGACGCGGACCATCGGTGGGAGTACGTCGCCTCCGACTTCTGGGCGGCGCAGGGATGGCTGCGGGTGGGGTCGGTGGTGACGCTGCACGACTCGAAACACAGATGCTACGGGGTGCGTGACCTGGTGGCGTGTATCCGGCGGATGCCGGGGCACTTTGAGGTGATGGACTTCCCGGTGAGGCATGGGGTGGCGGTGGTTCGGGTGATCAAGGATGTGGCTGCGTGAGCCGGTGGGAGTACCTGGATTCGGAGGCGTTCCAGTTGCGTGAGCTGATCGCGGCGGAGTTGCTGTCGGGCGAGTGTGCCGAGGTACTGGAGATCGGGGCGGACTACACGGGCATCAGCGGGACGCCATTAGCACACGACTTCCGGGAGATCACGCTCGTGGGGCCTGAGTGCCATGGGGACTATGACCACGTGGTAGCGATTGAGTGCTGCTTCCAGGACCTCGAGGCGGGGTTCTTCGTGCCGGCGCCAGACGGAGTGGCGATGTTGGGGCTGGCTCTTGAGGGAATGACGGAGGCGGCATGGGCGCACCTGTTCGACCTGGTGAACGGCGCGCGCCGGACGGTGATCGAGTACCCGCCGGCGCATCCGTTGCCGGTGCAACAGGCGCAACGGATCCGGGCGAACACGGATACAATGATGACATACTACTTCGACCTCGACCTGCGGACGGTGCCCGTCGGGGACCCGCGGGTCGAGAAGTTCGGACTCCGGCGGTTCTGTGTGTTGGAGCCGGCAAAACCAGGCGCGGAGAATGGATCATGACCTATGGCCGAACGCCTGGTTATTGAGATCGATGCTGACCTGTTGTCGGGCCTGAACCGGTCGTTTCGGCAGGTTGAGCAGCACTTGGGCAAGCTGACGAAGGGCGTGAAGAGGTTCAACCGCGACTCCGAGAAGGGCGCCAAGCGGTTCGCGGACCGGCTGAAGGACGTCGAGTCGCGGCTGAGGACTACGGCAGACCGGCTTGATCGGACGAGCCAGGGCCTGCGGCGGTTCGGTATGGCGATGACGGTGGGGGTGGCGGCGCCGATTGGGTTGGCGGTGCGTGCGGCGGGCAAGTTTCAGGACAGACTCAAGTACGCCAATACGATGGTGAAGATGGGCGAGGGTGAGCTGCGGAAGTTCGGGGAACGACTTCGGGAGCAGACGCGGGCGATGGACTACTCCCGCTCGAGCACGGACCGGGCGGCGGCGAGCTATGAGGTGTTCTCCCGGATCACGAAGGACCAAGAGCAAGCACTCGCCGCGCTGAAGGATGCCAATATCGCGGCAGTCGGCGGGCAGATGGAATTGGCGGAGTCGGTGGTGGCAGGCTCGCGGGTGTTCAATGCGCTGAAGGGCCAGCTCAAGACGCTCGGCGGGGCATATGACTGGATGTTCGCGATTGTGCAGGAGGGCGGCACGACATTTCGCGAGCTCGCGCAGACGATAGGTAACGTGACCGGTGCGGTGAAGGCGGCGAAGATCGGCGTCGACGAGTTCGGCGGTGCGACGGCATTGCTCACGAACATCATGCCGACCTCGATCGCGTTGCAATCGCTATGGGCAGTACTGCGGGACATCCGGAACGAGACTCCAAAAGCAACGAAGGCGGCGAAGGCGCTGGGCATTGAATGGGGGCAGACGGCGCTTCAGACGAAGGGGCTCATCGGCACGCTGCGGCAGTTGGAGGGTGTTGACTCGACGAAGATCGCGAACCTGTTCCAGGCTGAATCGATGCGGGCGGTCGACGAGCTGATGGTCAATATGGACGAGTGGGCGAAGAAGACGCAAGCGGTCAGTGAGTATGCGGGGGCATCGGCGGCGGCGGCGAAGGAGATGGCTGATAGTTGGGGCGAGCAGACACAGCGGATGAAGAACATGTTTGCGGAGATTGGGGTGAGTGTGGGGCAGAAGATCCTGCCACAGCTCAATGAGGGGATGGAGAAGCTGCGAGACAATATCAAGGAGATGGAGGATAGCGGGGAACTTGAGGAGTCTGGGGATTCGCTGGGGAAGGCGCTGGAGAAGATTGGCGATCGTATGCCCACGGTTATGCGCCATCTGAAAGGGCTCGCGGATTGGTTCTCGAACCTCAACCCGAAGGTGCAGGAGTTCCTTTTGCTGGCCACGTTGTTGGCGGCGCCGCTCGCGACGTTAGCGGGTGCGTTTTTGGGCCTGGTGGGGGTAATGGGGAGGTTCACGGCAGCGATCATTGCGGTGAGTAGTGCAATTGTGACGAGATTCGGCGGGGCGAAGAAGGTCCTCGGAAACTTCGGCGCATGGTTGGCGTTGCGGGCTGAGGTGTGGGGCCCGTATGTGCGCAACGCGGTTGGCGCGATCGGCAGGGCATTGATGACGTTGCCGGGCGCGGTGGTGGCTGTGGGGCCCGGGCTCGATGCCGCGTGGTCCGCGCTGCTGGACATCGTGCCGGCGAAGTGGAATGTGGCGCTGCGCAAGGTGCAGAGGAGTTGGCAGGAGTGGGGCTACAAACTGGACGCGTGGATCATTGGCCTTGGGCGCAGGCTTCGGGAAGGCGGAGAAAGTCTGATCCGGCAGTTCGACCAGGGGGTGAAGAGCGCGTTCAAGGTCGTTTCAGGCACGGTGCGCCGCAACCTGCAGAAGATTCGGGACATGTTCCCTGGCTCGGAGCCGAAGGACGCCACGTCGCCGCTGTATGGGCTGACGAAGGCTGGGGAGGCGATCGGAGAGAACTTGGCGGCCGGGATGCGGAAGAGCAAGGCGGCAGTGCGCCAGGCGGCTATGGAATTGGCTGCCGCGGCAGGGGTACCATTCGGGACGGTGCAGGCGAGGAAGACCGCGGTGGGGGCGATTGTGCCGCATGAGGGCGCGTTAGTTGAGACGGGCTTGGGTCTGCCCACGCCGGGTACGCCTGGGCGCGATCTGGGCTTGGGGCAGAAGGTCTTCAAGCGGCCTACGCCGCAGCGAGGACGCGGGCTCGGCCTACCGTCGTTCCGGTTCCCTGGGATCCCGCGGCCACGGGTGAGTATGCCGGAGCTGGGCGCCGTGATCTCTGGCCGCCGGGAGAAGGCAGCGGAGTCCATGCGATGGCTCAACCGGGAGCTTGACCAGATGAGCGATCGCTTCGCGAACAACTTCGCCCGGGCGATCTCCGGCCGTCGACGGGACTTCGGGGACCTGTTCCGGAGGGCGGGCCAGGACCTCAAAGAGATGCTGGCGCGAGCCGTGTATGAAGCCACGATCGGCGACACCATGCGAAGTGTGCTGGGGCAGTTCGGGAAGCTCCTGAAGCGCGCCTTCGGCGGCAAGAAGAGCGGTCTCCTCGGCGGCGGCGAGATCTTCGGCAAGAACATCATGCCCGCGGGCAACATGAACCTGAGCTTGCCGGCGTTGGCAATGACGGCAGGAATGACCATCGGCGGAACCGCCGGCAAGGTGCTGGGAGGAGCATCCCTCGGCTTCATGGTTGGTGGTCCGGTTGGCGCACTTGTTGGCGGTCTAATCGGCGGCTTGTTCCACGACTCCGCGAACGACCGCAGCGCAAAGCAAAGCGGCCGAGATCTTGCCAGGCACTTCCTCTCCGGAGTCGAAGACCAACAACGTCGAACCGGCTCTTTCACGATGGTCCCAGCCGTAGCCCGCCGCGACGATGCCAGGCTCGCAAAGCTCCTCGCGAAGGAGATCCAATCCGCCCAGCCTCCCACCCCAGGCACCATCCGAGCCCACGCATCAACCCGCCTCACACTGGGCACCAGAGACCTCGAGGAGACCATCCACGACCTCCACTTCCTCCCCTCCGTCGTGTGATAGGTTCTCATTTCAAGCGCAAAACGCACCCCTACGCAGACCCGCGAATTGCGCCTAAAATGAGAAGATTCTCAGTTTTGGCTGAACCTATCACCTGTACACCCAAGGCGCCGCGGGGATCTTCCTGTGGGAGTCGGGCGAGTTGCCCAGTGTGCTTCCGCGTTGGGAGCACCTCAAAAGGCTTGGCGATCGAGAGCGTCTGACCACCATGTTCGGCCCGCGTATCGGGCCGACGGATGGCCGACACCGGATCGATCAACAGAGGTTAGGGTGATC
>Ga0098068_1000762_pt1 | contig 12239 bp, 20 predicted proteins | sample 26BtaG_FD_75059 | JGI IMG/M metagenome (GOLD analysis project Ga0098068, IMG submission 75059) | Marine viral communities from Cariaco Basin, Caribbean Sea - 26B_WHOI_OMZ_CsCl | ecosystem: Environmental > Aquatic > Marine > Oceanic | place: Caribbean Sea: Cariaco Basin | collected 2014-11-09 | reverse complement strand
ATTTTGTGCTATGTTCATATCTCTCACTATGTCAGACTTGGTGTTAGGTGTCATAATGTAACCCATTGTAGCTCCACCCATAAAAGAAGCAATTATACCTGCAACCATTTTAGGGTTCTTAAACCCACTTACAACTTTTCCTAAATAATCGAAAGCTAACTTCTCTTTCTTTGGATTAGGAACTTTTGCTAGAACATCTAAATATTTACCTTGTTGATTTTTTGGAGTTAATAATTTTCCACCTGCAGATTTTAAAGCATCATCAGATTTATAAGTCCCATCTAAAACTTGTCCCCCTAGACTAATTATCTTATCATATCTTGCTTTAAGTGAAGCCCTATATTTTGAAATTCTCCCTCCTCTTTTTTTTAATATACCTTTTAACACATCATCTATACTTTCTTGACCTAAAGCTTTTGCACCAACTTGTATTCCAGCTTGACCAGCTTTAATTCCTGCTTGACCAACTCGGCCTATTACACCTGTTCCAGGCATTATATCTGCACCAGATGTAACTTCAAATCTAGGAATCTGACCATACACTTCATTTATAGAACCAAGTATTTGTTCCCCTCTTTCCATTAAAGTCATAGGTTGAGTAGGAGCTTGAGTCATTCCACCAGCTTGTTGTGTAGGAGCTGCTGTCATAGGAGCTGTAGGAGCAGTTGCACCAGCTGGAGCTGGTTCTTGAGGAGCAGCTGTAGGAGCTGGAGTAAAACCACCAGTAGGGGCAGATGTGCTACCTACACTCATAGGAGCTTGAGCAGATGTTTGACCTGCAGGAGCAACATTAGCAGTACTTTGACCTGCTGAGGGTGTTTGAGTTGCAGGAGTATAATTGGCAGGAGTGAATCCTGCAGTAGGATCTGGAGCTTGAGGTTGTTTACCACTTGATCCACTTATTAATTTCCTAACAAAAGATTTAGCTTTAGATAACCATCCCATTTACTGCACCCCCGCTTGATTTAAAGGTACACCTTGAACATTCGTGTCCTCTGGAGTGTTAGCTTGCATAGTTTCAGACTTAGCTTTATCGCTCAAAAGCTCATTTTCTAAACTTGCAGGGAACTCTAACTCTATTTCTAAATGTAACTGTGCTAGGATTTGTTCTTCTATGTACAACTGTTCCTCTTCTATAGTCTGCTCAAATGCTAAATATGCAATCTTAGCTGTAGCTTCGGTGATTTCTTGAGAACCACCTACTATAATTTGAGGCACACCAGTTGCTTGAAAAAAGTATTGGTTCAGTTGCTGAATCCAAGGTAAGGGGTTCAAAGTGGAATTAGGTGCTACACTAGCTTGTTCAACTTCAACTGCACCTTTTGGAATAAATATGTTTTCTTTGTTCTCAACCATATCATCCACTTTAGCTTTGAAATCTGCGATTTCTGTAGCATCATCAGTGTCTAAGTGCCAAATACGAACTGGATCAACATTCCTGTGCATGACAGTCTTAAAGTCTGCCATTGCTTCGTTACGCATTAAAATAATTTCTTCTACTGCATCAACTAAGGAAACTCCATGAAACTCGTCAGCTACCCTGTTACGAGATAAATGTAAGATGTCTTGAGGTTGAAATACTTTCTTGTATTTCTTACCATTTCGTTTTGTTGTTTGTTCATATCTTTTAATTAAACCTTGTTTGTTTACAACAATAGTTATAGAACCAGGATCAATAGGTTTAAGATTAATTAGTTGACCATGCCTATCTCTAATAATCTCAGCGAAAGCATCACCACCAATGTGGTAAGTTCTAATCATATTTTCTAGTATAGTGTTAAAAGTATCTTTACCAAAACCTACTATGCCTAACAAAAGGATTTCAGTAATTTCATTTGATTGAAAACCTTTACCAACTGTCCAAGTAGCTTTTGCATCTATAGCAGCTTGCAACTCTGGTACATCTTTATAGTATCCTAACTGTTGACTCCAGTCAGAGTTAGTCCATTCTGTTTCGGCTTGATCGCCTGCTCCGTCTGTGGTTACTGGGTCAACTGAATAATCAGTGACAGCATTAGTCATATCGCTATAGTCAGCGCTTCCTATATCAGTTTCTGGCATTTTATTTCTCCGAGTTTATAGTTTTAAGCTCATCTAACTTAGTGTTAGTTGTTTTAATTTCCTCTTTCAGTTCTAGTAGTGCATCTACTATTGTATTTCCTGTTCCCATTTTAAACATATATCTGTATGAATGAAGAGGCCATGTTGACACCTGCAGCAGTTTTGCATACACAAGAGAATCTTATATATCTACAATCATGGTCTCCACCCACCAAATCTCCATATACTCTTGGACCAGCACTGGCAAGGTTTTCTGTTGCAACTTGTGTCCATGAACTATCATCATCACTGACTTCTACATCGAAATCAACATTACCATTTACCACAGTGTTAAATGACCACATCCAACTTTTAACAGTACGCTTCTCAAACATGTCAAACTTTAAAGTTGCATACTTGTTTGTTGAACCTGCACCATGACCCCACTCTTTGTAAGTGGAATCACCCCAAGTTAAAGCGTTAGGGATGGAACCTGTCTCAGAAGTAGTGGTTACAGTTTCAGTGATCTTAGCATAGTAAGTCATGTTAGTGAACTCACTAGCTGCCATGTTCATCCCGCCTGCATCAGAGTAGGTAGGACTACCACTAAATAAGTTAGTCATTGCCATATTTCATCTACATCCTCTTTAAAGTTAGGTATTTCTCCATCTTTTCTTCTGTTCCAAGGTACAGAGTGACCTGCGAGTACACTAGCCTCACCCATGTCCAAACCACCCAATTGTACTGCACCAAGTAATCGGCCGAACTTACCGACCCTATTATTCTCTTTGATTGTAATGTTGACTGTTTTACCAAGTAGTTGACTTTCTAACCAACTTTGACTATCTTTTCCACCAACAGCTTTCTTCTCAGGAGCTGCGATGTTAATTATCCTTAATGGAAAGTCAAAGTCACGATCTTGCCACCTTAACTTGATTGTGTCACCATCTATTACTTTCACAACCTCAGCACTGAAATCTTCAGTTATCTGACGATGTGGACTATCATAATAGTGTAAGTTCATTTGTGAACTTGTTAATTCTGGAAATCGTTTAAAGTCATGCACCATTCATAAAGTCCTGTACCTTCTTGTCTTTTAGTAAACTTAAAGCTCTTAGACCTGCATCTCTTAACACATTGATCATATCTTCGGCTTCAGTTCGTGAAGCATAACTGTCAAAGTTAAAGGAAATTATATAAATAGCTACAAAGTTGGATTCAGCTTCTGAAAGTAAACCTTTAACATCAGCATTTAAACCTGCATAATCATCGGAAAAGTTATATCTACAAACAGCATTTATCATACTTTCAATTTGTAAACAAAGTGCATTAATTCTAGCTTCTGTGATAGCTGTATCGTAAGCACTACCTGCTTTAACTAAAATTTCATCACTTGTTGCGAAAATTCCAGTGTGTGCCATAATAAATACCTATGCTACCCATATATTTAAAGCTTTGTCTTTCATGCACCAGGCAGCTCGTATCATAGCCTCGGCAATGTGAGTATAATTACCAAAGATTTTTAACTTACCATTGACATATTCAGACTGAACAGACTTAAGAGAAAGCATGATTTTTGGATCTTCCCAATATTTAATCTTACCATTTTCCATTAAATGAAGTAAATTGTTGTACAAGTCTTCTTTCAACAACTTTTTTCTCTTCTCTCCACCTGAATCTAACCCACGAGAAGCATTATTGATAGGAACAACTCTTCTACGAGTTTGTGGGTCCTCAAGTAAAGGATCAAAGACACCCACTCCTAGACCACCATCATCTATATATATCTTCTTATATTTACTCTTTTTGTCTGCTATTTTTATTCTTTGCACAGTTTCAGTCAAATATGCGTTCTCGAACACTTCCATGTCAGTTTGTACTAGCCTTTTCTTCCTAATTCGCTGAACAGAGAATAAAACACTCTCATCTCCCCCCATTCTCGCCACATCAACACCTAAAAAGTAATCTCCAGCAAATTTACTAAGCGGTACTGATGGACGCGCAATCATACACTTCTTAATCAACTCAGTTGGGAAAAACTGTCTTAGCTCGTCGACAAACTCACCTAAGTACTCCTGCGCATATTGCAGTCTAGTCATTCGTTCCCTTTCTTTTTTTAAGAACTTTTCATCTCTTCTAGGACAATCTTCGCTCGAAATATGAAAATTTGTGTAAGCTTCATCTTGAAAACACTCATAAAAGTAACCACCCTTACCAAAAGGCGTGGACAGGAGAATTATGTTACCTTTAGATACTGCCAGCATCGGAGTAACTGCTGTCCATACTTCCTCGGGGATAAAAGCTGCTTCATCCGCAATCAGAAGATCTACAGTGAAACCTCTTATTCCATATCCACTCAACCCAGTAGGGAGGCACCTTATGACTGATCCATTAGTTAAACAAACTTTTGACTTAGTAGGTTTCTCTTTACCTCGCTTAATCATAGACCTATACTTACGAAACAGAGTATCCATTACTTTTTCAAATAACAATTGAGCTTGTCTTTCAACACTTGCGATGATAAGTACATGTTTGTTCTTATGTGTCGCAGCATATAAAGCAGCTTTGATAGAAATAATAGTACTTTTTCCTACTTGACGACCTGATCGCAGTGCTATGTTACCTTTGGTGTCCAAAACTTCCTGTTGCCAAGGATCAAGGTTCATGTTAAAAAGATTTTAATAAAATGTTCAATTTCTTCATCTGGAAACCCAGCTTTCTTCATTTCTTTCCTAGCAATTTCTTCAGCTTCCATCTTTATAAAATTTCCTCGAGACCTCTTCTAACTTCTGTCGTGTTAAATCGAGCTTCCTAACCAAATTAAGGTTGTTATCGTACTCCTTTACGCCTTTCTCAGCTAGAATCAAACTTATACCAACTCTCAGTGCTTCTGAAAATTTTATCCGATGTTCCTTTGCCAGTTGGTAGAATTCAACACTAGTTGTTGTAGATATTTTTGCAGTTACCATACAAAGTAGGTACGCCCCTATCATATTTAAGCTTATAGGTACTACACAAAGTATATATAAAATATATATTTTGTGCAAGTAAGTAAGTAAGCCAGCTAGGAGGGATGGGCATATTATGCTAGCAAATTTGCCTGGAGTGCTGGACCTTATGTAAACAAAGAACAAATCAAACTCGCTATATATGGAAAGACGATAGGCCGGCCGGCGGGCCGCCAGGCCCGCCGGCGGGAGCGGAAGCGTAAGCTTCCGCGGGGGAGCCGGAGGTTTAGAAGGAGGGGGTGGCTACGAGCAGAGCCCGCAGGCGTACTGCGGCTAAGCAGGCCGGCCAGCCTGCCTAACCCTTCACCCGGCTACGAGACAGGCCTGCTGGCAGGCCTGTAGAAGTAGGAGCTGAACCTTTGGTAAACAGCTATGCTGTTTACCAAGGCAAGCTTATATATAAAGCTGCCGGTAGGCAGCCTACTTGCCTGCTCAGGGTGAAGGTATCTTAAAAGTGTAGAAATAGTGATCAATCACTCCCAGCTACAGCTGTAAGTAATAAGGCAGAGGGGCGCCTAGAATGGTTACAACTGTAACTGCTTAGAGTATCTCCCCCAGCCCTGTGGCATGAGTCTTTTGCTACTATGTAGCCCCCTAGACTTAGATGGTTAGGGAGACCACCACAGGTTTTACTTGCTCAAGCTTCATAGCCCAATTGTTAGCTAAGAGCCACCAAAGCACTTAGAGGGTTGAGTGTTGTTTCGCAAGTGCTGTCTAGGGTTGATTATGAATAATCAAGCATGTCCACCAGCACTCTTGATGCTTGAAGGCTGGACCAGCCACATCAAGAGGGTTACATACCAGTCAAGGCATGTGCTGACTGTGGTTAAGCTTTACCCTCAGTTGCAATCTTGCTTACTTGCTTCTCAGCAAGCAGTTGTTTGTCTTTAAAGACTGCGTCCATGTAAGTCATAGGCTTGATGTCAGTGATGATGGTCTTGTGAATGAACCAGTTGCCATCTTTACTTACAGACATCTTAGTTTCAACTATAGGTTGGTTGTTAAAGTTTATATCTTTTTGGGTTTCTTTGTTTTCTTCCATTTTTAGTTTCTCCTGAGGTTTTATCCTCAACTTGCTTGGATAAAAGCTTAGAGGAACTAGTGGAAGATAACCACTTATGAAGCCCTCCTTTACGCTTATCCTTTAGATAGTCTATGCTGCCTCTGGTCTTTTTCATATTAAGTGAACTACTAAGTAGATTAAAGAGCCAAAGAGTGTTAACACTAAGCTAATATAAGCAATTATAGTAACACCCACTAAACAATCCATTAAAAAGTCTATACTCATTCTGACCCCTCCTTCTCTGGTAGCTCCATGTTTAAAGCTTCACACTTAAGCCTGGCTATGTCTGTACAATCATCTAAATGCTTTTGATGGTTCTCAGGTGAACTCTCAACTGTACACTCATAGTAATGATGTCCTTTAGCGTTTTGTTTAATGTTAGTTCTGTATCTTGTTTGTATCTCTTGTACTGGCTGGACAAATGGTGCAGTTGGACCAACCTTTTCAACAGTTATGTCTTGGTTAGGTAAGTTAGAAGTGTCACCAGGTCCATGGTATTCAGTAATATTATTATATTCCCCTTTCTTTGTGATCTCAACATCTACGATGTTACCTACATTTTTGATTAAGTCTGGTAGTGCATGTTCTTTGAAACAACTATACTTCCCATTACTAGTTTCAAATACTCCATATACTGTCTTTTTGTCTTTGCCTATTTTAGGCTCATGTGATATTATTTTTAGTGTTTGTTTCATTTGAATAACCTCTCTAGAATACCTTTTCGTGTTTGCGTCTTGTTGTTACAAGAGGGACAAGTTACTAATAATAATTTAGATCTTGTCCGCCACTCGTATTCACATTTTTTACATTTGACTTTTCTCATATAGTATATATAGGTGGTGGAAATATTTAAATATATATGTTCTAAAGTATATATAAGTGGTGGTTAATCCTCCTCTTTTTCTTTTGCTAAGTTGTTAAGCACTCGAACTACCTCTTCCATCTTGAGTTCTAGTCTGACAATCCTTTCTAGTAATTCCATGTTTCCCTCCTAAGTTCCTGTTGTGTAAGCATACAAATAATATACTGTCCCGGCAATGTCCACTGCTATCTGTTTGGTTAGTGTGCCAGGGTTGGTGACTGCATCATTAGGAGCTTTGATTAAAGGTTCATCAACTGAAAAGTTTCTCATGTCAATGCCACCAGGGGCACCAGTACCGGCATTGTCATTAGTTATGCTAACAGCCCACTGTGTGCTAACTGAATTACAGTCTTGATCTATTTGTATTGAATTTGTGTTAGCATTACAATCAATGAATACTGCCCTTTTTGCTGCGTTTTGTCTAATGTTTAACACTGTTGCACCTGTTGCAGAAGCGTTGTGATTACCAATATAAACTAATTGTCTGTTGCTTGAATTTGCAGTGTTAGATACTAAATTTAAAATTTTTCCAGTAGTTAAACTGTTACAGTGTTCAGCTCTAAATATACTTCCTGTTGTAGTTTGAGGATTATTAAAATAAATTCCACTAGCTGTTGTGGCTTCTGTATCTATTTCAAGAGAAACACCATTTGCATCTTGGTTTATTAATACAGCTCTTCTAGCTGCATTTTGTTTAATATGTAATACATTACATGCAGTTGCTGAAGAATTTTTATTCCAAAATTGAGCTATACTCCTATTACTTGCATTTGCAGAGTTAGAATGAAAATTTGCTATGAATCCAGTAGTTAAAGCATCAGCATTAGTGATATCTAGTATGTTCCCAGTAGTATTTTTTGGGTCATCTATATTAATGGTTGAGCTTGTAGTAGCTTCTGTGTCTATATTTATACATTGAGCATTTGCATTTTGATCAATAAATAAAATTTTTTCTGCGGCATTTTGTACAAGTTCCATAACAATTGTCCCTGTAGCTGAAGCATGGTTGTTTTTTAAGTAAGCTAAGCTTCTAACACTTGCATCGTTTGAGTTAGAGGCTATGTTTAAAACCCTTCCAGTTGTTAAAGCATCGGCATCGGTACATAATAAGACTGATCCAGTAGTAGTTCGAGGAGAAATTACATTAAATATTGAACGAGTGGTAGCTTCGGAGTCTATCTCTATTACATGATCATTACTGTTTTGATCTATTATAATTTTTGCGTAGCTTGTCCAAGGTTCACCACTTACATTAATGTGTCGAATTTCTTTCTTTATTACTGTACCCGATTGGTTAGGCAGTACCATCTCATCAGAAATAGGACTAAGACGAGGTACTTTCTGTTTCATTTGTTTAAGCAGTTTTGAAGTTTTACTCATAAACCCACCTGGTAGCGTCTTGGTATTAAAGTATCTGTAGTAGGCACTAGGTTAATCTTTCTACCTTCAGTTTTAGAATCTGCGTTAATACCTGAGACGACAGGATAGTTCCTTCTAATTTCAGCTTGACCTATTGTGTCTGCCATGTAAAAAAGAAAGTAAAAGAAATATAAAAATCTTTCTATGCGGCTAGGATACTGTAGGCATACCCGACACCTTTCTCTGCCATGATGGTTACATTGTCTGCTGCGAGTGGCACAGTCTCAAGGAATGTTAATCTACTTGAAAATTCATTGCCATCACTGAAGATAATATCACCGACAGCTGTACCATTGTCTGCACCAAGTCCGTCGTCAATGAAATCATATTCCATGTCATAGCTATTCTGCAAGTTTGTTGCATCAGTTGCTACATCAGCTTTTCCATCATAATCATTCTTGACTTGTGCTGCTGTTAAAGCTGTCTTCCAGTATTTAACTTGACACATGTATCCTTTAAACTCGTTGGTTAAAGCAGCATCTCCAGTAATTTCAGCAGCACCTATACTTCCACTGTCTAGGCCACCTAATTCAGCACCCCAAACACCTAAGCTTGTAGTTGTTGTATCAGTGTGAGCTACTTTAACACCATCTACATAAAAGATAGGCCTTGTACCATCTTGAACTAATGCTACATGGTGCCATTTGTGTGGAACAATCACTTCGTTTGTTGAATTAGTATCCCATTGCATTGTTGTATTGTCACAACATGAAGCAAACAGTTTACCATTCTCAACACTGAACTGAATGTATTCTACAACATTAGCATCACCAAAACTTATGACTGTATAAGTTCCTGCATTGTCTGGTACCATGATCCATGCACTGAATGTTCCAGCTGCGTGAGCTTTAGCTGCAACTGCAGCTGCATCAATTTGGATTTGGTCGTTGACATCGCCACCTAAAAACCTTACGCCTCGCTTTACTGGTTGCAAAGAACCAGCAACAAAATGTAAATCTGTAGTTGCCATTTTAACTTGAGGCTACTATGCCTGCTTCCTCCAAAGCTACTAGGATTGCATCGATTGCAGTATTGTTTGCATCAACTGCAGTCTTCAAAGCATCCAGATCATCACGAGCAAGGTTATATTCAGCACCAGCTGGAGTAGTAGCATCAGCACCAGTCCCTGCTCCATGTGTCATTGCTGCACAAGCAGCAGGGTCTGCAATATGGGCATCCATAATATCACGCTGACTTCTCGCCATCTTCCTTCTCCTTCTTCTTGGTTTTTTTAGGTTTTACCTGAGCCGATTCGGGCGGCGCTTTCACAGCGACACTCTCTTTTAACTTAGGGTACCAGTACTCTAAGTCTCGTTGAGCCTGGACATTTCCAGTCTCAATGTACAGCTCGTGTAACCTTTTTACATTTTCATATGTCATTTATATCACCCCTATACGATTGTGTTGGTAATTATATGTACTGCTCTAGGGTCTGTTAGTAAAGCTTCACCTTCTGCCCAACATCTGATAGTCTTACCAATACCTGGTTCATCAATAACTGAACTAGTCATTGGCATGAACTCTTTGTAAGTACATGCTTTGTTTGGTATAAACATCAATGCACTATCAGTTGTAAAGTGTGTGCTTACTACCACTGAACATCCTAAAATTTCCATTACGACTTGTTTCTTTACTGCTTCACTTGAGAACTGAGGGATACTTGAACCCTTTACACTGATCAAGTTTTGCATTAACCACTTGTGTTCAGCTTGGTTTAATGCTAGAACACAACCTTTTGTGTCATAACTGTATGATCTTATAGCTTCTAACCCTGCCATAATGTCTTGGATTGGGTCTCCAGTAACTGCACTGTTCCATCCACCTGCACCAACTGCTGCTGCAGTGTTTACATTAGTAGGGTTTGGAGTTGTTGGTGTAGCTTCAGCTGCTTCAATTAGTACAGAATAAATCCTTTCGTCTCTCTTTCTGTCTACAGCATGCACAACATCTCTAATCATAGTTGCAAGTACATCTGGATCTGAATCCTTTATGTCTTCAATTGTAATCATTGGACTAGTTGCAAAGAACTTTCGCACATTGCTAGTGTTTCTTGTCCAGTTTTGCTCCACTGCAACAGGTAATGCACCAGGTGCTACATTTCTAATTAAACTTTTAGTTGAATTTGTTGAGTCTGAACTGTCTAGGTATCCTGCTGTCTTTTGATACCATCTGATTGATCTTGCAGAAGTGGTTGACTTTGTAACAAACTGCATCAAAATGTTTGCTTCATCAGCAAAACCCTTTGCTAGTTTGTCAATATCTAAGCCTCTAATTTCTGCTTGTCCTAAACTATCTGCCATTTTTAACACCTACCTACTAGAACATGAGCTGTTTCACCAGCACCAGCATCTTCTAATGCCATGCCTACTGTTTCATTAGCTCCTTGAGCTCCAGCATCATCTGCAGTTGCTACAGTATTAGCACCTGCTATCTTTAGAAATTCCCCAGCGCTGAAACCAGCTCCACTATCTGTAAGAATAAATACGCCTTCAAAGTACACTGCACATTCGGTTTGACCATCACTAGCCACCTTCTCTTGTTTAGCAATTCCACCGAATGTTTGGTTATCTGCGGAACTTGCAGTAACTGTCCTAGGACTTGTCAACTGCATAACTGTTCCTTTCTCTATCCCTGTTGCATTAGCACAAAGTAGAGTAATTGGTAATCCTGTCTCTTGGACAAGAGTTGCTTCGTTTGCCATTGTAATAATGGCTAAGGGAACTATTTATTTAAACTTTTCTGTTTATCTTGTTCCACCTGAATCTTTTTCTCGGCGGCATCCATCAAAGTTTTAGCAACAATTATCTCATCGCCAAGAGTTTCGATCTGGTTTTTACAGTTGTCTCGTACCTTAGTCCACAAAGCTTCTTTCTTAGAACCTACTTTAACTTTCAAATCTTTGAATTCTTTCTTCATACTGAACCTTCCATAACCCTTTTTGCATACTCTTGAGGGGTTTCCTCTTTAGGAGGTTCTCTTTGTAAGTTTGCATCAGCTCTACCTGATAACATCTCTTCAGCCATTAACTTTTCTTTAGCTTCAAGAATTCGCCTACTCTCTTTATTAGCTTCTTCAATCCTTTCAGCGAGTTCACGCGCTTCTTCAATCGGACCTTTAGTGGTTTCTTCTTTTTTTTCATTTTCTTCTTCCATATTGTATTACCTCATGTACTTTAGTGAGCGCAATAGTGTTACTTTCCACAACCTTCTTCATTTGTCTATTGAAAATGTATCTTTCTCCCAATAGAGTTAATGTCCAAATCCCTAGCACACCATATTGAATTAATGTTTCTTCTATCATCAGAACAACCCGAACCCTAACCTAGAGGGTTCTCTATCTCCTTCTCCTTCTCTAACTTCTTCCCAATAAGCTTGTTCAGCTAACCTAATTGCTTCATCTTGAGCTCGCACAGTTTCCCAATATACTTTGTCAGCTTCTCTAATTCGTTCATCTTCATCCCTAATATCATCCCACATATCTTGATCTTCCTCTGCCCAAATCCTTAACTGACGATCCCAGTCTTCACGATCTTGTTGGTTCTGGTCCCAGATTTCGTTTTCAAGATTTATCCTTTCAAGAGCTCTTTCATGGAATAACTGTGCATCCATATCATCTTCCATCTCTTTCTTTGCCCAATATTGAGGGGTTCCATATTCAGGGTTTAAGTAAGTCATCATGCCAGCTTCTTCTTCTTTAACTCTAGCTTCTTGAGATCTTGCTGTTGCTCTATTGCTAACTTCTAAAGCATTTTTAAACCTTTTAACTTCATGGATAGGCCAGTTTATAAGAGGAGCATTAGTTTCTAACCAATTTATTACAGAAGGTTCATTCAATTCATTTAAAACTT
>Ga0098068_1000761_pt1 | contig 12242 bp, 22 predicted proteins | sample 26BtaG_FD_75059 | JGI IMG/M metagenome (GOLD analysis project Ga0098068, IMG submission 75059) | Marine viral communities from Cariaco Basin, Caribbean Sea - 26B_WHOI_OMZ_CsCl | ecosystem: Environmental > Aquatic > Marine > Oceanic | place: Caribbean Sea: Cariaco Basin | collected 2014-11-09 | reverse complement strand
TTATATATCCTTCTGCTTGATTTATGAACTGATCTAGTACTGCTGGATCTCCATTGATTGTTGTACTTACATTTTCTCCAGCTTTGTTTAAAACTGCTCCTGAAATGCATAATGTAGTTACCATATTTCAATCAAAAAACATATATATTTAAAGGTTTGTTTTTTACTGCCCATGCAGCCCTGATTAATCCCTCTGTGATATGTGAGTAATTTCCAAAGATCTTTAATTGTCCTTCATCATTATATTCATATTGAATTGATTTTAAACTTAAACCTATCTCATCATCATCTAATAACTTAATTTCTTTTCTTTCCATTAATCTTAATAAATTATTATACAAATCTTCTTTTAATAATTTCTTTTGTCTTCCTTTTTCACCTCTTTCTAAACTTCTTCTTGCATTATTAATTGCTACAACCTTTCTTCTTGTAGTTTCTTCTTCTAATAATTGATCAAAAACTCCTACTCCTAAACCCCCATCATCAATATATATATTACGAAATCTATATTCAGATTCTAATAATAAGATTTTTTTCGTTGTATCAGTAGTAAGTGTTTTTCTTGTAATAATATTTTCAACTTGTTTAATTTTTTTATTATTTGATAAATCTAATATTTCAAATGAAGATTCGTCAGCTCCCATTCGGGCAACATCTACTCCTAGCGAGTAATGTCGTCCCTGCCAGATAGTATCTCTTCTCGGCATAATACAAGTTTTCTTTATCAGATCATCTGGAAAGAATTGTCTTAGCTCATCTATGAATTCACCCAGATATTCTTGAGCATACTGTAGCTTTGTCATTCTCTCTTTCTCTTTACTTAGAAAATCAATATCTTTTCTTGGGCAATCTTCACTAGAGACATGAAAGCTTGTAAAACTTTCATCTGAAAAACATCTATAGAAATATCCTTCTCTTCCATGTGGAGTTGATAGTAGAATTATCTTTCCTCTTGTTACTGCTAACATTGGAGTTACTGCTGTCCAGACTTCCTCTGGTATGAATGCTGCCTCATCTGCAATCAATAAATTAATTGTATATCCTCTAATTCCATATCCTGTCAGCCCTGTAGGAAGACAATAAATTACTGACTTATTTTTTAACATAACTTTTGATTTTGTAGGTCTGTTTCTGCCTTTTTTGATATATGGCTTATAATGTTCCATCAAATGGGCTAATATCTTCTCAAAGAGCAAGTATGCCTGTCTTTCAACGCTTGCAATGACAAGCACTGTTTTATTTGGGTTTTTTATCGCATATTCAGCTGCTTTGATGCTTATTACTGTGCTTTTGCCCACTTGTCTTCCTGATCTTAAACAAATGTTTCCCTGAGTCTCTAATACTTGCTTCTGCCAATCATCCAACTTCTCTATCTGCATTTTTTTTGAATTCCTCTGAATATTCTAAAAAAAATTTAATTGCGTCTTTATATCCTTCTAAGTATGGTCTGCTGTAAGTTTCTGGTAATTTCCTCATACAATCTATTACACTAAGAATTTCTTCCTTTATCAGCTGGTTTAAGTTTTTTGAGCTCATTTTCAGCAAGCTCCATTACTAATAAAGAGATTTTCTTATTTATAATACTTTGCCTTATTTGATCCTTTGCTGTTTGCAAAACATTCTGCCAATCCATCTCTTCAGTTTTTACTTGTTCCATTTTCAAATTTTATATGTTTATGTTCTCCTTCAACATGAACACAAGTTTTATAATCCCAATTATCCTGACATTCTCTACAGAATATTTTATCACTATTTTCACAAATATATCCCTCTGTGATTTCTTTAGAACATTGAGTGCAAATTACTTTTAAATTATTTTCTGGTAAATTTGATTTTTTAAATATATATTTTCTTAATAGATTATTAATTGTTCCAGATAAATTTATGTCTTTAGATTTTTTTAACAAATCCTCATCAATTGTAACTGATATCATTTTTTTCATATTAAGAATAAAACTATATAGTTTATAATTATTTATATACTCTAATATAGTATATTGTAGAACAAAGAAAAGAAAGAACCAAAGAAAAGAAATTTATACATATATATGTATACTTTCATATAATACTCCCGACTAGAATGCAGAACTCGCTCTATAGGAAGTGTTCTTGAGTTTATATACCTTTAGTATATACAATATATACTTTTTATTTTAGTAATTTGTCCCGCGACCTACATAAACATAAAAACAAAACAACCCAAGAACCGCTAAAAAACATAAACTTACATATATATACACAAACAAACACCAAACTCAACACGCGAACGCAGATGACCGCGAACTAAAACGCATCGAAAGCCTTAAATATGGGTCGAGCAAGTCGAGACCCTTTTTATGGCTTTCGATGTAACAGCTCACCTGAGCTGACCGAGTGATTAGCTCCCCCACACAGCTTTAGCTGGTGCTGGGGAGGCTATAGCTTTCAGCAAGATGACGGGACAGCTGATATAATGAGAACATAGATTTGCAAACAGCAAATCTAAGTTAGCAAACTATATAAAGCTGTCGGTGTGATATGCTGAAAGCATTGGGATTATTTCTCTATGATATGACCACAAATGTTACAGCTCCAGAACCCTTTGAGATCTCTCATGATAGCCTTACATTTACCACATACTCTTTCATCAAACCTCTCTTCCTTCAGCTTGATTATTTCTTCCTTAATCTTATCCATCTTTTATATTCTCTTTCTCTTATCAATTTGTTTATGTATATATATCTTTTAGAACACCCAGGACTACAAGTATATTTATATCTTGTATCTTTCTTATCTATCTTTTTGCCACATATTAAACATTCTGTTATCATCTTAAATATAAAATGAGAGCAAGGAAAAAGAGTTGATCCGAAACCTTACCCTCTGGAAAAAACCAATATTATTTCTTTGTTTCTTTCACAAACAATACTTGTTTAATGTTACCAATAACCTTTCGTTCTTCAACTTCCCATTCAGCCTTTTGTCCGATCCAGCCATTCAACTTAAAGCCAAACATATTACCCATAGACTTCTGACTTGTCTTGTTTGGGTAGTAATCTAATTGGCTTCCATCACTTATCTCTACAAACATCACGAGTTTTCTCACTTTCTTACTTGGGTCATCTAAATCTGTTCTCTCTTCATAGTGTGGCTGTTTCAGTATAGTAAATGTCTTGTCTTTAAGACCCTTGACTAACTCACCTGACACAGCAATACCTTCTAAGAACTCATCTTTTCCATTTGCCATTTTATTGTACCTCCTGTTTTAATTTAATTAATTGTAATACAAACTCTTTCCAGGTTAATCCATCTTTCTTTCTTACTAAATCTTTATGTTCTTTATCTGTTAGCCATATATTTACAACTTTCATTTTAACTTATCTCCTGCTAGTTTATCTATTTCTCTATCTAACTCTTTTAATAACTTCATATTAAAAGTTGCTGTTCTATAATGTTTAATTTTTTCTTTCAATCTCTTGATAAATTCTTTTACATCTTTCTCGGGATATAATATTCTTCTATTATCATCATCTCCACCACAAACACATTTTATTGTTTTCTCACTTAAATTAAATTTTTCTTTTGTCATTTTCTAATTTTAAGGTCGGTGGGAGAGTTAGAAGCAATATGTGAAAACACAGCTACAAACTCTCACCTTCCTGTTCGATACATGAACTATGATTTTGTTTCATTTTCTTTTAGCACTTACAGATTTAATTTCCATTAGTTCAGTATGTTTTTTTGAATGTTTATGAATTTTTAAGTTAGCTTTACAATGCTTTTTAGACGAACCATATATTAAAGCGCCACATTGACATCTTATTTCCATTAGAGTGTAAGGGATAGGGGCTTTATAAACCTTTCGGTTTTATGTTCCACCTATTTGTACTACATTAATGTTTGCATCTACTACTGTTAGGTCTACATTTCCACCGTCGTCGTGCTTTACTCTAATATCTATATCTTCATTTACGCTATCTACATCAATTACTCCTGTTATGTTTGATGAACAATTTTTATCAGCAGCTACAAATTCAGCTTTACATTGACAATTACTTTGTATTGTTCCATCTAAAAATATTGCTCCATCAACTCGTGTGTTTGCTGTATCTACAGAGCCATTAAAATGACAATTTACTAAATATTTTCCAACTTTTGTTACTGTTATCTTTGCATTAGTTCCATCTGCAGTACAGTTTTTACTCTCTCCATTTGTCATTGTTCCAGTTAATTTAGTATAGGTTGCTCCAGTAGGTATGGTTTGGGCTGTAGAATTATCAGCTATATATAGCTCGGCCATTGTTAGTCCTCCAGCTCCTTGAAATTCAAATGCTCCATCACTTATTATTCTTAATCTTTCTAACGAATTAGAATAGAAATTCATATAATCGTTTGCGTGGTCATACTGTATTCTTCCTGCGTCAGCACCATCATTAAATAGCCATCCCCCTACTTTATTGTTAGCAGTTTCTATTGTTAAAAATGTATTAACAGCGTCAGTAGTATCTCCTATATGTAGAAATCTCTCTGGCTCATTTTGGTTTATTCCTATCTTTCCATCTCTTGTTATAGTGAGGGGTTTAATCCAATCATTACTAGAATTTTTTGCAGTTATTAAAAAACTATCTGCTACATCTGCATCTCCTCTTATACCTACTCTGTATAAATCTCCAGCATCATTTTGAAATGCTATCCTTGCATAACTATCTACTCCATTAGCTACTATCCAGAATTCTGAATTATCTACACCTGAAAATTGCATTGTTCTTGATATTGCAGGATCATCTTGATATACATATAATTTTACATTATAAGGAATGTCAGTTATATTTGCTCCAACAGAAACTTTATCATATTGTCCTTCTTTAGAAGTTATTACTTTTGTTTTAATATGAGGATCTATGTTTTCTCTTATGTTATCATAACCAGCAGCTCCTTGCTTAGCTGCTTTAGAACTCTTGCTTTGGTCTGGTCTGAACAGATTTTCTATTTTTTTTGGTCTTCCCATTTTCTTAACCTATTACTGTTGAGTATCCATAAACTCCCCCACCTTTCATTACAGAACCTACAGATCCTCCTGCTGGTGAGAAGCTACCAAATAATCCCCAAAAGAAATTAATTATAATAATTGAAAATGCTATTATTGCTAATATAATCCAAATATCCTTCTTATACTTCCAAAACCATGCGCCTAATTTTTTTACCTTACCAACCTTTTTTACTTCTTTTATAGAAATAATCTTTTCATTTTCTTTTGTTTTACCAGAAGCAAATTCGAGAATTTCCTTCTCCATTTTACCACCCTCTTTCTATTTTAAAAACTGCCACCTGTTGTCCGTTTGCTACTGGTACGCATGCTATAAAATCTGCTGCACTAGCTAAGTTTAATGCATTTATTGCTGTTGTAATAGCAGCAGCTGATCCTGCATCACAATATACAGGCGTACTTGCTGTTAAATCTCCTGTTGCCATTTTAACCTGAGGTAATTACCTCTACTGCACCTGATGCAGTGTTATTTACTCTTACCCATAGCTTTGCTCCAGACAAAGCTATTGTACCTACGGGTGAGTCTGAACTTATGTTAGCTGCACTAGCTATAATTAATTGTTGTGGTGCTAGAACTCCATCATTTGTACCTTGTGCCATTTATGCTTGGGTGTTATCTATTAAGCATACAGCTTCTGGATTAGTAAGCTGTGTAACACCAACCTCCCATGCTCTTACGGTCCATTTAATTCCAGGATCTTCTATAGTTTTTACTGTTAAAGCTTTAGCTGCTTTCCAAGTTGCAGCTTCTTTAGCAATTATTACCATAGCATAGTCGGCTGTTACAGAATTTGAAACAAGAACTTTTAATCCTAACATTCTACCTACAACACCATTTCTTGTTACTTCACTTGTATAGAATTGTCCTGCATTTCTTATATTTGCATTACCTAACAAGTTTGCATAATCTTTTGGTGATAAAACTAAGAATCCATTTCCATTATCTGGATCATAATTATCTACAGCTATCTCTTTCTTAGCATTTAATATATCTTGTATAGGATCTCTATTCGCTACTGTTGCTGAGTCCCATTCATTACCTGCTGCTATTGTTACTGAATTTATTAATGATGCAGATTGGCTTTCACTTAATACAGCCCATATCTCATCATCTACAGCTTTAGCAACTGCTCTTCCTATTCTTAATAATGTTCTAGCAAGAACATCAATATCATTTGTAGTAGCATCTTCCCAAGAGATTACTCCTTCCATACCATATTTTTGTAATCTCTTAGATTTCTCTGTCCACTCTACTTCACCATAAGGGAAGTTAGCTAATCTTGGTACACCTTTTACTGCACTTCCTGTACCACCTGTTAGCTCTGTTTTAGATTCTTGAAAATATGTCTCCTTCCAGCTATTAGAACTTTGAACCATACATAATTGTTTAAATTTATATGATTGTAAAGCAAACCCTGTTACTATTTTACTAACATTCTCTGCTCTTAAACTCATCTGTCCAGTTGTTTCTACCATTTTTAAACGTGTACTAATACAGCTATTTTTTCAGCTGTATCTGCAGCTGCTGATTCTAATGCTTTACCTACTATTGCTCCATTTTCTACATCTGTTGCAGCTGCTGGTTTAATTACTTGAGCTTCAGAAGTAGATACTAACACACCAGCTGTTATTGCTTGTGTTGGTACTGAATAAATATCAAATATTCCAAAAGTATATGCTGCTAATGTTGTAGATCCATCACTTGCTACTTTATCTGCAGCTGCTATTCCTGCAAATTTATCAGCTGCACCTGTACTTGCACTTGCAGTTCTAGGATCTGCTACTTTTAATAATGTACCTTTAGAAATCGCAGTGCCATCAGCTACTGTATATCTTACAGGATCACCTTGATCACCTAATAATTCTATAATTGTTGCAAGACTAGCTGTGGCTACCATGATAATATATGATTTTAGGGTTTATATATTTTTCGGTTATAGTAATTCAATTCCATTTTCTACAGGATCGTCTTTAATTCCTATACCTAATATTCCAACCATTGCTCTATATATATCTGTATTCGGTTTTATGTTTTTAAAATCTTTATCTGGTATTTTTTTGATACCTAAGATTTTTCTTAAAGTCCAAAGAAATTTCTTCTCTCTTGGTCTTTTGTTTCCCTGACCTGGCTGGACTAGATTTAAAACATCTTTATAACTTTCTTTCGGAAATACCAGCTCATATAGCATAACAGGTCTGACAGCCAATTGCACCTTTCCCTTGGGCTTTTTGGGATCATAACGGTAGGGATAGTATCTAGCCAATAAATCATTTACAAACCTGTCTAGCCTATCTTTTATTCCTCTTGCCAGTATATACATGTGCATTTACTTTTCCTCTGGTAGCAAGACATTACCTAGTTTGCCTTCCATAAAATCATTGGCAAACTGTTCATCACTTATTTCTTCTTTCTTGACTTGACCTAAACCTGCTTCACTACTTCCCCCTAATGTTGTTTCTATTTTCAATGCTTCCAGTCTTTTTAGATTTCTTTCTAATCTTTTATTTACTTCTTTTATTTCATCAGCAGCTTTCTCTGCTTTATCTACTAATGGTGCAGCAGGGGCGACTTCCTCGCCCTCTGCTTTCTCTTCAGATGATTCTTCTGTCTCTTCAGAAGTCTCTTCTGTGCTTTCTTCTTCTGTCATTTTATAAATCCTCCCAAATTTAATTATTATTTAAGTGCCTTAGGAATTGGAATTACTAACCCTGTTAATCCAGCTATTATTGCCAGAACAGTTGTTAATACAATTCCATCTATTCCTAAGTATAAAGCATATGCTTCTAACAATGCTATCACTATGATAGCTGTTATTACTACTGAGGTTTTAGATTTTTTCTTTTTCATCATCTTCTTCTAAACCTCAAATCTCCTTCTTCAAATTCACTACGGAATCTTCCGCCTTTTCCTCTACCTCTTCTAGCGGTTCTTCTTCTTACTTCAGCTGCATCTGTGCTTCTTCCAGCAGCTTCTAATTCAGCTGCTATTGCGAACATTTGTCTTCTGCTGAACGCTCCTCTTAATGCTCTTTGAAATACTTGTTCTAAACTTTGACTTCTGCTTACTAGATCTTTACCTGGAGCTGCTCTTCTCCCCCCTGTTTCCTGTGGAGATACTTTAGCTGGTTTCTGTGGTTTTATTTCTGGAACTATCTCTTCCATTGACGGAGCTTTGCCGCCATATTTTTCTATAAAATCTATTATTCCTTCTTTCTTTATTATATATTGCTGCCTTCTTACTTCTTCCCAGTAAGCATTTTCAGCTCTTCTTTGTTCTTCTTTTAATTCTGCATCTTTCTTTTTTACATTATCCCAGTATGCTTCATTATCTTTTCTTACTTTATCCCAATATTTTGCATCTTCTTTTCTATTTTCTAAATCAGCTTCTCTTTTATTTTCAGCAGCTGTCTCAATTTGATCTCTGACATCACTCCAATATGCTTCATCATCTTTCCTTTCTTGCTCTTTTCTATCATCATTTGCTTGATGTATTTCTTCCCATATTTGATCATCAGATTTACCTGTTCTTCTCTTTTCTTCCTCCATCTTTGCTAATTGATCAAAAACCTTCGCTGATTTAACAGCAGCTTCTGCATTTATTTTAGCTGCTTTCCAAACATTTGCATATGGTATCCAGCTTAGTATTTTATCTAGTGTACTAGGATTTGACATTTCTTCCATTAATGATGCTAACTCTTGTACTGTTTCAGTATCACCCTCTTGACTTGCTCTAAACATTGCTATACCTATCTTATCCATAGATTCTGCTAATTCAAATTTAGCAAAGGGATATGACCCAATCGCTCCTACTACTAATGTAGCAGCTCCTAATGATAATCCTAATTTTGTTAGCATTGATGTTGTTGTTGCCACTGACGCTGGATTTGTGGCATAACCAGTAACTCCAGCTCCAGTAGTTACTCCCCCAGTTTGTGTTATTAATTGTCCTGGAGTTCCTACTTGTGCAGCAGTTCCTCCTCCAAATAGACTTAATGCACCAGCACCTAAAGCTGTACCGCCCAATAATCCTAATCCTGTTAGTTTTTTCCCTAGACTTCCAAATGGGTCGGTAAAATCTTTTACTCCTGGTTTTAATAAATTAAATGGAGATAATGATTTAATTGCACTACCAAGATTTATTGCTTTAGCAACTCCACTACCTCTTTGTTGTTCTGGTGTTCCTACACTTACAGGTTGTCCTAGTTCATCTGTCGCTATTTGTTGTGCTGGTATGTCTGTTATCTGTTGTGTCTGCTGCAATTCTGGTTCTCTTGCTGCTATTCTATCTGCTCTTTGCTCTACTTGTCTAGCTTGCTCTTGACTTAATCCTATTCTGAATCTATTCTCTCTTTCTGCAGCTTCTTCTAATGTTTGAGAATCATTTAAGATTGTTAATCTTTGTCTTAATGTATCTGCTTCTCTACCAAATTTTTCTATATCTGCTCTTTGTGCTCTTACATCTCCTGTTTTACTAAATCCTGTTCTTCTTTCTTCTTCTTCTAAATTTGTAATAATATTTCTTGCTTCTCTTATTTGAGCATCTAATTCTGAAACTCTTTTTTGAGATGTTTCTATCTCTTTAGTTCTTGGGCTTCTAGCTGGAACTTTCTCTGCTGGTCCTGCATTAATACCTTTTTTTAATTTTATTGGATCTCTTCTCGCCATTATGTCCTCCCTGCTATATTAGCTGTAGTTTCTCCTGGCTGTGCTGCTCCCCCAGTTACATCTTTTGCTTTATCAGATAATAGTTCGTTTTCCAGACTTGCTGGGAATTCTAGTTCTATTACTAAATTTAATTGACTAAGTACTTCTTCTTCTATGTATAATTGTTCTTCTTCTATAGTTTGTTGAAATGCTAGATATGCTATCTTAGCACTAGCTTCTGTAAAAGCCTTAGAGTTCCCAACAATAATATCGGGAACTCCGACGGCTTGAAAGAAATACTGATTCAAACTCTCTATCCAGGGAAGTGGATTGAGTGAAGCATTACCTGCAGTAGATACTAATTCTGGCACTACTGCATCTTTAGGAATATACATATTCTCACCTTTACCTCTAGCAGAATCCATCTTTGCTTTAAACGCTGCTATTTTTGTTGTATCATCTGTATCTAAATGGAATATCCATAATGGATCTATGTTTCTATGCAAGACTCTTTTCCAATCTTCCATAGCTTCATTTCTCATGAGGATAATGTTCTCAACTGCTTTGATAACACTTACCCCATGAATTTCATCAGCTACCCTATTTCTAGCTAGATGAAATATCTGATCTGGTCTGAATTTTTTAACAGGTTTTTTAATCTTAGACATCTGTTCATATCTTTTTATTCTTCCTTGTCTGTTCGCAATTATTCTAATTACACTTGGATCTAATGGTTTTAAATTTATTATGACTTCATCTTCATCTCTTATTATTTCACAGAATGAATCTCCTCCGATATTATATGTTCTTATACAATTTTCTAATATTGTATTAAAAGTATCAACCCCAAATCCTTTTATTGTTCCTAAAAGCATTGAAGTAACTTCATCAGCTTTATATCCTTTACCTACTGTCCATGTAGCTTTGGCATCTATAGCTGCTGTTAATTCTGGGATTGATTTATAATATCCCATATATTGTGTAAAATCTACATTATCCCAGCTTGTTTCAGCTTGATCTTGTACTCCATCTGTCATCTCACTATCTACAGAAAAGTCTGTCATAGTGTTTGTTAGATCACTTGCTTCTGCTGATTCTATCTTTGTTTCTGGCATTATTCAAATGGCACTGATTGCCCCTCTATTATACTTAGATCATTAATATTTAAACCTTCACTTATTACTTCTCCTAATAATCTTCCCCATTTTCCTACTCTATTATTTGGATTTATTAAAATATCTACTTCTTTATTTAATATTTGATTTTCTAACCATCTTTTACTTTCAGCTCCACCTTGTTCATTTCTCTCTGGTGCTGCTATTGTACTCATTCTTATGGGGAATTCAAAATCTCTTTCTTCCCATTTAACTTTAAATGTATCTCCATCAATTACTTTTACTACTTTTGCTCTAAAATCAAAATCAATTTGTTTATGAGGACTATCAAAATAATATATTACCATTTGATTATTTCTTAATTCAGGGAATTTTTTAAAATCATGTGCCATTTTAACTGAAATTAAATTTAATTCTTTTAGCTGATATTGATTCTGTTTCTGCCCCATCCTCGCTAAATATTGTTGGTCTTAATATTTCATCTAAAGGCAGATTATTACTTATTGTGTCTATTAATACATGATTAACCCAATATTTTGCAGTTGTGCCAGTTAATTCTACTTTTAATCTGAAATAAGTATTATTTGCTATAACGATTGTGTTTCCTGTTGTTGTAGATCCATCATTTTCACAAATGCATTTCCACTCATCAATGCCATCTGCTTCATTTCTTCTCAAATAAACTCCATCACCTGTTAATGCATCTGCCGCTGTTCTGATTAATCCTATTCTTGCATCTATTCCAGTAGATGCTGCTATGTTTAATTTAAAAGTCCCTTCAAATTCTAAAGTCCCATCAACATCTTGCTGTCCCTGAGCTGTGTTTCTTATTAATACTCGTCCACCATCTGAACCAAAAACTATCGCTTGCTTACTTCTTACTGTTCCTACGCCTTTGCCCTCAGTAGCAGCTTCCCAATTCCCAGCGAGAGCTTCTCCACCAAATACGCTGTCATTTGACCTGCTTCCTACTCCACCAGTCCACGCATCTGTCCCAGATATTCTTAATTTCTCACCTGTCGCTCCCTTAGCAAACACTAATTGCTGAGCAGGCTTGAACATTCTTAATCTTGTTAGTTGTCTTATAGCTGCCATTTATGCACCTGATATAAAATCTTTGACCTTCTGATCTTTTAATAATGCTAATCCCATTTGCGCCCTTGTTAATAACACATTTATCATTACCTCTGCTTCATCTAAACTAGAATATCCAAACATATCATACATAATCACATAAATTGCCGCCAGATTAGAACAAACTTCCTCTAACATATATTTTACATCTGCATTTAGAGCCGCATAATCATCAATCCAATTATATCTTGTCACACAAGTTATATATCCTTCTGCTTGATTTATGAACTGATCTAGTACTGCTGGATCTCCATTGATTGTTGTACTTACATTTTCTCCAGCTTTGTTTAAAACTGCTCCTGAAATGCATAATGTAGTTACCA
>Ga0098068_1000758_pt1 | contig 12263 bp, 23 predicted proteins | sample 26BtaG_FD_75059 | JGI IMG/M metagenome (GOLD analysis project Ga0098068, IMG submission 75059) | Marine viral communities from Cariaco Basin, Caribbean Sea - 26B_WHOI_OMZ_CsCl | ecosystem: Environmental > Aquatic > Marine > Oceanic | place: Caribbean Sea: Cariaco Basin | collected 2014-11-09 | reverse complement strand
CGGATTGGACCCAGGAAGTAGAGGCTGGTTTTTCAATCCTGACGAATCGCAATTTGGAGATATGAGAATTGATACAGAATCCTCAAAAGGAGGCGCAAGACTTACGAGAATGTATTTTGATCCATCAGGAAGAGTCGGCGTAGGCAATGTAAAGTCGCCAAAGAGTCAATTAGATGTAGAGGGTAATTGTGCAATAGGTGCTGGTTATTCAGGTACTACAGCAGCTCCAACAAATGGTTTGATAGTACAAGGTAATGTAGGTATTGGAACTAATACTCCCACAGCAGAATTATCTGTAAATGAAAAAGCAGGCATGTCTGCCCTTGGTGGACATATGATTAAATTAACAAATAAAACAGGTGCGGCCTCTGTTCAGGGAGAAGTTGTAGAAGTAGACCCAGCGACTGATGATTCAGTAATACTTTGTACAACAAATAGTACTCTACCTATAGGAGTATTTTTAGAGTCAGGTGTAGCTGATGGGTCTGAGGCATGGATTGTTGTTGGGGGTATTTGTGATATAAAAGCAGATTCAGCAGGTTTTACAAGAGGAGATAGATTAGTTACAAGTGCAGTTGGAGTTGGATTAGGAAGAGCAACAACAAACAATGCTCCAGCAGTAGCAGTTCATTTTCAAGAGATAGGACATGCTATAGAGACTGCAGCAGCAAATGCATTAGGTCGTTGTGTCTTACACTTTTTATAATTATAAGGAGGAATAAAAATGACAAAAACATATACAAAGCTAGATGATGAGAACTTAGCTGTTGTTGAGACAATAGAGCAAAAGCAGATAGTTAATAAGAAATCTTTGGAAGAGCAAAGAAAGGCTTTAGTGGAACAACACACACAACAACTAGCTGACATAGATGAGGCTCTAGCTGAATTCACTTCTGAGTAGTTAGATACATTTATAAAGGTGGTTTACTTTGGTTTACCATGGTTTATACAACTAAAAGAAATCAAATGAATAGTATAACTGTAAGGATGTACCTTAAAGATTATAAAGCACTTAGACGAGTATTCACTCCTTTTAGATATGAAAAAGCAGCCCATTATTTTGCTAGATTAGCGAGGTTTCTAGAAAGAAAATGGAAATAGATGAACATTATATGGTTTTAAGTTACATATTAGGCATATTGACAGGTCTACTTATGGGGATTGTAATATGGATGTAGATGAAGAAATGGAAGCACAGGCAGATTTAAAGCGAAAGGAGATAGAAGAAGATTTTTTAGAAGCTAAACGAGATGAGGAAATGGATTATGTCAACAGATAAAGAGTTTAATTTGAGTGATAAGATAGCAACAAAAGAAATATACCCAGAAATAGATTATATTTCTTTGGGAAATGTAAAAGAGTTTATAAGAAGATTGAAAGCTGTTTTTGGAGATGATTTAGAATATAGTGGAGAAGAAATAAAACAAGAGTTAGATGCCCTAGCTGGAGATAAGTTAAAATGAGCGAATTAAAGACATTGAAAGATATTAAAGGAGAGATAGGAAATGCTGAGTATTTTTTTAAAGAGGGGCAAGAACCAACTAATGAGTATGGAGATGTTGTATTGGTTGATGATTTAAGGCAAGAGGCGATTAAATGGGTTAAGGGTTTGGAATATCTGCTTAATATGGGAGCTAGACCACCTAAAGAAATGATAAGCACTCCAGACTTCATTAAATCCTTTTTCAACTTAACCGACGAGGATTTAAAATGAGAAAAAGAGATGAATTGTTCATAAGTCTGTGTAAGCATATGTTAGGCATCTCAAGACATAAAGACTTTTGGGAGAGAAAGATATTAGAAGCAGAAATGAAAGGGGGAGATAAACAAAATGGATAATGATAAACCAACAGATGCACAGATAGGTTTTGCTACAAAGCTCGGTATTACTAACCCTAGCCAGTATACTAAGAAAGAACTAAGCCAAGAGATAGACAAAGTAACAGGCAAAGACACTAGCAACACTCCTATAAAGGAAATAGGACATATAGACCCTGAGCAAGCTGGTATGTTAGTAGCTTATGCAAAGGATTTAGTTGTATCTAAGATAAATAACTCTAATCCTGCAGATAGTGATAATATAGATATTGCAGTTGAATTAGGAACAGCTGTAGGCTCAGTTAAAACAGCATACTTAGAGATGATTAGATAATATGGTTAATGACATAGATGAAGAGAAAGCTTTAAGAGAGATTAAAGAGAAAATGACAAATGCAGAGAAGACTATTGTAGATGCTAATGATAGATTTAAAATAAGAAGAATGTTAGATAAACAAGATGACAGAAAGAAGAGAGAATGTATGGAAGGCTGTAGAAGAATTAAAGAGTCTAGTTGATAGCAAAGACTTGATTAGTTATGACGACCTACAGCCTCTATTTCTTAGTATTAATAGATTGATAAATGGTTATGATGATACTCGTAAGAGTAGAGATATGTGGAAAAGAAGAGCATTAAAGAAATAATAATTATAGATTGAATCATTGAATCTATTAAAAATTGAATCAATGAACCGCTAACTCTAGATTGCTTGCTTTTACATTGAGCAACACCCTCCCGACTAATCCTCTTTACTTGCGAGATGATAAAACACTCCATCTCGACCAAGCGATAGTCAGAGTTGAACTCTACTTAGAAGGATATATATTCGTTGATTATTGTTTAATTAGTTTCAAGACCCTGCTTTGTTCCCTAGTCATTTAAGCTTGATATAACATTAAAGTTTATATCTTCGAGAACTCCGACATCAATCTATTCACTCTATACACCCTCAGTGCTGCCTCCTGTTCTTCCAGCCCCATAACCTGCAGCTATTTCACCCACTTTAATTAAATGAGTCTTAATACTGTTCTCAAATTCATCAATTTCTTTCATTACTTGTTTATAGAACGGTAGCTCTTTTACTGGTTCAACAGGCTCTTTATGGAAATCTCTCATTTTAAGCTTCCCCGTCTTTCCGGGGTGTCAAGGTTATGCAAAGGTGTAGCCACAATCCAATATTACTAATACCTACTTATATATAAAGTAGTATCTTCACAGGATAGTGGTAATTGTCTTTAGCTGTGCCACTACTGTGCCATAGCTGTACCATTACAACATGAGACTCGCAAGCGAACATTTATATAAATAGCTTTCCTGAAAATCATACTTGATTTTCAGTTTCCTAATTCTTTGTGCTGCTCCCTAACCTGTTGTAATCCCTTCTTGTTAGATACAACCTGCCCTCGTGGCAGGCAACACACTCGAGTGTGTTGGTCGAGTACGAAACTCGACTTGCATCTAACCCCCACCAATACAGGGAATATTCATTGTTGTTACTGCGACGTAGAGACCCCCCCCTCGTGCTCCCCCCCTAGACCTCACACAAAATTTTATATAATATATTTAACTAATTAAAAGTATGGAGATGCAACTAGATCCATGGCAGGTTAAGGTAATGGAGACTAAGGGGAACATGGTACTGCGTTCAGGCAGACAGGTTGGGAAGTCTTTCATCATTGCGAAGAAAGCAGCAGAGTATGCAATGAAGAATGAAAAAAAATTAATTATGGTCATAGCATTTACTGAAAAGCAAGCAAATTTGTTATTTTCCAAAATTCTTCATAATATTGTTATGGAAGAAAAATTTTCTAAAAGAAAGCTAATTGCAAAGCCAAAACCTACAAAACATGTGATAAATCTGAAAAATGGCTCTGAAATTTACTGTTATGCTGCTGGAGACACTGGTTATGGTATTATGGGATATACTATTGATCTATTAATAGCTGATGAGGCTGCTTGGATTAAAGAAGAGGTTTGGAATTCTATAGTGCCGGCCTTGGCAGTGACACAGGGAACAATGTGGTTATTATCAACTCCATTTATTAAAGAAGGATTTTACTTTGATTGTTTTGATGATGATGCTTTTACTAGCTTTCATCAGTCTAGTGAGGATTGCCCTAGGATAACAGAGGAATTTCTAGACAGAATGAAGAAAAGATTTACATCTCAGCAATATGAACAGATGTATAAGGGGGAATTTGTTGATGGATTTAGAAGAGTGTTCACAGATGATTGGATAGAGAGAGTTTGTGTGCTTGAGCCGGTAAATAGAAAGCCTATATCAGATAATACAGCTTTAGGTGTTGATATTGCGGCTTTAGGGGAAGATGAGAGCACTTTTGAAGGATTAGAAAGAATTGGAGACATGTTAACTCAGTTTCATCATGAAATTACTGAAAAAACACTACCTACACAGACAGAAGACAAAATAATTGATTTAAATGTGATTTTGGACTTTTGGAGAATTGGAATAGATAGCGGGGGCATGGGTATTGGAGTTTTAGCGCATTTGCTACGGGAAGATAGTACTAAGAGAAAAGTTGTGGGTCTTGATAATAGTAAAAGAGAAATAGATGCAGATGGGAAAGAGAAAATTATGAAAAAAGAGGCTATGTATTATAATTTAAAAGAAATGGGAGAGAGAGGACAGCTTCAGTTGTTTGACACTCCAGAGATTAGAGCGAGCTTAAGAAGTATACAAATAGAGGAAAATGGAAAAATTAATGGAAGATATGCACATATTGCAGAAGGATTGATTAGAGCTGCAGAATTGCTAAAAGAGAAAGAATTAAATATTAAGGTATACTCTATTCCAGTAAGATAGAATGGCAGATGAAGGAACACTAGCAACAACAGCTCAGGTTAAACTAGCTCTAGGAACAAATGCTAGTGCTACACAGATTCTAGAAGCTAATACTAATATATGGATTCTCTTCGCTGAATCAGATATAGAAGAACAATTCGGAGATAATGTAGGAATTGTTGCAAACTATGCCAGCATTACAGCAGCCCATAAACAATGGCTAGCAGCTGTTGCTTCTCATAGAGCTGCTTGGTATGGAATTAATGAAAATCAAAACTCATGGCAATTAGCTACATCTCAATCTAAATTAAATGTCTGTGATGCAGTATGGCAGGGCTTCTTATCTGACTTGAAAAATAGAAAAGCTGATATTATTGCAGACCTAGGATTATAAATGCCACTTGACCCTAAATTAACAAAATTCACAACAGCTAGTCAGGCCATAGCATCTTATAGTTATACAGACATAGTTAAAGGTTTTACAACTGAGACTTATTATGGCCTAGAGACAGAGGACTCAGCAGCCAAAGATTATCATTTAACAGACTCATCTGCTATACGTTCTGATATTGTACAGCAAACAGCAACTATAGATCAAGGTACATTTACCAAAGAATTTGATTTGGATTTTGATACTTCTACTTTAACTGAGCCAAGGACTCTTAAAGGAACTGTCACTTTAAATGTTCCAATAGCAATACAGCATAATGGAGCGGGTAGTTCTTACGTTTATATAATTGCAAAACTCAGGAAATATGATGGCTCAACAGAGACAGATATAGCCAATGCAACATCCAAGACTAATTCAAATGGAGCTACAGGCGGAGACCCCTTGCATTACTGGGTTTCTTGGAGCTTTGATGTTACTGAAACAGTAGTTGAAAGTGGATCAGTTATAAGGTTAACTTTAGAATACTGGGCTAAAGAAGATGCTAATACAGGAGACTTATATATAGCACATGATCCAACTGATAGAAATAAAAGCGGAGAATGGTTTACACTAGGCTCTCAGATTCAAATAAATTTACCTTTTAAGATAGAAGTATAATAATGGCAGAATTTGACTTAAACAAATCCACAACTACGAACTTTACTAGCAATGTACCAGATTTTATAGTTCAGTCTAAGGCTCTTGATGTAGATAGTGACTCAGGAGAGACATATTATTATTTCGGAGAGGCTAACACAAACTTAGGTTATGCTTGTGCTATACCTGAGATCTATTCAGCTTGTGCAGCTTTATGTACTTGGGCTTTTGGAAAAGGCTGGGAGACAGATGCAAGGACTAAAGTAGAATTTGAACATTTTACAGGTAGAGGTAATGATACTTTTGGAACAATTATGTGGAATCATGAATTTATAAAGCTAGTAGTAGGAGATGCTTTTGCTGAGATTGTTAGAAAAGAAGGGAATGAGGAAACAATAGTAAACCTAGTACCAATTAGCCCTGAGCGTGTTAGAATTGTTTCAAAGAATGGAAGAATTAAGAGATATGAAGTATGGGATGGGGGTGATTGGGAAACCATAGAAATAGAAGATATGTATCATAGTTCTAATAAGAGAATTGGTGATCAAATACATGGCACCTCTCAGATTGATGCTATTAGGAATATAATTGATGCTAGAAATGAAGCTATTGAAGATGAGAGAACAATAAAGCACAGAGATAAGGCCCTAGGTATTGTTTATTATAAAACAAACAATGCAGGCAAAATCAGTTATGCTAACACTCAGATAGAGAATGCTGTTAAAAATGGAGAGATGGTAGGAATGCCAGAAGATACTGGTGAGATTAAACCATATCCAAGTAAGTCTAGTGAAGATAGGCAGTCTTGGATTCAATACCTAGAGAACTTTACTTATCAGAGCTTTGGAGTGCCTAGAAGCATTGCTACTTCTGATGGAACAAGTGAAGTAGGTGGAAAGATGGGCCATGTTATTTTTGAGCCTATTTATACAAAAGAGCAAGAAGATGAAGAAAAGAATATATGGAATAGATTACACAGAAAAGTTACATTTAACAGACCTCCAAGTTTAGGAGGCATGCAGCCTGAGCTAGATGAGAGCAAAAATACTGGTCAATTAGCAATACAACCTAATGATGTGGAGGCATCTGTAACTAGAGAATAATGGTAAATCTTCCTTTAGTCAAACCTTTGCTATCTTCTACAGATATAAAACCAGAGAAGTCAGAAGCTCAGGTTAGATGTGAAGCTCAAGGCGGAACTTGGGATGAAGCTAATCAAAGATGTATTCTACCAGAGACAGAGCCAGAAGAGGTAGAGAGACCTGAGCCTAAGGAAGACCCTAGAGCTATTGAAGTATTTAGAGACCAAGATACAGGGCGGCTATCTGGAATTACAGCAGGCGGCACAACAGTTTTAGGATTGAAGCCGAGAGAAGTTAGTAGAATGGCAGAACTACAAGCAAGAAAACGAGAACTTCCTATAGGTGGAGCTGCAGAAGCATCTATAGCTAGAGCACAAGAAAGACAATTAAGACAAGGCTCAGAGCTAGCAGGAGAAGTAGGATCAGGAGACCCTTTACAACAATTACAAGCAGATTTCACAGCAGGAGAATTAGATTATGCTAGAGCTGCAATGTCAGCAGTTCCGGGAATAATCCCAGATATATTAACAGGAGCCACTACATTCGCCGGTGCTGCATTAGTTGCAGGGCAGTTAGGACCTCAAGTAGCAACACCTGAGGAAGTTATTACAGTTCCAGCTGCAGCTGTTATTGGAGGTGTGGCTAATGCAATTAGAGGATTTTACAGTGATTTTGTATCAGATTTAGAAAGCCAACAAAGAGAGATTATAGAGACTCCAATAAGAACATTAACAGAAACTAAGTCTATTATGAATGATATTATCTCTTCTCAAAATGCTAATCCAGCAGAAGCAGCTAGAAACTTAGCACAATTTAATAGTCAACTAGCTTTAATAGACAGAGAACATGAGAGACTTAAACAAGAGAGTCAAAGTGATTTAGCTAAGTTCTTAGGAGAGAATGGTATTAATCAATTACAAGAGTATGAGGTTTATTATATTGTAGGTGGAGAAAGAGACCAGCAAATAAGAGAGATGCAACTAGCTCTAGCTAATCCTGACCCTGCTAATATCAGAATTGGAGGGGGCCAGATAGAAGAGCTTAGAAAGGAAATTGAGAAATCTGTAAAAGCTATGCAAAATGAGTAACAATAAAACAATAAGAGAGCGTTTAGCAATATTGGAAACTGAATTGCTTATCATAAAGAGAACAGGCTACTTTATAGCAATAACAGTAGCAGGTCATGTAGGACTAGAATACTACCCTTATTTCATCGCAACTTTAGTAGGGTAACACAATATTTAAATACCTAGATTATCTTTAAATTACATGGAAGAGGGAGAGCAACAGAAACTCGATACAGATGAGGCAAAAAAACCAAGTGAAGAGGAGAAAGAAGAGCCTGAAACTAAAGATAAGGTTACTCGTGCCGAAGAAGCTGTTAAGAGAATGGATGAAAATATTGCTAAGTTTGAGAAACTTGTTGAAAGGAATGAAAAAGCTTCTTCGGATAGCATCTTAAGCGGAACATCTGGTGAGCATATAGAGGCTAAGTCTATTGAAGAAGAGACACCTAAAGAACACCGTAAAAGAATTGAGAAAGAGCTGACTGAAGGAAAATACAATGATCAAGGATAAGAAGCTTGGTATTGTAATGGCAGAGGATGATGAGGAAGCTGCTTGGTTTAATATTTCTGAAGGCATCAAGCAAGAGATAAAAGCTTTAAAAGCAAGAAATGCAAAAGCCGAGGCTGATCTTAAAATAAGTGCTAGAGAAATTGATAAGAGATTCAAAAATGGTGCTAGAGCAGCGATTAAATCTAACAAATTAGCCATAAAAACTCAAAAAGAGTTCTTAAAACTTGCAGAATCAAAACTAGCCGGATTGTAGCAACATTTAAATACTTTATTTATTTACTTTTTACATGGCAGACGAGTGCATTTGTGTAAGAGAAGACGCAATAGCAGTAAATATGACTTGTGCTAATGCTACAGGCATAGCAAAAGGTGCTGTTCTAAAGATGACTACTCCTAATACCGCAGCATTAGCTGATGGTGATACTGATATATGTGCAGGTATTTGTCAATCAGAGAAAATAGCTAGTAACGGAGTTACTTCTGTATCAGTTTGGCAAAGAGGATTATTCAGAGGTGTGGCTGGAGTCGCTGGAGTAACAGCAGGCCATGCAATTATAACAGATGCTTCTACAAGTAGCACAAATAGACTAGTTAATGCAGATGTAAATTCGGAGAACATAGTAGGTAGAGCAGTAACAACTGCAGCAAGTGGCGCTACATTTGAGTTTGAACTATTACCTATGATGGTTAATTTAGCATAATGGCAGATACAGCAGGAGAAGCAGACATTAGAGGACTTAACATAGACAAAGTCTCTAAAGATATGTTTGAAGAAGCACTAATTTTTAAGAAAGAAGTTAAAGTAGAATCTACACCTTCTAGAGAAATCAGATGGTATCAGAAGACATCAGGTTATTTAACAGCAAACAATGTAGCTACTAAGATTGCACCTATAGCTTACGGAGCTAGACCTTTTGTACTAGAGCAAAGCTGGACTAGGAATACATCTTATGTTAAGAAGTATATGTTAGATTCACCATGGATAAATATGGAAGATGAGAGTGACTCAGATGTACAAGTATTCATGAACAATGCAGAAGATATAACAGGAGCAGTTGCAAATGATCTAGATGGAGATATTTGGAATGTAGTTAGTGAAGACCAAACACCAAGTAATATTAATGATGTCACAGCTACAGCTGCATGGGATGCTGCTAGTGGACAGAATCCTTATGAAGATATAGCAGAAGCAGAACAATTAATAAGAGAACAAACAAAGAGATCTCCTAGAAACCTAGTTATCTATGTAAGTGCTAAAGGTTACAAAGACTTAAAGGTATGGCTAGTAACAACTAAGGGATCAAGTATACCGGGCTTTTCAAGTCAATTAGTAGAGAATGGAACACTATTAGTATTTGATGGTAAGAGAGTTGTTGTATCAGAGAATGTAACAGCTGACTATGCTATGGTTGCAGACTTAGAAAGAGCTGCTATCTATAAAGAGTTTAAAGGATTAACTACAGTATTCATTACAGAACAAGGAATTGGAAGAAAGATTAGATGTTGGACACATGGAATAACATTACTAGTAAGACCTAAATATGTTGCCTTAATATCCAACACGGAGACCTAAAAATGACTAAGGAAAATGTCATAAGGTTGTACAAACACTTCTGTTATCTAGCTAAAGGTAAATTTGTTGAGAGTGATTTTGATCAAAAGGTTAAAACAAAGAACCCAGAAGAAGAAGAAGGCCGTATGATCATGGGCCCAATGAGTGCAGATAGGAGAAAACTTATTATAACTTCTGCTGAAAGAAGCAAGGCAGAGTATGAGAAAAAGAACCCATGGTTATTAGATGAAGTAAAAGAAGAAGTTAAGAAACCTAAATCTAAAGAAAAACCTAAGGCGGTGAAATAAATGCCTCACGATCCAGTAGATAATGTAGCAGAGGCTACAGGAACTTGGACTACTTCTAATGTAACAACTGACAGAAGCATTGATGCTAATGGAGCTGTTGCAGAAATAGGTGATGGACTTTGTACACTCATTGAAGACTTGAAAACTTTGGGAATATTAGTATAATGGCAACAACAGACTTACACTTTGTAGCTGGAGGGTTAGAACCCTTCAAAAGAGGCATGAGATTCTTAGGTGGTAATGTGGATGATCAAGTTCAAATAAATGCATCTGGTGCTGCTATGGCTAACTCATTCTTATATGGAACCTTCATGGCAGATATATGTGTGCCAGATAATACAGGAACATATGCTGTCCTTGGTTATGGTGATGATAATGTTGTTGAACATATAACTATGAGGATTGCAGCTGGTAAGTTAGAGGTTGAATGTAATGATAATACAACAGTTCAGTGGAAGTATGTAACAGCAGCAAACACTATAGTGCCTCATAGGATACATAATGTTTGTGTTGTTCAGGATGGTGTAGAGCCATTATTATACATAGATGGTAATAAAATGACAATAACAAGGACTACTTCAACTACACCTGCTTCATGGTTTAAGGCGTGTGCTGGTATAGATGCAGGTAGTATAGGGGCAGCAGAGATGACTGGAGATGCAGCCCTTACACAGGAGTTTAAAGGTTATATTGCAAATGTTAAAGTATGGGGAAGTGCAACAACTACAACAAATGTAGCATTAACACAAGACCAAGTTAAAGTAGCAATGGCTGGGGGAAGTGTAGGAGCTCCTTATAATTCATGGGATTTAGACCAAAATGTAGTAGATACAGGAACAGGAGCTGACAATGGAACAATAGTTGGTGACTTAATATATTCTGATTTTAATGAATTCTCTTCACGATTAACATTCTTAGAGACTGTACCTTTAACAGCAGACAATATCAATGTAACTGCAGATCAAGGTATAGGATATGCCTATTCTGTACTCGCAGCATAAAGTTTATTAAGTTTATTTCTATGAATTATTATGGCAATACAAGAAGGCCCTTCAACAAACACAGAGAAAGGAATAAGGACTGAGTGGCCTGTAGTTGAAGGGGATACACTAGGTACAACAAAGATAGAAGGTAAGCAAATTGGCCTAGTGGCTGAAGATACTAGTAATGTCTTTGAAAAAGAGAAGGTTGGTATATATGAATAAAAATGGCACAAAGAGGCAGACCGCCAAGTGCAAAGACTCTAGTAGATAGACAACTGGGTAGAAATACTCAAAAAGTTTATACAGGTAGTGATGATACTATGATTATACCTAACCTATCTGGTGATCATTCAGCTGGTAATGTTCAAAATACTCCTACAGCTGATACTGATATTCCTAATAAAAAATATATTGATGATAGAATAGCAGCTGGAACAGCAGCCGGACAAATGACTTTCTGGGATGGAGGCACATGGGTTAATACAGAAACATCAGAATTAGTATGGGATGATACTAATAAAAGACTGGGGATAGGAGTGGCAGCACCAGCAGATTACTTACATATTAATGATAGTGTACAAGCAGGTTTTGGTGTAGGTATGCAGATTAATAATGAAAGGGGTCAAATTAATGATTTAGCACATATAACTTTTGGAGTATCTACTGTACCGGGTTCGTTTGCAAAAGGAGCTGTAATTTTTAAACAAACAGATTCGAATAACGGAAGGGGAGAATTACATTTTGCTGTAGATACAAACACCGATTCTAGTAATACAACAATTTCAGACTCAAAGATGATGATAGATTATGATGGAGAGGTTGGAATAGGTAATACTGCTCCTAATGCTAAATTACATTTAACAAATGCAACTACAAATAATGGGATTGCTATAGCCCAATCAGGCACTTTAGCAGCAAATAAATATGGACTATTACTCACTGCATCAGCTAATAATCAGAATAGTGGAAGCAATGTTATGAGGATTCAAAGTTCCAATGCCAATTCTACCATTCCAACAGTAGTAATTTCAGAAGCAGGAACAGGAGCTCCCTTACAAATTTTAGATGGGGCTAACACTTCATTTATTGTTAAAGATGGAGGAAATACTGG
>Ga0098068_1000755_pt1 | contig 12292 bp, 13 predicted proteins | sample 26BtaG_FD_75059 | JGI IMG/M metagenome (GOLD analysis project Ga0098068, IMG submission 75059) | Marine viral communities from Cariaco Basin, Caribbean Sea - 26B_WHOI_OMZ_CsCl | ecosystem: Environmental > Aquatic > Marine > Oceanic | place: Caribbean Sea: Cariaco Basin | collected 2014-11-09 | reverse complement strand
TTAGCCACAGCGATGCACCGGTGCTGGTGCGCTGGGTTAGCCTACTGGGTCGCCGTTTGCCCCACTCGCTGAGTGCTGAAAACGAGGCTTAAACGTTTAGCAAGTGCTCTCTTCTAGCCACGACAGCGTGGCGAGCGCCTCATCGCGGTGCTCGCCACACACGGTGGGGTCATAATCGAACTGCCTGCACACCATCGGGCGCAGCGGGCTGCCAAACAGCATGCATAAGTTGTTGGCGTCGAGTTGAACGCAGCGCACCCCCGCCGGTTTGCCCTCGGGCATTCCAGGTATCGGCGATGTAATAGACGGAGCTATACAGCAAGCGCCGCAGCCTGCTCGGCATGTGGCGCTGCTGTCACTGGTGATCAACTCACTCATGGGCTCGCTTGTGCTGTCGCGCCTTTGTCGATTCCTTCAAAGGCGTATACGTGAGTGGCGGTCCCCGTTTGCTTGGCGATCTGATCGGCCAGCCAGAGGGCAATATTTTCTACCGTCGTGGGCTTTGGCAGCACGCTACAGCGCTCAGATGGCAAGGTGATTGAGAAGCTGCCTTGGGCTGCTTCATAGCGGCAGGTGAGCTGTGACTCGCTATGCTCTGCTATATCTGCCTCTTCCAAAAGATAACGATTATCCAGCCACGCTCCCCATTGCTGTTCCAACTGCGGCTGTCGCTGTTGTTCCTGGAAGATATGCAGGCGAGAGCGATGCCCGTGGGCAATGCGCTGGCAGTTACCCGAATGACGTTTTAATCCATGGCTATAGCCATAGGCAGCACCATTGATAAGCTCATCGCTTAGCGTGAGCGTCACGCGTTCAACATTGGCTGGCCGCTGCTCGGTGAGTTGGGCGCTGAGGTGCTGAGTCACCCGTTCTAGAGTGATCGATGCCCAGGGAAGCAGGGTAAATGCCTCTGTCGGTCCACGAACTTCCATCACGTAGGGCGTGGTGGTGCGAATGCAGAGTCCTTCATCGCATTCGCTGACCTCAACACCGGGTGCTTGGGTGGGCACCAGTAGGGTGTGGTCCAGTCCGCTATCCAGGGTGCGTTTGATCCACGGCTTTACTTCACCGAAGTCGAACAGCATTCCGTCCTCGCCTAGTTCACCCTCTAGTTGAGCATCCACTTGCCAGCTACAGCCAACCAACCCTTTCGTGGGGCACCAAAGAGAGACATCGATATGGGTCAGATGATTAACAAATAGCGCCATTACTCGAATCCTGCGATTTTGTGCGTTTGCAGTGACAGCCGCCACTGTGGGTTGGCCATGCAGTACGCGGTGGTGGCCTGAACGGTCGCTGCGCCGTCGGTGGCAATACTCTTTTGAGCGACGGCACTGAGATCCATCGGCTGTAAAAAGAAGTGGCTAAAGGCGAGGTGAGAAAACTGCTCCGGTGGCGCATCGGCCTGGGGGAAAACCAGTTTCAACTCATCGCCTTGGGTGATCGCTAGCGGGTTGCTACCCTTAGGGCTAACGCAGAGCCAGTCAATGCCCGCAGGAGCGGGCACCGTACCGTTGGTTTCCACTGCCACTTCGAAGCCTTCGCTATGCAGCGTGGCAATGAGCTCGGTATCGAGCTGTAGCAGCGGTTCGCCGCCGGTAAATACCACGTATGGCACGGCGTTGTTAGCTTCCTGAGGCCACAGCGCTTTGATGTGTTCTGCCAGCGCCTGGGCTGTGTTAAACCGGCCGCCATTAACTCCGTCGGTACCGTTAAAGTCGGTGTCGCAAAAGGTACATTTTGCGTTCGCTCGATCTATTTCCCGGCCTGACCAAAGATTGCAGCCTGTAAAACGGCAGAACACGCTGGCACGACCTGCCTGGGCGCCTTCACCCTGTAAGGTGTAGAAGGCTTCTTTAACGTGATACATCAGTGCGCCACCTGTGAAGTGTCGATGGCGTAGTCGAGAGGATCGACGCTGTGGTTAGCCGCAAAGGCGGCCAACCGCTCGCGACAGCTACCGCACTGGCCGCAGGCGAGCTGCTGGCCTTCGTAGCAGGTCCAGGTATGGCGGTAATCCAGGCCCATGGCGAGCCCATCACGCAGGATGTCGGCTTTGCTGGAGGCCAGATAAGGGGCATGGACGGTGACGGGTTCGAAGTTGGCAATCTGCGCCACATCGTTCATGGCTTCGACGAAGGCCGGGCGGCAGTCGGGGTAAAGCACGTGATCGCCGCCGTGCGCGCCATAATCGACGCGGTTGGCACCGATATTGACTGCCTTGGCAATGGCCAACGACAGTAGAATCATGTTGCGATTGGGCACCACGGTGCTGTGGAGCGAGTCGGCATCGTACTCCCCTTGAGGCATGGTCAACGCAGCGTTGGTCAATGCCGAGTTGTCGATCAGCCCGTGGATGGCGCGAATATCGACGACCTGATGAGGGATGGCCAAGGACTCACATACCTGACGTGCAACGTCCAGTTCACGACGGTGGCGCTGACCGTAATCGAAGGATAGCGCATGGGCAGCGAGGCCCTCACGTAGCGCACGGTGAAGGACGGTATAGGAGTCCATGCCGCCGGAGTAGATGACGACGGTGGATGGCGCCTGGGCGCCGGATGATGCAGTGGATGACATGCTGGGTACTCATGGTCGGAGAATTTATGTCGTGCCTGCCCAAGCAGCAGGGCGGTGTTCCGGGGTCCGGTCCGGAAGGCGGGCAGTTTACGCAATGCCGCGCTTGCTGACCAGTGTTCTGGGTGGTGGCATCCGGTGTGCCAATGGAATTGGCGTGATAAGCTACTCATCTACAGCCGCTAGAGCAAGAGATGGACGCATGGCCACCATAGAACATAGTGAAATCGTTAGAGCCTCCCCGGAGCGCGTATTTGACTTGTTACGCCGAGTGGAAGATTTTGCGGATTATTCGGACCTGATACGCTCGATCGATCGTCTTGGCGAAAACCGCTACCGCTGGCACGTGCGGGCAGTGGGCATGGATTGGGCGTTTGACGTGGAGGTAACCGATATCGATCCTCCAACGGTGCTGGCCTGGGAATCCCTGGAAGGTGTCAAAAACCAGGGGCGCTATCAGCTGCGTGCCGTACCCGAAGGGACTGAGGTGTCGCTGACGCTGAGCTATGACATCCGCAATCGTCTGATGGAAAAAGCGGTGAACAAGGCGGCCAAACCGCTGGTCGGAAAGGTCAGTCGGCAAATTCTCGAGCGGGTTGAAGCACGCCTCAATGCGTAAATTATCTCTCTATTCCTGGCGTTGGGCGGCCGCGTTTGCGGTGGCTGCCATGCTGGCCTACATATGGCTTTGGTACTCTCCGGACCTGATGGCGGTGAAACGCTGGGCCGCGACCATGTCTCATCATCCCGTGGTCGTGGTGACGGTCATGCTGACCATGGCGGTCACCCTGGCGATTGGCTTGCCTGGCAGTATTGGACTGTGGTTGATTGCCCCCTTTTATCCCCCCTTGGTCGCTACGGTGATGTTGACCATCAGCAGCGTCGCGGGTGCCTGGGGAGCATATCTGCTTGCTGCACGGGTCGGCGAGCGTTGGCAGCCCAAGGGGCTGACCCTCAAGGTCATGGACACGCTGAAAGCGCGTAGCGATCTGCTGACGCAATGTGCCATGCGTGTGTTGCCGGGCTTTCCACATTCAGTGATCAATTTTGCGGCAGGCTTGGGGCATATTGCCCTGGGGCGTTATCTGCTGGCTGCAGCCTTGGGGCTGGCCGTGAAATGGGCTGTCTACAGCAGTGCCATTTACGGTGCGCTGGAAGCCATCGAAGAAGAAGACCCGCTGCAGATGGACGTACTGCTGCCGCTTCTGGCGTTGACGGCTTTGTTGCTGGCGGGGGCCTGGTACCGGCGCCGCCTGGAAGCGGCGCAGGAGCAGGCGTGATGCGAAGGCCTATTCGGCTTTGTGCATCGAGGCATCCAGATGATCGACGACCTCGGCCCAGTCGGCATCTTCTTCCACTGCTTCGCGTAGAAAATCCGCTTGGCCCTCGTTCCAGCAGGGGGCGTCGGCCAAGGGCATCTCTTTGGGCAGCGGGGAGTTCCGTTCGATAAAGCGTTCGATGGAGGCTGAATCCGAGCGCAGCCCCAGTTGCTCAAACAGTTCGCTAAAGTGATGTACCGGTTGATCCATAAGTGGCTTCCTATCCAGTGGGTGGTTAATACACGTTAAGGACATTGTTTAACCATAGCGGGAATAAACCACTATGCCAGTGTAGTACTGGCTAGATCATTTAACGTTCGCCCACTAGCGTCGTTAAAAACCGTCGCCTCTGATCCTCTAATGAAATTGGTTGCGCTAGTACATGCACCAGTTTGGTGTAGGCGGCCTCGGGCGTCATGTCATCGCCGGATAGCACCCCAGCATTGTTGAGACCGTGCCCTGCTGCATAAGCCCCCATATGCACACTTCCTTGTGGGCATTGGCTGATGGCGGCGATGAGTTTGCCTTCTCCGCTCGCCTTGGCAATCACCTCTAGTAGTGCGGGATTATCCGGTAAGTTGCCTGCGCCCCATAGCTGTAGCAGCGCGCCTTTCACGTTTGGATGGCTAAGCCACGCCTCTAATTGCCAGGGCGCTATGCCAGGCCATAGGGTAATGCGAACCACCTCGCCATTGGCGACAGGCTGGTAGTCCACCAGCTCAAAGCGCGGAGCCCCGCGCTGCTGGTAAGACAAGCCGCGGCTGGGGAACAGAATAAAGTCGTCGCCGATGCGCTCGCCCAGCAGTGGGTAGCTGGGTGATGAAAACGCCTCGACAGCCTCGCTGTGCTGTTTGATGGCGCGCGTGCCTCTGAGCAGGCGGTTGGCAAAATAAATGGCCACTTCCTGTAGTTCGGGATGGGCAGCAAATCGTAGAGCGCCGTAGAGATTTTGTAAGGCATCGCTGTTAGGAGCCTCTAGGGGAGCCATGGCACCCGTCAACACCACAGGCCTATCTAAGCCCTGCAATTGGTAGGCTAGGCTAGCGGCGGTCCAACTTAGCGTGTCGGTACCGTGAATTACCACAAAACCACGATGCTCTGTAAAGCGCTCGGCGATGTCGGCGGCTAACTGCTGCCATGTTATTGGGGTCGCCGCGCTGGAATCAATCAGAGGTGAGTAGCTGATGACATCATAAGCAGGGAGCATTTGTTGGTCCCGCAACGGCAGCTGGCTCAGTGCGCTGGCCAAGCGTTTAGGAAAATCACCGGCAGGTGAGAGCCCGTTAGCCTGAGGCTGCATACCGATCGTGCCGCCGGTGTAAATCACAAGCAACCGCTGCTCTTGGCTGCTTTGAGCATCTGCAAGGAGAGGAGCCTGGCTCATCGCTGTATCCTGTTGAAAGCTAAGAAGTAGTTAGCGGTGATATACCTGTAGTTGGCCGCTTTGGTCATCAAGCTGCCGTTTGCGTCCCGCAAAGAACGCAAAGCCGCAGCAAACGCCGATCAATCCAATCAGTAGCCAAGCAATATGCTGCGTGGTAGCACCGGCTTGGAGCATCAGACCAACCCCAAAGGGCCCCAATGCGGCCAGGGTATATCCACCCCCTTGCACCAAGCCAGAAAGCTGGCCTGCAAGGCGTTCGTTCGCGGTTCGCAGTACCAATAAGCTTAATGCAAGGCTAAAACTTCCACCTTGCCCAAGCCCCAGCAACACGGCACCGGGCCATCGCCATGCCAACGGAGCGGCTAACAGCATGACAAGCCCTAGGGCGGTACATACCAATACCAACAGCAGGGCCGGGCGCTGGTCGTGATGCAATCGCGCAATCCAAGGCGCACTCAGTGCTGAGACCAGTTGGCACATAATGGAAACGGCCATCGTCCAGCCAGCGGTTGCCTCGCTGTATCCGCGCTCAATCAGAAGAGTTGGCAGCCAGCCGAAAACGATATATGCCATGGAAGATTGAATGCCCATAAAGAGCATCACCTGCCAGGTTAGCGGCTGCCTGAGTAGCGACACGAGGGGGATGCCGGTGGGCAGGTTAAGCGTTGGTTTTGGCGCAGGAGATGGTGCATAGCTGATCCATACGATGAGTGTAGCCAGTGCGAGCAGTGACCAACTGACTAGGCTGGCTTGCCAGTTGCCCAGCCACTGCATTAACGGCACGCTGAGCCCAGCGCCTAGAGCGCCCCCCAAGCAGAGTGCCATGGTGTAGAGCCCGGTGAGCAAATCTGCATTTTGAGGCAGCTCACGCTTGACTAGCGCGGGTAACAGCGTGCCCGCCAAGCCAATAGCACTACCGGCCATGGCGGTACCTAGATAAAGCAATCCAGGAAAAGGCAGAGCCCGTAACAGCAAGCCGCTGGCCAGCAGGAGTAATGCGGCACTAAGTGCACGCTCACTCCCTATGCGGTTGCCAATCATTGGTGCCAAGGGGGCGGTTAAGCCAAGAAAAAGAACGGGGAGCGTGGTTAGCAAGCCCGCCGCTGAGGCGGAAAGCCCCGCATTTTCTTGCAGCCGACTTAGCAGGGGGGCGACCGAGGACATGGCAGGGCGTAAATTTAGCCCCACCATAAACATCAGCAAAATGAATCGGCAAGCGTGGCGTGAGATCATGAAGCGGCGCTTATTTTAAGTAGGGGCGAAGGTCGCCTCGCACCGCATCTAGCAAGGTGATGAAGTGATAATCTTGCGTGGTATCCAAGCAATCAACACGTGCCTGGGTACGCATGCCTTTATTGATATCAAGCTTGTCGTAAATTTCCAGCGTTAGCTTGCGTGCCGGTTTATCACCTGGCGCGATGATGCCATCTTCTAGGGTAAAAGTTTCCAATAGTGTGACCCGAACGCGGGTGCTGTTGCCTTCGCTTAGTACGCGCCGTACAAATAACCAACCTTCACAGGGGAGTGAGGCGTTATCGCGTTCGCGTAAAAACAGAGTGCGATAACAGGCACCTTCGTTTGAGGCTTTTTCAGCCATGCTGCGATAGGCCTGCAAGACCTGATTAGCTGAGGCGCGGGCGTCCTCTAGGCGCTGAGAAATACCTTGATGCTCGCGGCTGAGTTGCTCCTGACGCTGAAAAGTCAGCCATTGGCGATAATCTGCCATGAGTTGTGAAGACGCCATAATCACTCCATGAATTAATTCAGCAAAAACGCCGGAATAAGCGAGGCGCTACCTTCGCATATTCCGGGCGTTCGGGCTACCGGCGAGTGCGACGGCGGCGCTCGCCACCAGCATTGGCAGCTTGGCCGCCAGGCTTGCGGTTAGCCCTTGGCTGGCGCTGACCGCGGCGGCCATTCTCGATCGGTTCTGGCTTGGCATTGGGGTCTGGCTCAAAGCCTGGCTCAATATGTTTCGGCAGCGTTTGATTAATCAGGCGCTCAATGTTTTTGAGTAGGCCGTGTTCATCGACACACACCAAAGACACCGCTTCGCCATTGCTACCCGCGCGCCCTGTGCGCCCAATACGGTGGACATAGTCTTCAGCCACGTTGGGCAGATCGAAATTCACCACGTGAGGAAGTTCATTAATATCTAGCCCGCGTGCCGCAATATCGGTGGCTACCAGCACTTGTAGGTCGCCGCTCTTGAAAGCACCCAGCGCCCGAGTACGTGCCCCTTGGCTTTTGTTGCCATGGATCGCCATCGCGGGAATATCCTGCTTGGAGAGCTGTTCAGCGAGCCGGTTAGCGCCATGCTTGGTGCGGGTAAACACCAGCACCTGGAACCAGTTGTGGCGCTGGATCAGGTGGGCCAATAGATCGCGTTTTTTGTCGCGATCAACGCGGTAGATGGCCTGCTCAATTTTTTCTGCCGTGGTGTTGCGTGGAGCTACTTCGATGAGGGCAGGGTTATTCAGCAGTTGCTGGGCCAGCGTTTGGATCTCGTTAGAGAAAGTGGCAGAAAACAGCAGGTTTTGGCGCTGTTTCGGCACCAGACGCAATAGCCGTTTGATATCGTGGATAAAGCCCATGTCTAGCATACGGTCGGCTTCATCTAACACCAGAATTTCAATGGCGGAGAGGTCGACATGCCCTTGCTGGTGCAAATCAAGCAAGCGCCCAGGGGTGGCTACTAGAACGTCCAGGCCGGCTCTTAAAGCGTCGACTTGGGGCTGCTGGCCCACGCCACCAAAAATAATGTGTGAACGTAGTGAGAGGTGCTGCCCATAAGCAGCCACGCTTTCCCCCACTTGTGCAGCCAGTTCGCGGGTGGGTGTGAGGACCAGTGCGCGAACCTGGCGTTTGCCAGGGCGTTTGCCATTTGCCAAGCGCTGTAGCATCGGTAGCGTAAAGCCAGCGGTTTTGCCGGTACCGGTTTGTGCGCTGGCAAGAAGGTCGCGACCTTCAAGAACGATGGGGATGGCCTGTTGTTGAATAGGCGTAGGCTGTGTATAGCCCTGCGCAGTTACCGCGCGCAATAAATCGTCATGCAGACCAAGATCAGAAAAACTCATGCGTTCTCCGCAATCGCATAGCAATCGGCGCCACTAGCTCGGCGGCGTTGCTAGGCGTAATGTTCAAAAAGCGAGGATGGTACACCGTCGCGGCAGCGAAGTTTGCCAGATAATACGCTGTGCCGCGACGGACATTTATACGTCTTGTAACGCCATACCAGGCATAACAAGGGGGTGGCAGGGTAGCGCTGACAGTGATGTCATTTATTGGCAAAGAGTGTAACACGAAAGTCTCACACCAATGCTGTTCCCCTAGCGATTGCAATAAAGGTTTAGAAGTAGCCGCCTTGTCGAACCTGCTGAGCAATTTGTGCAGCAACACTCTCCCAGCTTTCGCCCAACGAACGGACCAGGGCAGGGTAGCCATCCTGTTCAAGAGTGGTTTCTGCAGTGAAGCTTTTGAGTGCGAGCAACTCGCCATCGGTATCTCGAAGCTGCCACTGGCCGCTGGCTACCGCGACACCGTCAAAGCGGCCTTGGAATTGATCCACTTCCATGGACAGGGTGAGCGCCCCAGGGCTGCTACCTTCTGCTCGTACCACTTGCACGCTGGGTAACTGATCTGCCAATTCGGCCCGTAAGGCGCGTTCAAGCTGGCGCCCAATACCCTCCGCCCACTGGTGCTCCCGCGCTTCGTTTAACGTGATGTCGTCTAACTGCATCACAATCCCGTCCACGTCTAAATAGTGGGCTAGTCGAGGTGTGCGCACTTGCAGTGTGGCCTGGGCGTTAGCCGGTGCGTTCACTGCTGGGCTGGCAGGAAGCATATAGCGTGCAGGGGGAGAGACACTGCTAGCGCAGGCGGAAAGCAGCAAGCTCAAACTGATGATCAGCAGTAGTAGCGGTAATCGGCGTAACATGACGTTCAATCCTTCTTAACGGGGAGCACGAGGAATCGGGTCCTGCGTTTCTAAATTGTCGAACAGCAGCGCGCGTGGGTTCTCGTTCAGCGTCCGAGTGAGCGGTTGTAGGTCACGCATCAGCCGATCCAAACGCTCAATGGCGCCGGTAAGCTCTTGATAGGCGGGCGATGAAGGCGAGACCCCTTGAAGGGTGCTACGCAGCTCTTCCAGCGTGCCGTTGAGGTTGCTCCCGATGGCTTGCGTTTCTGGATCATTGAGCAACTGATTGATAGACGCGCTGACTGCACGCACTTCGTTCAGTACACTTTCAGAAGCTTGCAGATTGCGGTCCAGCCCGGCTATCAAAGGTTCTACTTCCAAGGCGTTTAGTTTTTCAAGCAGGCTAGTCACCTGAGCCTGAATCTGTGCAAAACCGCCCGCTACTGTCGGGAATACGGTCCGCTCGGAGAAAACTTCCGCGACGTATTCGTCGGCAAGGTCACGCCGGAAGTTAAGGTCCACAAACAGCGCACCCGTTAACAGGTTGCCATTCTTGAGTGATGCCCGAAGGCCTAAGCCGAACATGCGCTTAAAGCGGTTATCCCACTCCTCCAGGTCGATATCGGTGTTTTCGATCCCTAAGCGTTGTGGTTCGATGCGGATGAGCACAGGGATGGCGAAACGAGCCCGCGAATCGGGCTGTGGCGCCGTAAAATTCCAGGGTACTGCTGCCACGGTACCAATTCGGACGCCACGAAACTCGACCGGTGCGCCTCGTGATAGCCCGCGAACCGTGTCATCAACAAGCAATACATACTCTAGATAGCGGTTAAATGTGCCTTCCCGGGCAGTATCTTCATCAGCATAGAGGTTAAAACGTGTATTGGCTTCTACCGGCTTACCCATGGGAAGATCTTCAGGCACACCAAAGGTGACACCGCCACCCAGCAGAGCTTCCAGCGATTCTACGTTGACCCGCACGCCGTCAGCATCTAGGCGGAAATCCACTCCGCTAGCGGTCCAGAAGCGGGTGCTATCGGTCACGAGCTGGGCGTAGGGTTCTTCGATAAATACTTGGTGGTGCATGGTACGTGTGTCTGCATCGAAGCGAGCGTCTTCTACGCGCCCTACCGTGTAACCTTGATAAGAGACGGGATCCCCAACACGCAGCGAATTGCCTAATTGGCTGACAAGGCTAATTTGTAATCCTGCTTGCCCAGCAGGCGCGACCGGTGGGAGATCGCTTACCTCAAACTCCCGCTTAGGCTCCTCTGATTGCCCAGGCTCAAGCTGTATATAAGCCCCCGAGAGTACCGTGCCCAGGCCGCTGATCCCCTCGCGCCCTATGCGTGGCTTAACGACCCAAAAGCGACTGTCTTCGCGGAGCATGGCTTCGGCTTCGGGTTGAATTTGAGCCATCATCACCGCGTGAGACAGGTCATCAGACAAACGAACGCTCTGTACGCGGCCAATCTCAACATTGCGGCTGCGGATCAGCGTACTGCCCGCCTCAATACCTTCTGCGCTGTCCATGGTCAGCGTCACCATGGTGCCCCGGCTTGAGTAGTTATCATAAACCAGCCACAGCCCAATAATGACGGCCACCAAAGGAACTATCCAAATAGGCGATAGCCGAGTTTGTGGCGACGATTTGGCTTTATGTAACTCATTGTTTTCAGCGTTTGAGGTATTCTGAGGCGTTGGATCATTAGCCATCAACAGGTTCCTTGGTGGCCGCTTTACGGCGAAGAGGGCGTGGAGTGTGGGTATCCCAGATTAAGCGAGGGTCAAATGTCATGGCAGCCAGCATGGTGAGCACTACGACGGCACCAAAAGCTAGCGCGGCAGGACCTGGTGTAATCGACATTAATGACCCAGCGCGGATGAGGGCGACCAAAATGGCCACGACAAATACGTCAACCATTGACCAGCGTCCAATAAATTCAGTTAATCGATAGAGGCGGGTACGGCTCTGTGCGTTGAGCTCGTTGCTGCGCTTAATCATCAAGCATAGCCATGCGAGTGCCACCAGTTTGCCAACAGGCACAATCACACTGGCGATAAAAATCACCGCAGCCACCGGCCAGGACCCCATTTGAATGAGCTGAACAACGCCGCCAACGATAGTGGAGGGTGCTGAGCTGCCTAAACTGGTAGTGGTCATGATGGGGTAAAGGTTGGCGGGTATATACATGATGCTAGCTGCAAAGAGAAGCGCCCAGGTGCGCTGTAAGCTATGTGGTAGGCGCTTATGCAGTTTTTCATGGCAGCGAACACAGCGTTCTTTTCCATGCTGAATGCGATTAATCAATCCGCAGGTAGGGCAGCCAGTGACATGCTGGCTAGCAGCGGTGGTGCCAGTGAGCGTGCCTTCAGGAGCAAGGGGTTCGCCTTCCAATGAGAACCACATCCAGTCAGCGTCAATGGACTGCACCGTCATTAATAACAGTATGGCGAACAAGCAGAATGCCCAAAAGGAGATGCCAAGTTCAATCTGCGCCATGCCAGCAACTTTAATTAAGCTTACCAGTGCGCCGATGATGAATACATCGGCCATCATCCATGGGTTTAGATGTGCCAGGGAGCGGGCAATGTCACGGCTAAAAGGCATAGGGCGAGACTGCAGTAAGCCAAACTGAAGCCAGACGACGCTTACAAGATATACGGCGGGCAGCACGACAATAGTCATCATGACCGCAATAGCTACTACCGGCTGGTGGAAAGCAATCAGCGTGGTGGCGGTCTGCGATAGATCAATGCGGTTGCCAACACCGCTAACGCTGAAACTGACAAAAGGAAAAGATACCGCGACTATTAATGCGACCAATGAGGCTAACGCTAGCGCCATACTGCGCTGAGCAGGATAACGGTGGCGCTTCACTAACACATGCGAGCAGCGAGGGCAGGTGGCTTTTTCACCAGAGTTCAGGGGGGGGAGCGCAGATACCCAGTCACATTCATGGCACGCACGCAAACGCCTTCGCTGGGTGCGAGTTTCAGGGGGGAAGCAATCAACCTGGGGTGTATTAACCGGCAGCGAAGGCCGTTTCATAAAGGGGTAATGGGGCAACAGCAAACTCTCTGTGCATAATA
>Ga0098068_1000754_pt1 | contig 12294 bp, 10 predicted proteins | sample 26BtaG_FD_75059 | JGI IMG/M metagenome (GOLD analysis project Ga0098068, IMG submission 75059) | Marine viral communities from Cariaco Basin, Caribbean Sea - 26B_WHOI_OMZ_CsCl | ecosystem: Environmental > Aquatic > Marine > Oceanic | place: Caribbean Sea: Cariaco Basin | collected 2014-11-09 | reverse complement strand
TGGTCGCCCAGATGAGCCTCGCAGGGCATCTGGCGCCGCTGCGGGATTATCTGGCTGGTCTCTGGATCACCTCTGGCGGGCGCAATCTGGATCTGTTGGCAACCCTCGGCCTGCCCGATTGGTCTGGACTGGCGCTGGGGGTTGGATGTGCTGTCTTTGCGCTTGGCCTGTCCCTGCAAAACCGGATTGGGGCCGCGCGGCTGATCTTTGCCTCTGGTGTCGGCTTTGCCGTGGCGCTTGGCTGGGGGCTGACATCGACGCTGGCGCAGGTGGCGTTTGATCCGGTGCAGATCGAAAGCGTGACCTTCACGGGCCCCTCCGCCCGGATGCTGATGTTCTTTCTGGATCGCGCCTCGGTTCTGGAATTCGACATCGGGCTGGTTGCAGGTGTTTTTGGGGGCGCAATGGGGGCTGCGGCTTTGGCGGGAGAGATGCGCATTCAGGCCTTTGACGGGGCGGTGACCATGCGCAAGGCCATGATCGGCGCGGCGCTGATGGGGTTTGGTGGCATGCTGGCGGGAGGCTGCGCGATTGGCGCCGGTGTCACGGGCGGGTCGATCTTTGCAGGCACCGCCTGGCTGGCGCTGTTTTCCATGTGGGTCGGGGCTGTGCTGACCGACCTTCTGGTGGATCAGCGCAGTGTTGCGGCACCCGCTTAGACAGGATGCGAGGCGCTGCCTCGCGCTCCGGGATATTTGGGGCCAGAAGAAGCGGCATACAGATCATCTTCTGATCTGAAGTATTCCGGGAAAGGCCACAAGTTTGGAGGCAGAGCCCCAACCGATTCCTCAGAAGAAGTTCTGCGGGTCGATATCAACAGAGAGGCGCAGATCCCCCTTGAGCCTCACCGGTCTGATCCAGCGGGCAATGGCGTCCTGCAGGGGCGTGCCCTTGGCGGCCTTGACCAGAAGACGCACGCGGTGGCGGCCACGGATGCGGGCGATGGGGGCCGGGGCCGGGCCAAAGACCTGCGCGCCGATCTGGCGCAGCGGCATGTCATTGCGCGACAACGCCAGCCCCAGATCCATCACCGCGGGCAGATCTGGCCCGGACAGCACAATGCCCGCCATGCGGCCATAGGGGGGCACGCCTGCGGCCTGACGTTCGGCAGCTTCGGCTTTCCAGAAGGCTTCTTCATCCCCGGAAAGGATCGCCCGGATCACGGGGTGTTCGGGCTGAAAGGTCTGCATCAGGGCCTCACCGGGTTTGTCGGCCCGCCCTGCCCGGCCTGCGACCTGACGCATCAGCTGAAAGGTGCGCTCTGCCGCGCGCAGATCCGACCCTTGCAGGCCAAGGTCGGCATCGATCACGCCGACCAATGTGAGCAGCGGGAAGTTATGCCCCTTGGCCACCAGCTGGGTGCCCAGCACGATATCGGCCTCCCCCGCTGCGATTTCCTCGATCCGCTGCTTGAGCGCGCGGGCAGAGCCGAAAAGATCCGAAGAGAGAACCGCGATCCTTGCCTCCGGAAAAAGGGCTGCGGTTTCCTCTCCCAGACGTTCGATGCCGGGGCCGACGGGGGCCATCTTGCCCTCGACCTGACAGGTCGGGCAGGCCTCGGGCACCGGTTTCGTCTCGCCGCATTGGTGGCACATCAGTCGTTTCATGAAACGGTGTTCAACCATGCGGGAGTCGCAGTGATCGCAGGTCACATGGCCGCCGCAGGCGCGGCAGATGGTGACCGGTGCAAAGCCACGACGGTTGAGGAACAGGAGCGACTGCTCCCCCCTCTCGAGCCGGGTTGCCATCGCCTGACGCAGGCTGGGCGAGATCCAGGTGGAGGGGGCCAGCTGCTCTGCCCGCATGTCGATGGCGCGCATATCCGGCAGGACCGAGGCACCGAACCGGGATTTCAGATCAAGGCGCTGGTATTTGCCGGCTTCGGCATTTGCCCAGGTTTCAAGGCTTGGTGTTGCCGACGCCAGCACGACCTGCGCCGAACACATCGCCGCGCGCAAAACCGCCATGTCGCGGGCGTTGTAACAGACGCCATCGTCCTGTTTGTAAGAGGTGTCATGTTCCTCATCCACGATGATGAGGCCGAGGTTCTGATAGGGCAGAAACAGGGCCGAGCGCGCGCCGATCACCAGCTGGGCCTTGCCCTGCCCGACCATGCGCCAGACCCGGCGGCGTTCGGTCATGGTTGCACCTGAGTGCCATTCGGCGGGCGTTGCGCCAAAACGCTGTTCCACCCGCTTGAGGAACTCGGCCGTCAGGGCGATTTCCGGCAAAAGAACCAGCGCCTGACGCCCTGCGCGCAATGCGGCGGCGACTGCCTCCAGATAGACCTCGGTCTTGCCGGAGCCGGTCACGCCTTTCAGAAGGGTTGTGCCGTAGCGCCCGCTTGCGACCCCTTCGCCCAGTCTGGCGGCGGCGGCAGCCTGATCTTCGGTCAGGGTCTTGCCGGGCAGGTCAGGGTCAAGGCGGGGATAGGGCAGATCGCGCGGGGCGTCCTCCTCGCGCAGGGCGCCCTGTTTCACCAGCCCCTTGATGACCGACGTTGTGACCCCTGCGAGATCTGCGAGCTCCTTTGCCGTGAAGGCCAGACCGCCGTATTCATCTGCGGCCGTCAGAACCCGCTCGCGGGCCTCTGTCATGCGGTCGGGCATCTGGCCTGTGGGGCGCAGCACCTTGCGCATGGACACAGGATCAGAAAGGCCCGGCGCGCGCGTGGCCAGCCGCAGCATCGCAGGCAGAGGCGTCAGCGTGTAATCCGCCGATTTGGTCAGGAACTGGCGCATCTCGTCGCGCATCGGTGCCACATCCAGAACCCGGTTCACCGGGCGCAGCTTGGCCGAATCGAAATCCCCCGCTCCCGGCCCCCAGATCACCCCAAGAACACGGCGCGGGCCCAGCGGCACCTCGACATAGGCGCCCAGATGGCAGCCACCTTCGGGGGCGCGGTAGTCAAGAACACGGTCCAGAGGCTGTGTCGTCAGGACGCCAACCCGCTCACCTTCGTGGAAAAATGCCTGCTCCTGCACGCTGTTTGCCTCTTTTGCCTGTCGGGGTTCTTCCCCGGCGCCCTGCCCCGACGGCGCCCGCCCGGGACGCATCGAAAACAGCGGGGGGTTTTTAAAGCCGCCGCCATCAGGTAAAGGCTAGCGCAATCAAGGCCAACCCATCCAGAGGACCCTAGCCGATGAAATTCTTCGTAGACACCGCTGAAATCGACGCCATTGCCGAGCTGAACGCTTTGGGCATGGTGGATGGTGTGACCACCAACCCCTCGCTGATCAAGAAATCCGACCGTGACATCATCGAAGTCACCAAGGAAATCTGTGATCTGGTGGACGGCCCGGTTTCTGCCGAAGTGACCGCAACCGACGCGGACACCATGATTGCCGAAGGCCGCAAGCTGCTTGAGATTGCCGAGAACATTGCCGTCAAAGTGCCGCTGACCTGGGATGGTCTGAAAGCCTGTAAAACCCTGACCGACGATGGCCACATGGTGAATGTGACCCTGTGTTTCTCTGCCAACCAGGCGCTGCTGGCTGCCAAGGCGGGCGCGACCTTCATTTCGCCCTTCATCGGCCGTCTTGACGATATCAACCTCGACGGCATGGATCTGATCGAAGATATCCGCACCGTTTACGACAACTACGGTTTTGAGACCGAGATCCTCGCGGCCTCCATCCGCAACGCCAACCACGTTCTGGAAAGCGCGCGGATCGGCGCAGATGTGATTACCGCACCGCCGGCCGTCATCAAGAGCATGATCAACCACCCGCTGACCGACAAGGGGCTTGATGCCTTCCTGGCCGATATCAAGGCCGCGAACATCAAAATCCTGTAAGCCAAGCGGCATCAGACAGAAAACCATCAGGGGCGGCCAATCAGGCGGCCCCTTTTTTGTTGCCCGTCTTTCTGGTGTTCCCTGCGGCCTGTGGCTGCACCGCTGGCGATGACCTGCCCCGGCAGTGGAATTTTTTGCCACCCTTTCCGGGATCCCGTGTTATAACGGGCGCAAACCCACCAGAGGTCAGACAGAGCAGAAAATGAGCAATACAGCAGAACTCGACGAGAGCCTGCGCCAGGCAATCCTGGCCAAACCTGATGCCCTTCTTGACGACCAAAGCGTGATGAACGCGCTGGTCAGCGCCAATGAACGTGCGATGGGGTCCAATATCGTGGACCTGCGCGGCATTGCAATGGAGAGGATGGAGGCCCGGCTGGACCGGCTGGAGGACACCCATCGTTCGGTGATTGCAGCGGCCTATGAAAACCTTGCCGGAACCAACCAGATTCACCGCGCAGTCCTGCGCCTGCTGGATCCGATGGATTTTGAAAGCTACCTGTCCAATCTGGGCGGCGAGCTGGCCGAGATCCTGCGCGTTGACAGCGTGACTTTGGTGCTGGAATCCGCACAACCCGAACAGGATGCAGCTGTTCAGCGCATGGATCAGGTGCTGAAGGTGGTCGAGCCGGGTTTTGTCGCCACTTATCTGAGCCAGCGGGGCGGCGGTGATCGTCCTGACCGTCAGGTCACCCTGCGCCAGATGGAGTGTGGCAACGCCCGCACCCACGGCAGCAAAGCCGACTATATCCGCTCTGAGGCCTGTCTTCGTCTGGAACTCGGCGAAGGCCGTCTGCCCGGACTTTTGGTGCTTGGCTCTGAAGACCCTCATCAGTTCACCCCCCAGCATGGCACTGACCTGCTGGCGTTTTTCGCCGGTGTGTTTGAACGGTCCATGCGCCATTGGCTGTCGTGAGCAGCGGGGAGAGAGCGGCGCAGGCCGTGATGATCTCTCCCGCGTGCCGCGATGCGCTGGAACACTGGCTGGCTCATCTGGGCGGGCTGCGCGATGCTGCGGATAATACGCTGACCGCCTACCGCGGAGATGTGGTCGATTTTCTCGCCTTTATGACACAGCATTTCGGCAGTCCCCAGGGGCTCGGGGCGCTGGCAGAGATCACCACGGGCGACATGCGCGCCTGGATGGCGGCCACACGGGCCGGCGGCACCGGCGCACGCTCTCTTGCGCGCAAATTGTCTGCGGTCAAAAGCTTTTACACCTGGCTGGCCGAACGACAGGGGTTCGAGGCGACCGCCGTCTTGTCGGCCCGCAGCCCGAAGTTCCAGAAAAAGCTGCCCCGCCCCCTTGCCGAGGATGCGGCCAAGGCGATGATCGAAACGGTCGAGTATCAATCGACCAGCGACTGGGTCGCTGCGCGCGATGTGGCCGTGGTGACGGTGCTTTATGGTTGCGGCCTGCGGATATCCGAGGCGCTGGGGCTGACCGGGGGGGATGCCCCCCTGCCCGCAGTGCTGCGGATCACCGGCAAGGGCGGCAAGGAACGCATCGTGCCGGTTCTGCCCGCTGCCAGGGCGGCGGTCGATCGTTATCTGGATCTGTGCCCGCACCCGCAAGAGACCAACGCGCCGCTGTTTCGCGGGGTCCGCGGTGGCCCCCTTAATGCCAGCATTATCCGCAAGGCGATGGCACAGGCACGGGCCCAGCTGGGCCTGCCTGCAACAGCGACGCCCCATGCGCTGCGCCACAGTTTTGCAACCCATCTCCTTGAGGCGGGAGGGGATCTTCGGGCCATTCAGGAGCTTCTGGGTCATGCTTCGCTGTCGACGACCCAGGCCTATACCGCCGTTGACACGGCCCATCTGATGGAAGTCTACAACCGCGCCCACCCCAAGGCGTAGCAGCCCGACCGGGTGCGAAGCGCAACGCAAAGGTGAACACCAGGCAGGCGGGCCCAGCTTAACCGGGTGATAACAGCTGTTGTGGCAGGATGCGGCCCTGCCACATTTCGGTTCTCCAGAAGGATGCCAATATGACCACGATTACCCAGACCGCCCAACCTGCCACCGCCCCGCTTGCTGCTGCGCCTTATGCTCCTGCTGTCACCGGTGCCGAAAACGCCACCAACGCCGCGATTGGTGATCTGGATTTCAGCCAGTTCTACGAACAGCTTCTGGCCGGACTGGACAGCGACGGGGACCGCCAGATTTCCGATCAGGAATGGGCCAACTACCGCGCCTCCAAGGCCGCTCGGGGAGAGTATATTCCCGCTGACGGCCCCACGCAGCACAGCCACCAGTCGATGGATACCCGCGCGATTACCGAAACGCTCTTTCGTGCGGCCATGAAAGAGCGAGACTGAAGAGGCCAACAGCCCCGCCTCAGCCGATCCGTGCGACGCATCGCAACGAAAATCCGCCAGAGTTGTAGGGTTTTGGGATTGAGCGCTTGCGGGCTGTGGCGAAATTCGCCATCACGGGGGGCATGACACCTCAGTTTCGTGCCCTTTCCGTTCATTTGCTTACTGCCACTGGTGCCGTTTTTGCAATGCTGGCCATGTTGGCCGCTGTTGATGCCAAATGGAGCCTGATGTTTGTCTGGCTCGTCGTCGCCTTTGCCGTGGATGGCATCGATGGCCCGCTCGCCCGGCATTACAACGTCAAACGCTATGCCCCTGAATTTGACGGCGTCCTTTTGGACCTGATCATTGATTATCTGACCTACGTCTTTATCCCGGCCTTTGCCCTGTTCCAATCGGGGCTGATGGCGGGCTGGACCGGGTGGTTTGCGATCATCGTCATCACCTTTGGCAGCGCGATGTACTATGCCGACACCCGGATGAAGACCAAGGACAACTCCTTTTCCGGTTATCCAGGCGTCTGGAACATGCCGGTTCTGGTGATTTTTGCGCTGGAGCCAAGCCACTGGACCAGCCTCATCCTTGTCACCGTGCTGTCTGTTGCAATGTTCCTGCCGCTGAAGTTCATTCACCCCGTCCGCACAAAGCGCTGGCGCAACGTGTCCCTGCCGATGGCGCTGGCCTGGACCTTTTTTGCCGGTTGGGCGGCATGGGTCGATTTCCACCCGGAAAGCTGGGCGCATTGGGGATTGATTGTGACCTCGGTCTACTTGCTGTTCGTGGGCATTGCCCAGCAGATCATCCCGGAACGGCGCAGCTGATCCCAGCGCCCTGACCGCCCTGTCAGATCAACAGCCCTGCCGCCCCTTCGTGGCGCAGCAGGGCGACCTTTGTCTCAACCCCGCCTGAGCCCGAAAAACCCCCTAGCCCGTTTGCACCAAGCACGCGATGGCAGGGGATGATGACCGGAATTGGATTGGCGCCGCATGCGTTGCCGACGGGTTGAGCGGCCGCGCCAAGCTCGCGCGCCAGATCGCCATAGGTGCGCGTCTCGCCCAGCGGGATGGCCGACATCGCCGCGCAGACCTTTTGCTGAAATGCGCTGCCCCGAACCACCAGCGGCAGGTCAAAGTCACGCAGCTCATGGGCAAAATAGGCACGCAGCTGGGCCACACCTTCCCGCAGGAGGCGGGTTTCGTCCGCGCCCGGCTCTGGATGCTGCCAGCTGAGCCGGATGATCGCGCCGTCCTCTTCATGCAGACACAGAGGCCCGACGGGGCTGTCGATGGACGCATGGGGCATGGTCGATTCCTTTTTCAAGCGTCGGGCGGGGTAAGCCCCCCCCTGTTTTGCGGCCTTTGGATCATCGGCCTATCCTTTGGGATAGGGCCACTTATGCCTTCGACAGATCAGGCTAACCCGCAGCACCTATCCCGTGTTTATGCAAATTTTAATAAACCTAAGAGGCAAGCTGTTCAGAGGGAAGACCATCATGCAAGTCTCGGCTATTTCCAACGTGGGTGTCTATCGCAAGCTCAATGGGCACACCAATGGTCAGTCGTCACCGCAAAAGATGAATGCCCTCAATACGGCCGTCGGCGCAGGTGCCAAGGCAAAGGTCCAAGAGCTCGCTCAAGCTCGTCAGGCCGCCCACACCGGCCACGCCGATGCCGCCTTGATGGTGGTTGGTCCGCAATACATGCGTCGCATCATCCAGCAGCGTCTGCAGGATATCCAGTCCGGCTGTCAGGCCGGACCCCTGCCGACCCGCGAACTGATCGCGCAGGACCGTTACCGCGCCGCCATGAAGGCCCTACGCTGAGTTGAACCGGCCCTGAACAGCCTACTACTCCGAAGTCGCCTGTAAACGAAGTGCGCCGCCCGCCCCGTCAGGGGTGGGCGGCGCAACCTGTTTTGCCAAAGGGGGTTTGCCCCGATCAGCTCAGCGCGTCGTCACAGCGGCCGCAGACACCAGCGTGGCTGTGGTTGCCCACATCCGGCAGGATCTTCCAGCAACGCTGGCATTTTTCGCCATCGGCCTTCTCGAACACGACAGAGATGCCATCGACCTCGGGCATGCGGAACGCCTCGGCCGGGGCCGGATCACCACTGAGCACGATATCGGAGGTGATGCAGACATCCGCGAAGTTCACCGATTTCAACGCCTCCAGCACCTCGGGGTCGCGGACATGGACCACTGGCGCCGCCTCGAGCGAGGCACCGATCACCTTGTCGGTGCGCTGCACTTCCAGGGCGGCTGTCACAACGCGGCGGGCCTGACGGACCTTGGCCCATTTCGAGGCCAGCGGCTCATTCAGCCAGTCGGCGGGGGTTTCCGGCATGTCCTGCAGGTGCAGGGAGCTGTCATCGCCCGGATATTTCTCCAGCCAGACCTCTTCCATGGTGAAGACCAGAATAGGCGCCAGCCAGGTGGTCAGGCGGTGGAACAGGATATCCAGCACGGTGCGGGCGGCCCGTGCATTCAGCGTATCACCATCGCAGTAGAGCGCGTCCTTGCGGATGTCGAAGTAGAACGCCGACAGCTCTACCGTGGCAAAGTTGAACACCGCAGAGAAAACGCCCTGGAAATCAAAGGACTGATAACCAGTGCGGACCCGGTGATCGAGCTCTGCCAGACGGTGCAGCACCCATTGCTCCAGTTCGGGCATGTCCGCGGAGGCAACGCGCTGGTCTTCCTTGAAATCGCCAAGCGACCCCAGCATGAACCGCATGGTGTTGCGCAGTCGGCGGTAGCCATCAGCCACGCCTTTCAGGATCTCCGGCCCGATCCGCTGGTCCGCGGTATAGTCGGTCTGGGCCACCCAGAGACGCAGGATATCGGCGCCATACTGCTGGACGATTTTCTCGGGCACGATGGTGTTGCCGAGCGATTTGGACATCTTGTTGCCCTTTTCGTCCAGCGTGAAACCGTGGGTGACCACATTGCGATAAGGCGCGCGCCCCTTGGTGCCGCAGGCCTGCAGCAGCGAGGAATGGAACCAGCCGCGGTGCTGGTCGGTGCCTTCCATGTAGACGTCGGCGATGCCGTCCTCGGTGCCGTCTTCGCGGTCGCGCAGCACAAAGGCGTGAGTGGAGCCACTGTCGAACCACACGTCCAGCACGTCGAACACCTGATCGTAGTCGTCGGGGTTCACGATGCCGTCCAGCATCTTTTCCTTGAAGCCATCGGTGTACCAGACATCGGCGCCATGTTCCTCGAACGCGGCCACGATGCGCTTGTTCAGCTCTTCATTGCGCAACAGGAATTCGGGATCGGTCGGCAGCACGCCCTTCTTGGTGAAGCAGGTGAGCGGCACGCCCCAGGCGCGCTGACGCGACAGCACCCAGTCCGGGCGGCTCTCGATCATGGAATAGAGACGGTTACGGCCGGTCTGCGGGGTCCACTGCACCAGCTGGTCGATGGAGTTGAGCGCGCGGGTGCGGATGGTGTCGCCCATTTCGCCCATGCCGTCATCCAGCTCGCGGTCCACGCTGGCAAACCACTGCGGCGTGTTGCGGAACACGATCGGCGCCTTGGAGCGCCAGGAATGCGGGTAGCTGTGGGTGATGCGGCCACGGGCAATGATGCCACCGGCCTCGACCAGTTTCGCGATGACAGCGTTGTTGGCTTTGCCTTCCTTGCCCTTCTTGTCAAAGACCTGAAGGCCCGCAAAGAACGGTACATGCGGCAGGAATTCGGATTCCTCGCCCACGTTGTGGGTCATGCGATCCAGCCAGTTGCGCGCCACGAAACATTCGTAGTCATCCGCACCGTGGCTGGGTGCGGTGTGCACGAAACCGGTGCCTGCGTCATCGGTGACGTGATCACCGTCGATCATCGGCACGTCGTAATCCCAGAAGCCATCTGCTCCGTCGATGCCGTGGAACGGGTGCTTGCAGATCAGATCTGCGAACTCGGATGCTTCTACGTCGCGAACCTTGGTGAATTCGGTGACGCGGGATTTGCCAAGCGCGTCGGCCGCCAATGCATCCGCAAACAGATAAAGATCGCCGGGTTTTGTCCAGCTTTCCTCTTCGGTGGCGTCCACGCGATAAAGCCCATAGGCCACCTTGGGGTTATAGGCGATGGCGCGGTTTGATGGGATGGTCCAGGGGGTGGTGGTCCAGATCACCACGCGGGCCTCGGCCAGATCACCGGTTGCCCCAGCAAAGCCAAACGGCACCCAGATCGTATGCGACTTGTGGTCGTGATATTCGATCTCGGCCTCGGCCAGCGCGGTCTTTTCGACCGGCGACCACATCACGGGCTTGGAGCCCTGATAGAGCGTGCCGTTCATCAGGAACTTCATGAACTCGTCTGCAATCACCGCCTCGGCGTGATAGTTCATGGTCAGATAAGGATCATCCCAGTTGCCGGTGATGCCCAGACGCTTGAATTCCTCACGCTGGATGCCGACCCATTCGTCTGCAAAGGCGCGGCATTCCTGACGGAAGTCGACAACCGGCACTTCGTCCTTGTTCTTGCCCTTCTTGCGGTACTGCTCTTCGATCTTCCATTCGATGGGAAGACCGTGGCAGTCCCAACCCGGCACATAGCGCGCATCAAAGCCCAGCATCTGGTGGGACCGGACGATCATGTCCTTGATCGTCTTGTTCAGCGCGTGACCGATGTGCAGGTGGCCGTTGGCGTAAGGAGGGCCATCGTGCAGCGTGAAGGGCTTGCGTTCGGCGTCGGTGCCTTTTGCGGCGGCGGCCTTTTCGCGCAGCTTGTCATACACACCAATCTGCACCCAACGCTCCAGCCAGCCGGGCTCGCGCTTAGGCAGGCCCGCGCGCATCGGGAAATCAGTTTTGGGCAGATTGAGGGTGTCTTTATATTCAGGCGTCTGAGGCGTGTCGGCACACATGTGCAGCGTCCTTTGGATGATCTGGTCGGATTTTGGGATATTCGGTTCGGCGCGATCGCTCAAGCGCCTTTGCCCGGCAGCTCGAAGTCAGTCAGAGCGCCGGGGATATAATTCGAATAATGATGGCCGCAATCTGGGACATGTGGGCCTTATAGGGTGGGCCGCGCGCAGGGTAAAGCGGCAGATGTGCCGCATGGGAACTGCACAGGCCGGTCCCTGCCCCATGCGGCAGATGCGCCGGCCCTCTTTTGTCTGCCGGATCGCTGCCGTAGATAGTGGCTGACTTAGTGGAGACCACCCAGATGTCCGATCCTGCCCCCTCCCCCACTGCCGGTTCCCCCTCTCGCCCTGAGGCTCCGCTGGCCCGTTTCGACATTTCAGCCGAACAGATCAGCCGGGTTGTGGCAGTGTTTTACGGCCGGGTGCGGTCACACGACGTGCTGGGGCCGGTGTTTGGCGCCCACGTGGAGGATTGGCCCGAACATGAGGAGAAGATCGCGCGTTTCTGGCGCAATGCGATCCTGCGGGAGAAATGCTATAGCGGCAATCCGATGCGGATCCATGTCAGCCGCCCCGACGTGCGCGAAGAGCATTTCCCGATCTGGTTGGGGCTGTTTCACGAGGTGCTGCAGACGGAGCTGCCGGAGCTGACAGCGCGCCAGTGGGGCGCCCTTGCCGACCGCATCGGAGAGGGGTTTCGTACTGGCGTCGTTGCGATGCGCCAGCCCAAGGACGCCCCGCCCAAACTGTTCTAGGTTCAGGTCTTATCCTTGGAAAACAACCCCGTTAGCGCGCGCTGAATGACGCGGCGCGTGCTGGGGCGGCGATCCGGGCCAAAGGCCATCGGGCGGCAGACCTCCATCGCGGCGATCCCAACCCGCGCGGACAGCGCCCCGTTGACCAACCCTTCGCCAAAGCGACGCGACAGTTTCGACAGGACCGACCCGCCCAGCACGGGTTCCAAGAGATCATCCCCGACCGCAACCGCCCCGGTTGCCACCAGATGCGCAAGCACCGCGCGCGTGAGGCGCCAAGAGCTGAAGAACCCTGACCGCCCGCCATAGATTTCGGCAATCCGCCGGATCATGCGCAGCGAGGTGAACAAGGCCGTCACCACATCGGCCAGTGCCAGCGGCACCAGCGCCGTGACAGTCGCGACCTGACGCGCGCCACCCTCGACCACCTTTAGTGCGCGGGCATCCATCGGGGCCATCAGCTCTGCCTCTGCCAACTGCAGGAGCGCATCTGCATCCATGACGTCTGTCTTGCGTTCTGCCAGACGCGCGAGCCCCCAGGTCAGATCTTTGCGGCC
>Ga0098068_1000751_pt1 | contig 12331 bp, 9 predicted proteins | sample 26BtaG_FD_75059 | JGI IMG/M metagenome (GOLD analysis project Ga0098068, IMG submission 75059) | Marine viral communities from Cariaco Basin, Caribbean Sea - 26B_WHOI_OMZ_CsCl | ecosystem: Environmental > Aquatic > Marine > Oceanic | place: Caribbean Sea: Cariaco Basin | collected 2014-11-09 | reverse complement strand
GCACATTGGCTGACGACTTTGGGCTTGATGCTGTTAGGCGCTGTTTTGGTCACTGCCTTATCGTGCTGGGGGCGCCGCGGCGTTCGTCCTTAAAGCCAAATCTACGTTAAAGAGTATGTTAAGTCCAAAAAAGCGCCCACGATTGAGGCGCTTTTTTGTTGCTATTAACGGCGATATTTGCGCGCAATTTCCTTAAAACTGTTTAAAAAAATCAAACGTCAGCTGTTGTCGCAAAGTCGTCGCTAGCCTCTTTAGCTTTAGCTCGCAAACTTCCATAATGACCCTGTTGGAATTCACCTGATAAAGAGCGAGATGAACAATGTTATTAACCATATTTTCTACTTTTGCCAGTGAGACATGGGGCGCAGGTGCCATATTGGGTACTGGACTGCTAATGGGTTTGGTGCTTGCGCTGGCTTTATCATCGCAGCGTTGGTTACTTTGGTATCTGTTTGGTGGCATGGCGTATTGGTTGGCGGTTGAAGCCATTCATAGCTTATTAAGCTATTGGTCGGTACTATCAGAATGGCACAATTATGTGATCGCGATGGGTATTAGCTGGTTGCCTTTGATAGGTTGGGTACTCTATCGAGCTTTGCGTTACGAAGACGTCAGCCGCACTGTGCATCAGCAGCGCGAACTACAAGCCACCCGCTATATTGAACACACGCCCGTCTATGATGACGACTATCAACCGCGCTTTCAGTAATTCAGTCACTCGGTCATTTACTAAGCTTGTCCCAATCATACTGCTGTCATCGAATGTTACAAGATACTTAAGGCACTCTACGTAACTCCTAAAGAATGGAAACTTATCATCTGTTCAATCGTTTATAATCTAATTATATATTTGTCATAAAAATTGTTATAAAGTACGCATTATTTTGCGTTTCATTTCTCATTCTTTAGGTTGTTTAGGAGTTCGATTATGTTTACTGTTCCTGTATTAGATATTAAGTCTGACCCATTAGATGTGTTACTGGCGGTGATTGGTTATCGTTTATCGATGCTCGCTGATAGCGAAGATGAAGACGTCAAAGCGCTGTTTGCTGATCGTAAAGTCACTATCGAGCTTGCCAGCACTGACGCTGATATCGCGCGTTACTATAGCTTTGATAATGGTCAATTTAGTCAGCATAGCGGTCATGCCAAAGACGCTGATTTGACGATTAATTTTAAAGATTCGATGACGGGCGTTAAGCTATTGACCAAAGGCAGCCTGCCTGCTTTTATGAACGCTGTACAAGAAGGCAATTTGAGCATCGAGGGCGATTATAGCCTCATGATGTGGTTCAATAAGCTTGCCAAACATATCGTGCCAGCGGTGCCAGAACAGTACAAACCTTATATTCAACAAGCCAAGCCTTATGCCTATAAAGCGCAGCAGTTTGCCAATCATTGGATCGGCGTTGCTAAGCATAAATTGGGTAAATAATAACTCAATCGAATAAATAATGTCACGAGTGAAAATAAGCAGAGAGTAGCTGGCTAACGTCCATATAATCTAGCGTAAGGACAATTTAGCGTAAAAACAATCTAGTGTAAAAATAACCTAGATACGTTTCACTACTTAGTACTATTCTGATTTTCTAAAAAGGTTGCGGTATACTATACGGCAACCTTTTTTTATTGCCTAAATTATTTTGTCTACACTTTAACAAAGGCATAAACCCAAGGTTACTCAATTTTTCTTAATTTAACTAATCGCTATTAATTTATCTAATACCTCTTAATATCGTTATAAAAGGATTTATCTCATGGCAGGATTGCTTAATATCTCAGAACCGAATGCCAATAACTATAATCATAACAATACTGATTCAACACTTAATAATAAAAATGCGTCCCATGATTTTTTAGCAAGCTTAGCGACAGACGCAACTAAAAACCGCGAGAAAAAATACAGCCGTGAGCAAATCGCTCAGTTGTTTGACTTGCCGTTGATGGATTTATTACTGCAAGCACAGACGATACACCGCCAACACTTTAGCGCTAATGAAGTACAAATCAGCACCTTACTTTCTATCAAGACTGGTAACTGTCCTGAAGATTGCGGTTACTGCTCGCAGTCTGGTCACCACCGCGATACCACTAAGCTACAGGCGGAAAAACGTATCGAAGTCGATAAAGTCATTGCCGCTGCCAAACGCGCCAAAGCCACAGGTTCATCGCGCTTTTGTATGGGTGCAGCGTGGAAGCACCCAAGCGCCAAAGACATGCCTTATGTGGTCGAGCTGGTCAAAGAAATCAAAGCATTGGGACTTGAAACCTGTATGACCCTTGGCATGCTTGATACAGACCAAGCGGCACAGTTGGCGGATGCAGGTTTAGATTATTACAATCATAATCTCGATACCTCGAGAAGTTACTATGAACAAGTGGTCAGTACGCGCAGCTATGATGAGCGCTTAGATACCATTGCAAATGTACGCGATTCAGGTATTAACGTTTGTAGCGGCAACATCGTTGGCATGGGTGAAAGTCGTGATGACCGCATCGACTGGGTTCATGAGCTACTGAAAATGCCCAAAGCGCCTGAATCTATTCCAGTCAATTTATTGGTGCCTATTCAAGGGACGCCGATCGGTGATAAAGTCTTAGCAGAAGGTCAGCTATCTGTTCTTGAATGGATACGGACGATTGCGGTGACGCGTATTTGCTGTCCAACCAGCTATGTACGCTTATCTGCTGGACGCGAAAGTTTATCTGATGCTGAGCAAGCATTGGCATTCATGGCAGGGGCAAATTCATTCTTTTATGGTGATAAGCTTTTGACCACCGGCAATGCTAGCCAATCAGGTGACGATAGGCTGATGCGCGAGCTTGGCTTAACCAAGCAATTTGCCGCACCACGAGCGCCAAAGCAAGTGCCTGTCATGGATGCCATGAGCGGTCATCAGTCGCAAGTTGTCTTAGCAGAGTAAATGCCATGCGTGCCGCTACCATTATCGCCTCATCTGCGCTAAGCTTGCCGACATTATTAATTAAGAAATTGCGCACGACATTGCGCACAAAATATTAAAACGTAAGAGAGAAAATGATGGCAGACTATTTTAATTGGATTAAAGCGGCTCACATTATCTCTATGGTGTGCTGGTTTGCAGCGATATTTTATCTGCCGCGCCTATTCGTTTATCATGCGATGAGCGACGATAGCATCAGCCACGAGCGCTTTGCCATTATGGAGCGCAAGCTCTATCGCGGTATCATGACGCCATCGATGATAGCCACTTGGTTGTTTGGTTTATGGATGTTGGGAATGGGCTGGGATGTTTATAAAACTCAGGGCTGGCTACACGTTAAATTATTATTGGTAGTACTGCTATCAGGCTATCATGGCGCTTGCGGATTTTATCGTAAAAGGCTGATTGATAATCCGCATTATAAATCACATAAATTTTGGCGCTGGTTTAATGAAATCCCCGTATTTGCGTTAATTTTCATTGTCATTTTGGTGGTGGTAAAACCTTTTTAAAATAATGGAAAGTAAAGCTGACTTACCTTAAAAGTATTTTTATCTGAGTCTGAAACTCACAAAAAAGCGTCCGTTACATATTAAAGTGACGGACGCTTTTTTTAAGTCTTGTTGGCTCAAATCAACGCTATAGTCAAAATATCCTAAAACGCGACGGTATTGCTGATATCAATTTTTTGTCGCCTCTGTCTGCGCAGGCACAGCAAGCAAGAAAAATTGATATCAGCAGTGCGTGATGTATCGATATTACTTTTCACTTACTATATTAAACATTTGGCCGCATGATTTGATAGACATTACTTAAGTCGTAAACACGATAGCGCGCAGGTTCACGGCGATTTTCACCAGCATAGCTAAGTATCAATGCTTGCTTGGCATTCTCATCGACCCAGCCAACAAACAGCCCGCTGTGCTCGACGCCATTGTAGCCGTGATTGATATAGTAGAGCCAGTCACCGACTTCTATCTCACTGCTATTGGCATAAGGGCCTTGTCCGTAGGTGCCTTTATGGATGGTATTACGGCTCACCCCTGCTCGATTAAATACCGCATTGAGATAATCCCAGCAGCCACCTTTAATAATCGTCCGCTCATTGAGCGCCATCTTGCGCGCGGTGCTGATGACTTCCCGCGCTGCCCGACTACTTTGGGTTTCAGCATTACTAAGTAGCGGCAAATATTCGCTATCGACATTATCATAACTGCCCGATAAAAATGCCGGCAAAACAGTCGGCGCCTGACGTTGGACTGCCGGATAGCGATAATTGCTTTGGGCGTTACCGATATAAGTATTTTGGTTAGAATAAGAGCTATTAGAGTAGCTGTTATTAGACGCGCTATTAGTCGTATAACTTGGTGGCGCGCTGCTCGCATTCGAGCGATAGCTGGCCGTATTGCCAGCGCGTTGAATGGTAGAGCGCGTGCTGACTTTGGCAGGAGGAACCGCTGAGTACGTTGGGGTATATCGGGCGCTATAATCAGGTTGGGCTGATTTTTGTGCAATCAAGGCACTCATGCTATCGGCATTTGCTTGGCTGACCGGAAAAATTGTAGCAAAGGTAAATAATAATGCACTGCTCGACGTTGTGATTGACCAAAAGGACAAACGCGACATGACCAACTCCTTGGCGACATATTATTGATGACTTAGCTTGAGCTTTGACCATTCACAAAGTTTGGTCTTTATAAGCTGGCATCAATAAGCGTATTAACGGTAAATAAGATAAATTTTTCAATCCTACTTATAAACCATTTGTACAGGAATCTGCAAGTACTATTGCTTTGAGGTAAGCGATAAAAGGTATAATTTTAAGGATAAGTGGTAAAACGAGGCTTGGTTTTTATAAAAATATGGTTTTTATAAAGATATCGGCTTTAGAAATATGAACGGAGATTTAGGAAGGATAATTAGCTATTATCAGCTTGTAGACTATCTATAGAAAAACAGACGAAAGGATGAAAGCCAATCAATAATTTACTCATCGCTCATTTTGATATTGGCATGGCGTTTGCTCAAAGCCTGACCTTGTAGGATGGCTTTGGTCGCGGTTGCTTCTTGGATATTATCAAAGCCACTGATTAGATATTTACGAATGTCATCACAATCGGCAATTTGTAGCTGCTCGCCAATTAAGGTAATTTTGTCGCCAGCGCTCAGATGGATATGCTCGCGCTTACCTTGATTGTCATGTACCAACTCGCCATCGCGCACCCACAAGACGCCGCTACTAATAACGCCGCTCATGGTTTTTTTACGCTGTTGGCGCTGCCGATTAAAAATAAAACTACCAATAATCAATAGTGCCAAAGCGCCAATTGCTAAGCGCTCAGGTAGCAAGCTCATTGCCAAAGCGACCGCCACCGCTCCAACCAACAATGCGGTGCCAAACCAAAACAGCCCATTATCGGCTGCGGGCGACTGACCTTGCAAGGTGATTTTGGCGCCGTCATCGGTCAGCTTTAGCATGCATGAATACCTGTTTAAGAGCAGTGGATGGTTAAAAATTGAAATAATAAACCTTAAAAATACGCTTAGAGATTTACCAACCTAATGCTGTTTTTTGCATATCGATCAGCTCAGCGATACCTTTTTCGGCAAGGATAAGCATAGCGTCTGCTTGAGCGCGGGTAAAAGGTTTTTCTTCTGCCGTACCCTGTAGTTCGATAAACTCGCCTTTTTGGGTCATCACCACGTTTAAATCAGTATCACAGCTGGCATCTTCTTCGTAGTTTAAGTCCAAATACGCTTCGCCGTCTTTCATACCAACCGATACCGCAGCGACCAAACCAATTAATGGGTCAGCTTTTAGCTTTTTGGCTTTTTGTAGGCTCTCTAATGCATCGATAAGAGCAATCGCCGCGCCCGTCACACTGGCGGTACGCGTGCCGCCATCCGCTTGTAACACATCACAATCAAGATAGATGGTATTTTCGCCAAGTTTACCCAAATCAATCATCGCTCGCAAGCTGCGACCGATCAAACGCTGGATTTCTTGCGTACGCCCTGACTGTTTACCGCGAGCCGCTTCGCGCTGATTACGAGTATTGGTCGCACGCGGCAACATGCCGTATTCGGCAGTAACCCAGCCTTTGCCTTTACCTTTGAGCCAGCGCGGTACGCCCGCTTCCACGCTCGCGGTACACAATACTTTGGTATCGCCAAAGCTGACCAATACTGAACCTTCAGCATGCTTCGTGTAATGGCGCTCAAAGCTGATCGAGCGAAGTTGGTTAAGCTCACGGTTATCAATACGCATAAAATTTCCTAGTACGATGTTATAAAATCAAAGTGATAAAGCATTATAAAATAATAGGGTCGTCGCGACGTCAACAGCTATGTTAGCAAGCGAAAAGATGACGTTATCCTAACGTGGCAGCGGCGCAATAGCAAGAATCACCAAGCTATTACGCCGCTACTTTCGCAAGATTTAGTGCTAAAAGTTTGATGCCAAAAGTTTAGTGTTAAAGGTCTGCTGCCAACCTTATTCTAACCCTTCCATCTTACGCAATTCTTTACGCAGGATTTTACCGACGTTTGATTTTGGTAATTCATCCACGAACTGGATATGACGCGGACGCTTATAACCGGTTAATTGTTTTTTGCCAAAATCAATCAGCTCTTGCTCGGTTACCTCGCCTTTTTTGACCACAAACAGCTTAGGATCTTCGCCGCGCTCGTCATTAGGAATGCCGATAGCGCCGCATTCTACCACATTCGGATGCTCGCTCATGGCTTCTTCGATTTCATTTGGATAGACGTTAAAGCCTGACACCAAAATCATATCTTTTTTGCGATCAACGATTTTGATAAAGCCTTTTTCGTCCATGATACCGATATCGCCCGTTTTCAAGAAACCTTTGGCGGTAAAGGTTTCAGCTGTTTCTTGTGGGCGGTTTTGATAACCAATCATCACCTGTGGCCCTTTGACACAGATTTCGCCGCGGTCGCCGAGTGCAACTTCATTTTCATCATCATCGATTAAAATAATATCAGTGCTAGAAGCAGGAATACCAATTTTACCGGTAAATTCAGAGATGGTCATTGGGTTAAAGGCCACTACTGGTGAGGTTTCCGACAAACCGTACCCTTCAACGATGGGCAAGCCAGTGATTTTATGCCACTCTTTTGCCACGCTTGGCAAGACCGACATACCGCCGCCAATCGAGGCTTTTAGATTAGAGAAATCTAAATCGGCAAAGCCTTCTTTATGCACCAAACCGTTAAATAAGGTATTTACCGCCGGGATAAATGCCGGTTTATATTTCGCCATCTCTTTAATCAGGCCATCCAAATCACGCGGATTTGGAATCAGCAAGCCAGCATAACCTTGGTACATGCCGTACATACCGCAAACCATAAACGAGAACACATGGTATAGCGGCAGCGCGGTCAAAATCACGTCATCGGCATCGACATCGTCGTCGAAGGCGCTATTCATTAAGACACTGATTTGGAGCATGTTGGCGACTAAGTTGCCGTGTGACAGCATCGCGCCTTTGGCAACACCGGTGGTACCGCCCGTATATTGCAACAAGGCCACATCGCTTAAGTTTAAATCAGGACGCTTATACTTGCTCGCTGAGATAGCATTTAACGCGTGTTTGAAGCTCGTGCTACCGGGCAAGCGGTAGGCCGGAATCATCTTTTTCACGTGGCGCGCAACAAGATTGACGACGGTGCCTTTGACCAAACCAAGCATATCGCCCAATTTACAGACGATAACGTGCTGTACTTGACCTTTGTCTTCGGCTTCTTGGTAAGTTTTGGCAAAATTCTCAACGATAAATAATGCTTTGGCGCCGCTATCGTTTAGCTGATGCGACAACTCGCGACTGGTATATAGCGGGTTGACGTTGACCAAAATCATGCCAGCGCGGATGATACCGAGCATCACAATAGGATATTGCAAGATGTTGGGCATCATAACGGCAACTTTGTCACCTTTGACCAACCCTAACGACTGCAAATAACTGGCGATTTGGCGGCTGTATAAATCTAACTGCTTAAAGGTGATTGACGAACCCATGCAAATATAAGCAGGTTTTTGCCCATAACGGCTAAAATTACGTTCGAACACTTCCAGTAAAGACGTATTGTCTTCTGGCATATCGATGGTTGCATTGATGCCATAGCGCTCATATGCGCCTAACCACGGACTGTCGCTGTCTATCGTCGGCATGGTAGGAAAGGTACTTTCAACCATTGATTGGTTATCTGCCGCAGCGTTATGGTTTTTGGCTTCTTTATTGGTACTGTCCGTCATAATCTTCCCTAAATATTACTGTTAGTAAGTTGCTATCAAAATTTATTAAATAAAATCACCGTGGTATACAATCACTGAGTTATAAAAGCAAAAACTTGTGAATAAGAAGTCTTATGACATAAGAAACTGCTTATTCAAGAGAATTTGTCATTCACAAACTTTTAAGTTAAAAATCTCGAGACATATAGAGCATGTCTAAGGGTATTTATGACGATAATATTCTACATTTATCGTCAAATACACCTGTTAAATAGAGTATCTATGGGCAAGAACTATAGCAGTTTTGCGCCCAGTTCTCTATGAATACTAGCAAACCCTTATAGAAAAACAAAAAAAATGATAAGGTCATTTGCATAAGACCTTATCATCTTTCACCATTCGCCTATCAAATATCAAGATATTTTTATCAATGCTCAGTATTGATAAAGCGCTATAAAAAGCCCGCTAAATTTGGTATTAGGCTATTTATGATATGAGACGGTTTAAGCGTGTTTCTTTTCTTCTAGGGCGCGTAAGTCTTTATGTAAAATCTTACCGACGTTAGATTTTGGCAGCTCGTCGATAAATTCAACATAACGAGGACGCTTATAACCGGTGAGGTTTTCTTTGGCATAAGCAAGTACTTCCTCTTTAGTCAGGCTGTTATCACTACGCACAACAAAAATCTTCGGCACTTCGCCGCTTTTTTCATCGTCGATACCGATAACGCCGCATTCCAAAATCTTTGGATGACCAGACATCACATCTTCTACTTCGTTTGGATAAACGTTAAAGCCTGAGACCAAAATCATATTCTTTTTGCGATCGACAATCTTAAAGTAACCTTCTTCATCCATCACGCCGATATCGCCGGTACGGAAATAGCCATCCGCCGTCATGACCTCAGCCGTCGCGTCTTCGCGTTTCCAGTAGCCTTTCATGACCTGCGGACCACGAACACAGATTTCGCCGCGCTCACCAATTGGCAACTCATTACCTTCTTCGTCCAAGATGGCCATGTCAGTCGCTGGCATCGGTAGACCGATATTTCCTGAGAACTCGCCGGTACCTTGCGGGTTTGCCGACGCGACAGGAGATGTCTCTGATAAGCCATAACCTTGGACGATAATATTGCCGGTTATTTTTTCCCACTTAGTCGCGGTGTCTTTTAATACTGCCATGCCGCCGCCCATCGACATCTCAAGCTTGCTATGGTCCAATGCTTGAAAGGCTTCGCTGTTGGCAAGCGCGTTAAATAGCGTGTTGACCGCTGGGAAAAACGCCGGTGGATAGTCTTTATAAGCCTTGATTAAGCTTGCGCCATCACGTGGATTTGGCACTAATAGACCAATACAACCACTATATAAACCGTACATACCACAAACGGTAAATGAGAAAATATGATACAGCGGCAAGGCCGTCATAATAACCGGCTGTTCGTTACGCTCTTGGAACTTATCAAACGCATCGCCAAGATAAGTGTCACATTGAATAAGGTTGGCGACCAAGTTGCCGTGCGTCAGCATCGCGCCCTTGGCAACACCTGTGGTTCCACCGGTATATTGTAGGACCGCCACGTCATCAAGACCGATATTGGTTGGGCGTTTATAGTTTTTGACAGACAATTTATTGAGTGCTTTTTTAAAGTTTACGCTACCGTTAACTTTATAATCAGGGACCAATTTTTTGACGTGGCGCACGACCGCATTCACAATAAAGCCTTTTAGCGGGCTCATCAAATCGCCCATCGAGGTAATGACAACATGATCAACCAAGTCTTTACCGATGTCTTGATAGGTTTTGGCAAAGTTTTCTAGGATAAACAGCACTTTGGTATCAGAGTCTTTTAACTGATGTTCAAGCTCTTTGGTGGTATAAAGTGGATTGACATTGACCAAGGTCATGCCAGCGCGTAGCACCCCTAGTACAGCGACCGGTAGCTGCAAGATATTGGGCATCATAACCGCTACTTTATCGCCCTTTTGTAGGCCAAGCGACTGCAGGTAAGCGGCAATTTGTTTGCTATAACGGTCTAAATCTTCATAAGAAAGCTTCACATCCATGCACACAAAAGCGGTACGACCTGCATGGGTAACGAAATTCTGTTCGAGGATATCAATCAAAGAAGTATTGGCGGGCGGCATATCAATGTCGTATTGGATGCCAAGTTTTTCGTAAGTTTCTACCCACGGTTTGTCATCACGACGAATTAAGTTACCTTGATTTTCCATAATCTTACTGCTCCTAATAATAGTGTGCTGGTATCAATCCATTCCTAACCCAAAAGGTCAAACATACCAAATATCGCCGTACAGCCAACCATTGTTATAACACAAGTAATGATGGGCAGCTGACGATATAAAATATGGCGAAGGATCAACAATATAGCGGTAAATAGCCCTTTGTTGATAACATACACACTTTATACAAACTACTCAATACAAAAGATTGAAACTTGAGTTCTTAAACTTACTTGACGGTGTATATATTCATTAAAATCAGCAACTTAAATACCAATACCCACTACAATAGCCACTTTTTTTATAATAGATATTTGTTTGTTATTAGTAGATTCGTCATTTTTATCGTTATTTATCGAAATTTTTAAAAGTATAAATCCGTCGCGTTGCTATTATTTGCTAAACACCTCATGCTAAACATCTTAGAGTAAGGATGTTATATCTAGCACGTCACGACCTGTCGTCTATTCTGACTTATGCCTTTTTAATTTTGCCAATATCCTTTACGATAGCACTATCCTATTTGCACACTTGCACCAATTATTTATATCTATTAAAACTGATAAGCGAAACCTATTCTATGTCCGATGTTATTGATAATACGATTGCTCCCATTATCCCAAATGAACCGATGGATACCCGCTCCGTGGCGGAGTTCACTGAACAAGCCTATCTCAACTATGCTATGTACGTCATCATGGATCGGGCGTTGCCCAATATCGCTGATGGCCTAAAGCCTGTACAGCGCCGTATTGTCTATGCGATGAGCGAACTGGGGCTGAAATCCTCTGCCAAGGCGAAAAAGTCGGCGCGTACGGTCGGTGACGTGCTGGGTAAATATCATCCGCATGGTGATAGCGCCTGTTATGAAGCCATGGTACTAATGGCACAGCCGTTTAGTTATCGCTATCCGCTCATCACGGGTCAAGGTAACTGGGGTAGCCCTGATGATCCCAAATCCTTTGCCGCGATGCGTTATACCGAAGCCAAAATGTCTGCTTACGCCAATACTTTGCTTGCAGAGCTAGGACAAGGCACGGTTGATTGGCAAGATAACTTCGATGGCACCATGCAAGAGCCAACCACCCTACCTGCCCGCCTGCCCAATATTTTATTAAATGGTACGACTGGTATTGCGGTTGGTATGGCAACCGATATCCCGCCGCATAACCTTAATGAAGTGGTACGCGCGGCTATTCGTCTGCTAAAAAATCCTGAGCTATCGGTTAAACAATTAACCCAATCGATACCAGCGCCTGACTTGCCAACGCCAGCTGAAATCATTACCCGTAAAAAAGATTTGCAAGCGATGTATGAGAGCGGCCGTGGCAGCTATAAAATGCGCGCAACTTTCCATATTGACCCAAAAGAAAAAAATCTCGTCATCATCGACGCGCTTCCTTATCAAGTGTCAGGCAATAAGATTCAAGAGCAAATCGCTAAACTCATGATGGATAAAAAGCTGCCGTGGGTGATTGATATTCATGATGAGTCAGATCATGAAAACGCTTGCCGTATCGTGCTTGAACTACGTTCATCGCGCGTCGATGTCGAACGTGTCATGAGTCATTTATTTGCCAGTACTGATCTTGAAAGCAATTACCGCGTCAATATGAATATGATTGGTCTAAACGGTAAACCACAGGTCAAAAATCTTAAAGAAATCCTTGAAGAATGGCTCGTCTGTCGCCGCTCAGTGGTCACCCGTCGTTTGCAATATCGCCTCGATAAAATTGATAAGCGCTTGCATATCCTTGCAGGTTTGTTGATTGCCTATCTGAATATCGATGAAGTCATCCGTATTATTCGTGAAGAAGACGATCCAAAATTATCATTGATGCAAGATTACGATCTGACTGAAATACAAGCCAATG
>Ga0098068_1000745_pt1 | contig 12383 bp, 10 predicted proteins | sample 26BtaG_FD_75059 | JGI IMG/M metagenome (GOLD analysis project Ga0098068, IMG submission 75059) | Marine viral communities from Cariaco Basin, Caribbean Sea - 26B_WHOI_OMZ_CsCl | ecosystem: Environmental > Aquatic > Marine > Oceanic | place: Caribbean Sea: Cariaco Basin | collected 2014-11-09 | reverse complement strand
TTTGCGCGGCTGGTGGCGGCCTTGGCATCTGATCGGGATGTGATCTATCCCATCTTTGACCGCTCTCTTGATCTGGCGATTGCCGGGGCGGGGGCTGTTGACGGGGCGTGCGAGGTTGCGGTTCTGGAGGGCAATTACCTGTTGTTTGACAGCGACGGCTGGCGCGATCTGGCGCCGATGTGGGATCTGTCGGTGCGGGTTGATGTGCCGCGCCCGGTGCTGCGGCAGCGGTTGGTGGAGCGGTGGCACATCCACGGCCTTGCCCCTGCCGAGGCTGAGGCGCGGGCTGATGGCAATGATATGGTGAATGCCGACAGGATCCTGGCAGCGGCGCTGCCTGCGCAGATTACTTGGAAGGGACAGACTGAATGATTCTCTGTTGTGGCGAGGCGCTGATCGACATGATCCCGGCGCCTGTCGAAACGGCGGTGCCGCGTGTCGAAGGGGCGGCGGCGCAGATGGGGTTTGTGCCGCATTGTGGTGGCGCGGTCTACAACACTGCGGTGGCGCTGGGTCGGCTGGGGACTGGGGGCGCGATGCAGGCGGGGCTGTTCACCGGCCTGTCGAGCGATCTTTTCGGTCAGCAGCTGGTGGCGGCGCTGGATGCGTCCGGGGTCGATCACAGCCTGTCGGAGGTGTCTGCCCAACCCACCACATTGGCCTTTGTGCATCTGGTCGGGGGCCATGCCGAGTATCATTTCTTTGACGAGAATTCCGCCGGGGGGCATCTGCGTCCTGACCGTTTGCCGGAGCTGCCGAATGCGGTGGACACCCTGTTCTTTGGCGGGATTTCCCTGTGCAACGGCGCGGCGGCCGAGACATATGCAGCCCTTGCCGCGCGCGAGCGGGGGCGGCGCACGATCATGATCGACCCCAATGTGCGGGCGGGGTTTGCCAAGGACGAGGCCGCCTATCGCAGCAGGCTGGCAGCGATGGTGGCGGGGGCCGGCATCGTGAAGGTGTCGGATGAGGATCTGCATTGGATCTATCCGGGCGACGCCCCGATCGAGGCAAAGATCCGGCAGGTTCTCGCGGGGGAGGCAGGAACGGGGCCGGGGCTGGTGATCCTGACCCTCGGCGCCGAGGGTGCGCGGGGGATCCTGCGGTCCGGTCTTGAGGTCGCGGTGCCTGCGGTTTCGGCGGTTGTTGCCGATACGGTCGGGGCTGGGGACACGTTCAACGCAGGATTTCTGGCAGCGGCCCATGCGGCGGGTGTGCTGACAGATGCGGCGCGCGGCGACATGACCGAGGAGCAGCTGCGGGCGTGCCTGGAGTATGGCGCCAAGGCGGCGGCTGTCACGGTGTCGCGGGCCGGTGCCAACCCGCCATGGCGCTCTGAACTGGAGGGGTAAGGCGGAGAGCTGACAGGCCCTGAACGGTGAAGTGAAAACGCCGCCCTGCTGTGATCGGCAGGGCGGCGTTTTTCATGCTGTGTCGGTGGCTGGATCAGCGCGCCAGCTGGCTTGCGGCGCGGGCGAGATCGCGGATAGCGTCCCAATCGCCGACTTCGACCAGTTTGCTTGGGGCCACCCAGCTGCCACCGGCGCAGACCACATTGGACAGCGACAGGTAGCTGTGTGCGTTGTCCGGGCTTACGCCGCCGGTCGGGCAGAAGCTGATCTGTGGCAGCGGTGCGCCGATCGCTTTCAGGGCAGGCGCGCCGCCGGAGGCCTCTGCCGGGAAGAACTTCAGCATGTCATACCCGCGCGCCAGAAGCCGCATCGCTTCGGAGGCGGTGGCCGCACCGGGCAACATGGGCAGGCCCTGTGCTTCGCAGGCATCCAAGAGGCTGTCTGTCGCACCGGGCGAGACGCCAAATTGCGCGCCGGCGGCAATGGCGCGGGTGACATCATCGGGGGTGACCAATGTGCCTGCGCCGACAACGCCGCCTTTGACCCTGGCCATTTCGGCAATCACCTCTAGCGCTGCAGGGGTCCGCAATGTGACCTCCAGCGCGGGCAGGCCGCCTGCGACCAGGGCCTCGGCAAGCGGGCGGGCGTGGGCCACATCATGGACCACCAGAACAGGCACGATCGGGGCGAGATTGCAGATCTCACGGGTGCGGATGCTGGCGTCTTGCGGGGGGATGGCCATGGTTCAGTCTCCGAATACGGTGGCGCCGGTGTCGGCGGAGGTGACAGAATTGCGGAACAGGGCGAACATCTCGCGGCCCGTGCCGTATTGATAGGTCGAAAGGTCCGCAACCACGGCCTCGCGCGCCAGAAAGCCCTCTTCCAGTACTTCCAGCTCGCCGGTTTCGGCATTGACGCGCAGCATGTCGCCGTCGCGGATTTTGGCGATGGGGCCGCCATCCAGGGCCTCGGGAACCACGTGGATTGCAGAGGGGATCTTGCCCGAGGCTCCCGACATCCGCCCGTCGGTGACCAGCGCCACCTTCTGGCCGCGCCCCTGCATGATGCCAAGGAAGGGCGTCATAGAGTGGAGTTCGGGCATGCCGTTGGCCTTGGGTCCCTGAAAGCGGACAACGATCACGACATCGCCCTTGTCCAGTTCCCCGGCCTTGAAGGCGGCTTTTGCCTCGTCTTGGTCATGGAACACGCGGGCCGGTGCCTCGACAACGCGGTGTTCGGGCGCGACGGCCGAGATTTTCATCACGCCGGTGCCAAGATTGCCGGTCAGCCGGGAGAGGCCACCTGTGTCCTGAAAGGGGTCGGACGCGGGGCGCAGGATCTTGTCATTGAGGGTCTCGCTGCTGCCCTTGCGCCAGGTGAGCGCGCCGCCGTCAAGGAAGGGTTCGTTGGTGTAGGCGTCCAGACCTTCGCCTGCGACGGTTTTGGTGTCATCATGCAGGAAGCCCGCATTGAGCAGCTCCCCGATCATGAAGCCGAGCCCGCCTGCGGCGTGGAAGTGGTTCACATCTGCCAGACCGTTGGGATAGACCCGCGCCAAGAGTGGCACGATATCGGAAAGATCCGCAAAATCCTGCCAGTCCAGAATGATGCCACCGGCACGGGCCATTGCGATCAGGTGGATCAGCAGGTTGGTGGATCCGCCCGTGGCCATCAGGCCGACGATGCCGTTCACATAGGCCTTTTCATCCAGAATATCGCAGACCGGCGTGTAGTGGTTGCCAAGGGCCGACAGGGTCAAGGCGCGTTTGCCGCCTTCGCGGGTCAGGGCGTCGCGCAGCTCGGTGCCGGGATTGACGAAGGAAGAGCCGGGCAGGTGCAGGCCCATGAATTCCATCAGCATCTGGTTGGTGTTGGCGGTGCCATAAAAGGTGCAGGTGCCGGGGCCGTGGTAGGCGGCCATCTCGGATTTCAGCAGCTCGTCCCGGCCGATTTCACCGGCGGCGAATTTCTGGCGCACCTTGGCCTTGTCGTCGTTGGAGATGCCGGATGTCATCGGGCCTGCGGGCAGGAACACGGCGGGCAGATGGCCAAAGACCTGGGCGCCGATCACCAGACCCGGCACGATCTTGTCGCAGACGCCGAGATAGACGGTGGCGTCAAAGACGTTGTGGCTGAGCGCAACACCTGTCGCCATGGCAATGGCGTCGCGTGAAAACAGCGACAGCTCCATGCCCGCTTCGCCCTGGGTGATGCCATCGCACATGGCCGGAACCCCGCCTGCAACCTGCGCTGTGCCGCCGATTTCGCGCACGGCTTCCTTGATCGCGGCGGGGTAGGTTTCAAACGGCTGATGGGCCGAAAGCATGTCGTTGTAGGCAGTCACGATGCCAAGGTGGCCTGCGGACTCGGTCGCGAGTTTCGACTGGTCCTGACCGGTGGCGGCATAGGCGTGGGCCTGACCGCTGCACGACAGATGCGCGCGGGCCGGACCCTGGGATTTTGCGGCGCGCATCCGTTCCAGATAGGCGGTGCGGGTTTTGGCGCTGCGGGTGATGATCCGTTCGGTGACGGCGGTAAGGGTCGCATTCAGTCGCATTCGGGTGCCTCTTTCAGTCAGCAGGTGCCTCAGGGGCGAAGGGTGGCCTTGGGCCGGGGTGGCCCAAGGAAAGAGCGGGACAGGCGGTTCAGTCCCCGATACCGCGCCAGCGGCGGCCGTCGCGGTGCATCAGGAGCAGCGCGTCCTCTGGTCCGGAGCTGCCGGGGTCATAGGGTTGGGGAACATCATTGGCCTCGCTCCAGCCTGCGATGATCGGGTCGGCCCAGGCCCAGGCGGCCTCCACCTCGTCACCGCGCATGAACAGGGTCTGATTGCCCCGGATCACATCCATGATGAGCCGCTCATAGGCGTCCTGCGGCCGACCGGCCTCTGGCAGGCTGTCGGCAAAGGTCATGTCCAGATTGGCCCCCGTGAGGCGCATGCCGCCGGGACCGGGATCCTTGATGGTGGTGCGCAGGGTGATGCCTTCGTCCGGTTGCAGGCGAATGACCAGCACATTGCCCTTGATGCCACCGGTGCCGGTGTCTTCGGCAAAGATGTTATGCGGCGGATCACGGAAGAACACGGCGATTTCCGACTCGCGCGCGCGCAGGCATTTGCCGGTGCGCAGATAGAATGGCGTGCCGGCCCACCGCCAGTTGGCGACCTCTACCTTCATCGCGATAAAGCTCTCGGTGGTGCTGTTGGGGTTGCCTGCGTGATCGCGGTAGGCTTCGCCGCTGGGGCCGCGATACTGGCCGCGGGCGATGGCCTCGGGTGCGACGGGGTTCAGCGCCTCGATCACCTTGACCTTTTCGTCGCGTACGGCGTTGGGGGTGAAACGGGCGGGGGGTTCCATCGCGGTGAGGCACAAAAGCTGCATCAGGTGGTTTTGCACCATATCGCGCATGGCGCCGGATTTGTCGTAGTATTCGCCACGCCCCTTGACGCCGATGCTCTCGGCCACGGTGATCTGCACGTGGTCGATGTGAGAGGAATTCCACAGCGGTTCAAACAGCGAGTTGGCGAAGCGCAGGGCCATCAGGTTCTGCACGGTTTCCTTGCCGAGGTAGTGGTCGATCCGGTAGATCTGGTGTTCCTCGAAATTGGCCCGCAAGGCGGCGTTCAGCGCCTGCGCCGAGGCCAGATCGTGGCCGAAGGGTTTCTCTAGCACAATGCGGCTGTCGGGGGTGGCGATCCCGGTCGAGCGCAGGCGGCCTGCGATGTCGGGGAACAGGCTGGGACCGACCGACAGGTAGAAGGCGCGCACGACGTCATCGCGCAGATGGGTTGCAAGCGCGTCCCAGCCGTTTTCGCCGCGCGCATCCACTGCGGTGTAATGCAGCATGTCCTGAAAGGCGGTGATTTCCTCTTCGGTGATCTCGCCTGCCTGCCCGAAGGTGCGGATGGCATCGGCCACCATGTCCTGAAATCCCTTGCGGTCCATTTCGCTGCGCGAGGCCCCGATGATGCGGCAATCATCCGCGAACTGGCCGATCTGGAAGCGGTGGAACAGGCTGGGCAGGATCTTGCGGCGGGCAAGGTCTCCGGTCGCGCCAAACAGCACGAGGTCAAAGGACTGGACGGGAATGACGCGGGAAACCATGGCTTTCTCTCTGTCGGCTGAGGAATTTAGGGGGCGGCGGGGATCAGGTGAGTTTGGACAACAGCCCGCGGGTGGAGCCGTCTTTGGTCTCGTGGGCGTCGGCCGGGGCGGAGCCATCGACCAGCGGCAGCAGGCTGAGGGCGAGTTCCTTGCCCAGTTCCACACCCCATTGGTCAAAGGAGTTCAGCCCCCAGAGCACGCCTTCGACAAAGACGCGATGTTCGTAGAGCGCGATCAGCTGGCCGAGCACGAAGGGCGTGAGTTTGGGATAGGCGAGGGTTACAGACGGGCGGTTGCCTGCAAAGGACAGATGTCCTGCCATCTCTTCCAGCGCCTCACCGGTGAAGCCGCGTTTGGCGGCGATGGCGCGGGCGTCCTCGCGCGAGCGGCCAAGCATCAGCGCCTCGGATTGGGCGAGGCAGTTGGCGACCAGCAGCTGGTGGTGATGGGTCAGATCCGCCTCATGGGCCTCGGCGGCGATGAGGAATTCGGCTGGCACCACACGGGTGCCCTGATGCAGCAGTTGATAAAAGGCGTGCTGGCCATTTGTGCCCGGCTCCCCCCAGACGATGGGGCCGGAGGCGCGGGGCAGGGGGCTGCCATCCAGCGCGACGCTCTTGCCGTTGCTTTCCATGTCAAGCTGCTGGAGATAGGCGGGGAAGCGGGACAGACGCTGATCGTAGGGCAGGATTGCGCGGCTGTCGTAGCCGCAGATGTTGTTGTGCCAGATGCCGACCATTGCCAGCATCACCGGCAGGTTGTCGCGGAAGGGCGCGGTGCGAAAATGAGCGTCCATTGCTGCGGCGCCTGCCAGAAATTCGCGGAAGTTGTCCGCCCCGATGGCGATCATGATCGGCAGGCCAACCGGCCCCCAAAGGGAGTATCGCCCGCCCACCCAATCGGCAAAGCCAAAGACCCGTTCGGGCGCGATCCCGAAGGTGGCGGTCTTGTCGAGCGCGGTGGAGACGGCGGCCAGATGCTCGGGAGTTTTGTCACCGAGCGTTGCCTGCAGCCAGCGGATGGCTGTTTCGGCATTGGTCATCGTTTCAATGGTGGTGAAGGTCTTTGACGCGACGATGACCAGGGTTGTCTGAGGATCCAGCCCCTTTAGCGTGTCAGCGATATGGGCCCCATCCACATTGGACACGAAATGGCAGGCAGGTCCGTCGTGATAGGGGGCCAAGGCGAGGGTGGCCATCGCCGGACCAAGATCTGAACCACCGATGCCAATGTTGATGACATCGGTGAATTTTGCGCCGGTGCTGGAGCGGATGGTTCCGGTGCGGATGGCTTCGGCAAAGCTCTCCATCTGTTGGAGGGTGTGGCGGATGGCGGGCAGAACATCGTCACCATCGACCTTGATCGCCGTGTCGGCAGTGGCGCGCAACGCGGTGTGCAGAACGGCGCGGTCTTCGGTGGTATTGATCTTCTCGCCGCGGAACATGGCGCTGATGCGATCCGCGAGGCCTGCTTCGGCTGTGAGATGTTCCAGAAGGTCCATCGCCGTGGCGTCGAGCGCGGTTTTGGAGTAATCCAGCAGGAGACCGTCGGTTTCGGCCGAAAACGTCTCGAACCGGTTTGCCGTGTCAAACAGCGACAGGATCGGCACCCCCGCGGTATCTGCGCGATGCTTGGCCAGCTTCTGCCAGGTCTGGGTCATGGTCCGTCTCCGTTGTCTCATGCGGCGGAGGGCGCGAATCACCCGGTCCGCTCCTGCGCACTAGTTAGCGCTAACATGATCGTTTGTAACGCCCTAATATAGCAGTTCTCCAACTACGACAAAGTTAGTAGGCAAGTTATCTGTGTCCATGCCTTTGATCGGGTGTTGCGCTTGCGGTGATGTTACGCCGTGTATCGCGGAGCGGGAGTTTGGTAAGGTTTTTCCCGCTTGCCATCGTGGCAGGGATGGGGAACTTGGCCCCATGACCGAGTTCAACTGTCCCAATTGCGGCGCGGGGCTGCCTGTTGCCCTCAAGAGTATTCGCCAGATGAGCTGCTCGTCCTGCGGGACGAGTGTCTTTTTGTCCGCAGGTCAGGCGCTGGCGGCGGGCGACAGTGGGGTGATGCATGACGCGCCGTTGCTGTTTCATCTGGACGATCAGGTCGTGGTGGAGGGCGTTGCGCTGCATATTCTGGGACATGCGCGGTTTTCCTATGGACGGGGCACCTGGGATGAATTCTGGGCGGTTGCCCCGGATGAGGCGCGATATTGGTTGTCCGTCGATGAGGGGGACGTGATCCTGCAAAGCCGCATTCCGGGCGATCTGGCGCCGGTGATTGCCGGCTGGCCGCGATTGGGTGCGGAGTTTGCCCATAAGGGGCGCAACTACACCGCTACGGAAACGTCGGAAGCCGAGTGCATTGCCGTGCGCGGCAGTTTCGACGAGCGTATCGCGGTGGGGGATCGCCAGCGCTATGTCAATTTGCAGGGCCCCGATGGCCTGCTGTTGTCACTGGAGCAGGACGAGGACGGCGAGACGTGGTTTCAAGGGCGTTGGCTGGATCCGTTTGAAATCGCGGGGCGTCAGACATGAGCCGCGCTGCAGATCTTTTGGCGGTGAACTGCACCGCATGTGGCGCGGGGCTCGACGTGCTTGGCGGTGGGCGGGTGATTGTCCATGTCTGCCCCTATTGTGGCACCGCTCTGGATGCGGTGGAGGGCTATCGCGCCCTGCGCAAGTTCAACGAAACGCCCCGTCCGGACACGATGCTGGAGATCGGTCAGAGCGGCGAGATTTTTGGCGTGCGCTATACCGTGATCGGTCTGTTGCAGCTGGAGGAGCGCTGGGGCGGGCGGACTTGGCAGTGGATCGACTACCAGATCTTTTCGCCCACACATGGCTATGCCTGGCTGACGTTCGAGCAGGGCGAAGTGATCTTTACCCGCCGCCATCGCAGCGACTGCTGGCTGTCGGCGCATAGCGCAGAGACGGCAAATTCGCGCCTCAGCGTCCGGGAGCGTGGGCGCCGCTATGTGTATTACGAGACCTCCAACAGCCGGGTGATCTATGCCGAAGGGGAATTCACCTGGGTGCCGCGCAGTGACAAGGTGACATCCTCTGTCAGCGTGCTGCATCTGGCCATGGACGGGCGCAGCCGGGCCGAGGTGAAAAACGCCGGGCCTGCGGATTGCGTGCCGTCTATGCTGACGTTTTCCAAAAGCGGGATGGAGCGGGAGGTGTACCACTCTGTCGCGTTGGACAAATATGCCTTTGCCGAGAGCTTTGGCTGTTCTATGCCGCGATCCTACCGGATGCATCCTTTGTCGCCCATGCCGCGCACTCCCAACGGCAAATTTCTGATCTGGCTGGGCCTTGTGGGGGTGGTGCTGAGTGCAGGCATCGGTATGTCCCTTTCGGCTGTTTCGGGGGATCTGGTGCTGCAGGGGCAAACTGTGCGCGCTGCGGACCTGCCGCGAGAATTCACCTTCGAGGTGGAAAACGCCGGAGATCTGGTCAGCGTTGATTTGCGGGGCAACGGAAGTAACAGCTGGGCCACCTATGAGCTGGAGCTGACCGACCCGGAGGATCAGCTTCTGTTTTCGGCTGCGCGGGGTGTGGAATATTACTATGGCCGCGAAGGCGGGGAAAACTGGAGCGAAGGCGACAACGCCGCGCAGCTTAAATTCCATGCGCCTGTTGCGGGCAGCTATACGCTGGGGCTCTACCCGGATGAGAGCGGCATCTGGACAAACCCCAAAGGCGGGCCCGCGCCCCAGCAGCAGTCGGAAATTCGCATTCGCGCGCATAGCGGTCTGGCGTCCGGCTTTGCGCTTTACATGCTTGCTCTTGGCTTTGCCCTGCTGGCGGCTTTTCCGGGCGGGCGGCATTTGCTGAACCGCAAGATGCGGATGGCTGGCAGCGATTGGGAGGACGAGGATTGACCCGAACCATATGGCTGAAAGACCAGCAGGATCTGCCGTCTCGGCATGGCGCTGCCTGTGAGGGACGCAGATGACCGCATTTCGAATTTTCATGTGCCTGCTGGCGGCGATTGCCATTGGCAGCGCCACCTATGTCGCGCGCACCGGTTACGGTGGTGCGAGCTCTGACCTGACCGCCTCTATCCGGGCGGCAAGCGCAGGCAATGCCCTAAACAGAAGCGTGAAGTAACGCGAAAGAGGATCCTATGGACTATTTTGCAGCTGTGCAGCTGGCTGAGATCATCAGCACCGTCGTCTACACCTTTGTTGGTGTCACTCTCATGTGGATCGTGTGGAAAGTGCTGGACTGGATGACGCCCTTTCCCATCCTGAAGGAGATCGAACAGGATCAGAATGTGGCGCTGGCCATTGTCATCGGATTTTTGTTTGTGGCGATTTCCATCATCATTGCGGCCGTCATCCTGTCATGAGCCACGTCGCAGATCAGGCCCGGATGCGGGCGCTTTGGCTGTTGGCTGCCACCTTTCTGGTGGCGGTTTCGGGCCTGATCTACGAACTGATTGCGGCCACCCTGTCCAGCTATCTTCTGGGAGATTCCGTGCGCCAGTTTTCCATGGTGATCGGGGTGTTCCTGTCCGCGATGGGGGTTGGTGCCTGGGCTTCGCGCTTTGTCGGGCAGGCGATGGGGGGCTTCATCTGGGCGCAGATCCTTCTGGGGCTGGTGGGCGGCTTCATGGCGCCGGTGGTGTTTTACAGCTACGCCTGGGCAGGCAGCGTGTCGCTGCCGCTGTTTGGGCTGCTGATCGCGACCGGTGTCCTGTCGGGGATGGAGATCCCGCTGATTGCGCGGGTGCTGAAAGAGGTGGGCGCGCCGCAGTTCCGGTTTGAGAACGTCCTGAGCGTTGACTACATCGGCGCGCTGGCGGCCTCGCTTGCCTTTCCGCTGTTGATTGTCCCGCATCTGGGGCTGATGTCGGCGAGCCTTGCGTTCGGGGCGCTGAACCTTGCCGTTGCGGGGGTGTCGTTGTGGCTGTTTCGCAGGGATGCAACGCGCCAGCAGGTTGGCGTCTGGGCGCTGACCTTTGTGCTGACCATCGCGGGTTTGGTGCAGGCAGAACGGCTGGTTTCGGTGGCCGAGGCGAGCCTTTATGAGGATGATATCATCCTGAGTGAGGCCACGCCGTATCAGCAGATCACAGTCACCCGCTACCGCGATCGGGTGCGGCTGTTTCTGGATCATTCCATTCAGTTCGATACGCTGGATGAGTATCGCTATCACGAGATGCTGGTGCACCCTGCGCTGGCGTTGGCGCCGCGGCGGCGGTCTGTGCTGATCCTTGGAGGTGGCGACGGGATGGCGGTGCGCGAGGTGCTGCGCTGGCCCGATGTCGATGTGGTGACGCTGGTCGATCTTGATCCGCGAGTAACCGAGCTGTTTCGCGACCATCCACAACTTGCCCCGCTGAACGATCATGCGCTGCAGGATGCCAGGGTCGAGGTGGTGACTGCGGATGCCTGGAGCTTTGTCGAGCAGAGCAACGCCCTGTTTGACGTGGTTCTGGTGGATCTGCCGGATCCGAAGAACCTGGCGCTGTCCAAACTCTATTCCCGCCAGTTCTATGGCGCGCTGGCCGAACGGCTGAGCGGGCAGGGCATTGTTGTCACGCAGGCCGGCTCGCCCCTGTTTGCGCGCGAGGCCTATTGGTCGGTAGCCAACACGCTGGCGGCTGCGCGCAACCCCCAGCAGCCGGGCGAGGGGCTCTTTGTGCGGCCCTATCACACCTATGTGCCAAGCTTTGGTGCCTGGGGCTTTGTGATGGCCAGCCAGTCGCCGCTGCGCGACCGCGACCTGATGTTGCCTGACAACCTGCGCTATCTGAGCGACGAGATCTGGCAGGCCGCTCAGGTTTTCAGCGCGGATATGGCAAAGGTGCCCGCAGAGGTGAACTCTATCCAGTCTCATGCGCTGGTTGGCTATTATCTGGACGGCTGGGCCGCGTGGTTCGAATAGGTCGGCGTTGACCGGCTGCGACGCCTGCGCGCATCGCCGGTATTTTTGATCAAATTCATTGCCGCTGCCGTGGGCCATGGGCTAAGTCTCTGACAGACTACGAGGGGGCGCTGGGCCCGTGGAGCTGGGGAGGGATCCATGACACCGCTTGCAGGACTGAAAGTTGTCGAACTCGCGCGGATTCTGGCGGGACCGTGGATCGGGCAGTCGCTGGCTGATCTGGGGGCGGAGGTCATCAAGGTCGAAAGCCCGCAGGGCGACGACACGCGCCGCTGGGGCCCTCCGTTCATTGAGCGTGATGGCGACAAAACCGCTGCCTACTATTATGCTGCGAACCGTGGCAAGACCTGTGTGACTGCCGATTTTCGCACCGAAGAGGGCAAGCAGACGGTGCTGGATTTGATCCGGGGCGCCGATATCCTGATCGAGAATTTCAAGGTGGGCGGGCTGGCGAAATACGGGCTCGACTATGACAGCCTGAAGGAAATCAATCCGCGCCTGATCTACTGTTCGGTCACAGGCTTTGGGCAGGATGGCCCTTATGCTGCGCGGGCGGGCTATGATTTTCTGTTGCAGGGCATGTCCGGGCTGATGTCGATCACCGGTGCGCCAGATGGTGAGCCACAGAAGGTTGGTGTGGCGATCACGGATATCGTCACCGGGCTCTATGGCACCATCGGCATTCTGGCGGCAGTGGAGCAGCGCCATACCACCGGGCGCGGACAGCATATCGACATGTCGCTGCTGGACTGTGCCACGGCTGTGCTGGCCAATCAGAACATGAACTATCTCGCCACCGGCACAAGCCCGACACGGATGGGCAATGAGCATCCCAATATTGCGCCTTATCAGGTGATGGCGGTGCGGGACGGCCACGTGATCCTTGCTGTTGGCAATGACGGTCAGTTTGTGCGTCTGTGCGAGGTTTTGAATATGGCCGGGCTTGCGGCAGATCCGCGTTTTGCCTCGAACCAGCTGCGGGTGGCCAACCGGGGGGATCTGACCCCGATGCTGGCGGCGGCGCTGGCGCAATG
>Ga0098068_1000743_pt1 | contig 12388 bp, 9 predicted proteins | sample 26BtaG_FD_75059 | JGI IMG/M metagenome (GOLD analysis project Ga0098068, IMG submission 75059) | Marine viral communities from Cariaco Basin, Caribbean Sea - 26B_WHOI_OMZ_CsCl | ecosystem: Environmental > Aquatic > Marine > Oceanic | place: Caribbean Sea: Cariaco Basin | collected 2014-11-09 | reverse complement strand
TGTTCCTTCGGAATACAAACTGTTTTTCCGTTAAATACCTTATGCGCATTCTTGGTAGCTATTATAATTTATCATTCAAGCCCACTTATATAACTAACAGATAATCATGAATTAGAATAGTAAGAGTTTTTAATTCTTTTCAACATTAACTAAGAATAACTCTTATAAAGCCTTAAATTTGTGGAAATTTTTTGAACCCCAATTTTTTATGTCAGAAACTTTAGAGCATCTTAACCCAACAGAAACCAAAAAAGATCTTTATGACTATCAGCTTGCTGATCTCAATAAGATTTTTGAGGTCATGGAAACTGCTCCAGACAATTTTAATTTGTTGTACCAACTTCCAACGGGAGGAGGGAAGACTGTGATTTTTTCTGAGATAGTAAGGCGCTATATTAAAAACCATAATAAAAAGGTAGTTATCCTCACGCATCGCATTGAGCTTTGTAAGCAAACCTCAAAAATGCTGACTAATTTTGATGTTGAAAACAAAGTCATCAATAGCCACGTCAAGGAGCTCCCTGATCAGGACCAATACAAATGTTTTGTTGCCATGGTTGAGACATTAAACAATCGTCTCACTGATAAAAAACTGAAATTGGATGATATCGGATTGGTCATTATTGATGAAGCCCATTATAATTCGTTCAGAAAACTGTTTAAATTTTTTGAAAACTGCTTTATTCTCGGAGTCACCGCAACACCTCTAAGTTCGAATATCAAATTGCCGATGAAAGATAATTACCAAAAATTAATTGTTGGTGATGATATTTCAACCTTGATTAAAAACGGGTTTTTGGCAAGTGCCGATCTGTATAACTTTGATGTGGAATTAAACACGTTGAAAATAGGGATCAACGGGGATTATACCGTCAAATCTTCGGAAACACTCTACACTAATTCCTATATGCTGGGGAAACTTGTTTTTGCTTACGAAGAAATGTCCAAGGGCAAGAAAACCTTGATCTTTAATAATGGCATCAACACCTCCAAAGAAGTTTATTATACTTTTAAGCGCGCAGGCTACAAGGTCAAGCATTTGGATAATACGTGCAGCAAGCAGGAGCGTAAGGAAATTTTAAAATGGTTTAAGAACACGCCGGACGCCATCTTGACCTCGGTCAGTATATTGACCACAGGTTTTGATGAGCCCAGTGTTGAATCGGTTATTTTGAATCGAGCAACCCGTTCATTGACCTTGTATTTTCAAATGATCGGGAGGGGATCCCGAATTCTGAAGGACAAAAAATCATTCACGGTTTTGGATTTGGGCAATAATGCCGTTCGTTTTGGGCCTTGGGAACAGCCGGTGGATTGGCAGCACATTTTTAAATACCCAGATCTTTACCTCGAAAATCTAAGAAATGACGAAGACATAGAGCGCGATTTTGTGTACGTCATGCCAGAGTCTATTAGAGAGCGTTTTAAGAATTCTGAAAATATCGATTTTGATGTCAAAGCTGAATATGAAAAGGCCATTGCTGAAGGCAATAAATCAATGGTTACTATTGAACGCTCCATACAACAACATTCCAAAATGTGTATCGCAAATGCAGATACCATTTTTGAAGCGAGAGACCTCACCAAATATTTGATGGACGACATTTCATATCGTATCAAACAGTATTCTTATTGTATGATGAACAGCACTAAGAATTACAAAGAATGGCTAATGGAAGAATATATTAGAAAATTGCGATTGAGTTTTAACGGGAAGTTTTAACGTTTCCTTTAAAATTATAGTCAGAATTAATTGTTAGTTTCGCTGATAGGTATGGTTTTTGATTCTTATATCCGAAATAGTTTTAAAGCTTATGACATCTTTCAAATATAAACTTTTTGGCGTTTTCTTTATGGTTGCAGTTTTCCAAACCATGGCTCAGGAATTTCCTGTTAAAAGTATTCCTATTCCTGCAGTGGAAAAAAAGGATGAAAAGAAAGAGCCCGAACCTACACCTGTTAAAATTGAGCCCAAAGTAAAGGAGGAGCAACCTAAAGCTGAAAATCCTATCACCATCAAAAAGCGTGAAACCGAGTTTTCAATGTTTGACAATAGCAACTTACGTGACCCTGGAGAAATATTTGACAACAAATGGAATAAGAAAGCTGTAGAACAAGGCTTTCGTATGGAAACCATGGAGGATCAATTTTTGGGCAACTTCAATATCACCGGAAAAAAAGCAAATATTAGATGTAGGGACCATGAGTATCCAGACGGAGATCGGGTTCGGGTTTTTGTCAATGGCAATGTCTTTATAGCCGATTTATTGCTCACAGGTAATTACAAGAGCTTTGATGTGCCTTTGGTTGAAGGTATCAATAAAATAGACTTTGTGGCGCTCAATCAAGGTGAGTCTGGTCCAAACACGGCAGAATTTCAAGTCTATGACGACAATGGGGTTCAGGTATCGTCAAAAAAATGGAACCTTTTAACTGGAGTTACCGCAAGTATTATTCTTGTAAAAGAAAGAGAAAAGTAATTCTTTAAAACAGAGGAAAGAAAGGCCCTTTTGCAATCACATGAAATTTCAGTTCAGTAGCTTTCTCCTGTATCTCACTTACATGTACAACTTTATCAGTGTGAATGGTAACCTCCAATGGATAAGTGTCTTCAAAAATCACGTTGGCTACCCCGTCAATTTTCATGATTGCAGCTTTCAATTTTGATTTCTCCTCAGGACTTCTAACATCTGTAGTAAATGTCTTACCGTGGTTTCCAGGGATAACATTGTCATTTATATAGGTCATTTTACAACGTGTTTTTAAGGTGAATCTACACCTAAATTTAGATAAATTATTGGACTATACCTAATTGAAATAGCTTAAATATTTAGTTATTGTAAGGCTGATGGCTAAGTAATTAATTTAAAGAAATTTAGATGACTTAACGGTAAACCCTATTGAAATTACCCGTTTTGTACTTGGAGTAAAGCATTGTGTTCGCTTCTATCATATAATGATATATAATTTTTAGAGGGCGATGGAATTCGTATCTTTATGGACCTAAACTCTCAAACTTTTCAATAGTGTTTAAATCTTAGAATTTATAGTCAATGAACATGCAGACCAAGCCCAAAATTGTTATAGTTGGGGCAGGATTTGGAGGGATAACCATAGCGAAAGCTTTCAAAAACAAACCCGTCGAAGTCCTATTGATAGACCAACACAATTATCATAATTTTCAGCCTTTAATGTATCAGATCGCGACCGGTGGACTGGAGCCTGATAGTATTGCCTATCCGGTAAGGCGGATTTTCAGGAATCACAAAAACATCAGTTTCAGAATGGCCAAGGTTGATAAGGTTGGTGTTGATTCTAAAATTTTACACACTTCCATTGGAAACATAACTTTTGACTTTCTGGTAATTGCCACTGGAAGCACGAATAATTTCTTCAACTTTGAACCGGTTAAGGATAAACTTCTGACTTTGAAATCTATACCGGATGCATTGAATATGAGGAGCTATATTTATCAAAACCTGGAAAAGGCTATGGCACATCAAAACGAACAAGCTATTGATGCGTTGATGAATGTGGCTATTGTTGGAGGTGGACCGGCCGGAATTGAGCTGGCCGGGGCATTGGCAGAGATGAAGCATTTTGTACTGCCAAAAGATTTTCCTGAACTCGATTTGTCCAAAATGCAGATCAATCTCTACGAAGCTGCTGACAAACTGCTTTCGGCCATGTCGGAAGCATCATCAACAAAAAGCCTGGAGTATTTGATGGAATTGGGCGTGAACGTTCATCTTAGTGCTAAAGTTGAGGCCTACGATGGCAAGATATTGACATTGGCAGATGGCACCTCATTTGCCACAGATACGGTCATTTGGACCGCTGGGGTAAAAGCAGCGCCAATTGATGGTCTTCCTGCCGATGCAATTGCAGGCGGCCGCATATTGGTAGATACTTTCAATCAAGTAAAAAGCACTCAGAATATATTTGCCATTGGCGATGTGGCATCTTGCGTATCCGCTGAAAACCCCAAAGGCTTGCCTATGTTGGCTCCCGTTGCCCAACAACAAGGCAAATTGCTTTCTAATAATATCATCAAATTGATAAATCAAGAACCCATGGCGCCATTTAAGTATAAAAATAAAGGCGTGATGGCAACCATTGGTCGTAAAAGAGCGGTAGTAGATTTGCCTAAATGGCAATTCCAAGGCACTTTTGCCTGGATGGTTTGGATGTTTGTCCATATCATGTCCTTGGTAGGGTTTAGAAATAAGATCATGGCTTTTTACGATTGGATGGCCAATTATTTGACCTACGATAAACCTTTAGGACTAATTATTAGGCCCTACAAGCGCAAAGAATCATAGTTCAAAACCCATAATTTCAATTCTAACTCTTATATTTGTAAGGTATATAGAGATTTAACGGATATTTTCATTATATTGATATATACATTGAAATCACTGAGTTCATCTTTCGAATCAACAATTCCAAGAATTGCCAATCCTAAGTTTAATTTGGTGATTCAAATCTAACTCTTAAAACATATTTAAAAAAAAGAATGGCTAAGTCGCAACAGACCTTTAACAAAATTGAAAAAGAAAAAGCACGTGCTAAAAAACGTGAAGAAAAAAAGAAGAAAAAAGAAGCCCGTAGAGCAGAAGGCGGAAGTGATGGTATTCAATTTGCTTACGTAGATGCCTACGGAAACTTATCAGATACTCCAATTGATCCTGCAGATAAAATCAAGGTAGACGCTGAGGACATCGTGTTAGGTGTTCCTAAAAAAGAAGAAGGCGAAGAAGAAGATCCAGTAAGACAAGGGAAAGTTTCCTTCTATGACAATTCTAAAGGCTTCGGATTTATTATCGATTTGGAAAACAATGAAAAGTACTTTTGTCACGTGAGCGGACTTTTAGATGATATCGCTGAAAACGACAAAGTGAGCTTTGAATTGGAACGCGGCATGAAAGGCATGAATGCTGTAAAAGTAAAGCGCGTTTAATCTACATTTAATTCATCAACCTTAATGACCTCACCGGGTTGCATTTTGTTTAAATAAATGTGACCTATACGTACACGCACCAATCTCAGAGTAGGAAAGCCAACCGCAGATGTCATTTTGCGGACTTGTCTAAACTTGCCTTCATTTATAGTGATAGAAATCCATGAGGTTGGTCCATGTCGTGAGTCCCTTATTTTTTTAGTGCGTTCGGCGAAATCCGGAGAAATTTCCAGCTTATGGACATGACATGCCTGTGTTTGATAGGTTATACCCTCAAACCCAATAGTCACACTTTGCTGAAGTTGTAGGATAGCTGCATCGGTAATCTTTCCATCCACTTGAACATAGTATTCTTTTTCAATCGGAGTGCTACAAATCGTATTGCTTAAAAAACCATCAGTGGTCAATAGTAATAATCCTTCAGAATTTTTATCCAAACGTCCTATCGGCATGACGCCTTCCGGAAACTCGTAAAGCTCACCCAAAAATTTTTTATTGCGTTGATGCTTGGCATTACTGATAAATTGGCTCAGATAACCATAAGGTTTATGGAGCAAGAAATGAACGTGCTGCGTTGGTTTAGACATCTCCATTTAAAATACTATAAACCAGCTCTTTACTCATTTTTTTTCCAGCTGCTTTTTGTCGTACATCATCAAAACTGAATCGGAACGTGCAGCCTTCTTTGTAACGACTACAACCATAGGCGGTCTTCCCTTTTATAACGGTTCCTTTCTTGCATTTTGGGCAGGTCAAGACATCGGGATTTTCTTTTTTAATTGCTTTTTTGGGTTCCAAAATTAACTTAAATTGATCATCAAATCTGATCAGTCCTTCTATTTCTCCAACCTGAGTTTTGAAGCCTTTGAGGTTGACCGTCGAACCTTTTTGGAGCAAACGGATGTATTGTTTTTCTGAGATTTTTTTGTCCTTAAATTTGAACGGCAATACAAAACGACAGCCATTTTTATAATCACTGCATCCAAAAGCCGATTTTCCTTTGATGATGTGTCCACTTTTACATTTTGGGCAGGTTTCTGAGATAATCCCTGCTTTCTTTTTTATTTCTTTTTTGATTTCGGATTTCTGTACAGTTTTGATATGTGAAATATTGGCGCGTTGTGCCTCACTTCGGACCTCGTATACTAATGCATCCACCATTTTTTTCATATTGGCAATAAACTGTGCCGCACTATAGGTCCCTTTTTCAATGTCTTTCAATTGTTTTTCCCACATCCCGGTCAATTCTGCCGATTTCAACAGCTCATTCTGAATTGTATCAATCAACTGAATACCAATTTGAGTGGGCAAGACCTGCTTCTTATTGCGTTCAATATATTTCCGTTTGAATAAAGTTTCAATAATATTGGCACGGGTTGATGGCCGACCAATACCGTTTTCTTTCATCAATTCGCGCATCTCATCATCATCTACCTGCTTTCCTGCAGTTTCCATGGCACGTAGGAGGGAGGCTTCTGTAAACTGATTGGGTGGCTTGGTCTGTTTTTCTAAAAATGAGGGCTCATGTGGTCCCTTTTCGCCTTTGACGAACGCAGGGAGTAAATCGGATGCTTTCTGCTCTTTTTCTGCCGACTCCAAGACGACGCGCCAGCCTTTACTCAAGATTTCTTTTCCTGTGGCCTTAAAATTAACATCTGCAGCCTTTCCGATAACCGTCGTATTGGATACCATACAATCATCATAGAACACGGCAATGAACCTTCTTGTAATGATATCATAAACCTGTTGCTGATTGTATTGTAGTTGGGTCTCAACACCTGTCGGAATAATAGCGTGGTGATCGGTAACTTTCTTGTCGTTAAAGACTTTAGGTGATTTCTTGATCTTCTTACCCAAAAGTGGTGCTGTTAATTGGACGTATTTCTTCAGATTCTGCAAGATACCAGGTACCTTCGGATAAACATCATTGGGTAAAAAGGTGGTATCAACTCTTGGATAGGTGACTACCTTTTGCTCATAAAGCTTTTGTACAATCTTAAGCGTTTCGTCAGCTGAAAATCCAAATTTATTGTTGCAATATACTTGTAACCCGGTTAAATCAAACAGTTTTGGAGCATAATCCTTTCCTTTCTTTTTGGTGACCGAAACAATTTCAAACTCATGTTCCTTGACTTTGTTAGCCAATAGTTGGCCATCTTCCATTTTGGTGAAGCGCCCTTCTTCATAGCTAAATAGGGTATCCCTGTAGAGTGTCTGCAATTCCCAATAAGGTTGGGGCACAAAATTCTCAATCTCCTTAAATCTGTTGACCACCATGGCCAGAGTTGGTGTTTGCACACGACCAACAGATAGCACTTGTTTGTAGCCTCCATGTTTTAGAGTGTATAAACGAGTGGCATTCATCCCTAACAGCCAATCGCCAATAGCTCGGGAAAATCCGGCATAAAAAAGATTGTCATACTGTTCTGATGGCTTCAGATTTTCGAAACCTTCCTTTATAGCTTCGGCAGTCAGTGAGGAGATCCATAAACGTTGTACTTTTCCCTTATAATTTGCTTGGTCCAAAACCCAGCGCTGAATCAATTCACCCTCCTGACCAGCATCACCGCAATTGATCACCATTTCTGCTTGGTCAAACAATTTCTTGACAATTTTAAATTGCTTTTGGATTCCAGAATTGCTGACCACTTTGGTTTTGAATTTTTCGGGAAGCATCGGTAAATTGTTCAGATCCCAACTTTTCCAATGTGGTTTATAATCGTTGGGCTCCATTAAAGTGCAGAGATGCCCAAACGTATAGGTTACTGCATAGCCGTTGCCCTCATAGTAGCCGTCATGCTTATTATTAGCTCCTAAAATAGCTGCGATTTCTCTGGCAACACTGGGTTTTTCGGCAATACAGACTTTCAAGATAAGATGTTTATTTATCGTTATTGGTTATTTAGTCAAAAATCGTTTTTAATCATTGAAGAAGGCCATTTATATTGATGATTTCAACATCACCATTAAAGCCTTATTCTAGTTCCAAATTTAACCTGTGCAAAGTAAAACTATTTGAAGACATATCGCAAGGATTAAGAGGAAACCAAAAGGGTGACTGAAGATGAGCTGTTTACAAAAATCACCACCAGACCACAAAGAATTTAGAATACTTGCCATGCTGCTTCAGCCAGCACAAGGGTGCTAGTTTCTTGTCTGCCCAACGTCTTACTTCAATAAGAAAGTCATCATGATGCATCCATTTCACATTTTCGTGGACATCCATAAGCCAATGAATTTTTTCGGGAATATAAAATTGTCCTGTCTTGAAGAGATCGAGATTGTTCATTTTTATATAAAACCCCCTAACACAAGCGGAATGTAAATGAGAAAATACGTTGTTTTTGCTGGCCATTGGCAAAAACAATTGTGCTTTAAATAAAACTCGTTGTTTAATTTCACTTGTGCTCAAGTCTAAACTTTCAAGCAAAGATTGGGTCTTGGGATGATAGAGGAGAGGAAGTTGTTTTTCTTTTAGCTTGTCCAATTTCTGAAGTAGGCTATCCTTTCTATTTGGGCCGATCCAATGTGATATTTCAGTGCTGCCTGCATTGGGATCATATAAATAAAACTTATAGATAATTTCCAAATGCACAGGTCCGTGTTCAGTCTTTAAAATGGCATCCAGTTCGCCAATAGTCCGATTACCCTCTTGTATCTGAATGTTTTCCGCCAAAACAGCACATGAGGAATCCTCTTTCAATTGATGAAACACAAATTGCTCCACCAATTTTCCCAAGCGCAGATTTGCAGTGCTTTTGTCGGTGAAGTTCAAAATTTTAGACTCCCCCAAAACAAGCTGATGCAGTCGGTAAATTTCTGCATTGTGCCACAATAAAGGCGTGTGCAAATAGCCATCAAAATTACGTTGTAAATTGACTTGGTCCATAGATTTAAAGGGCAAATTACAAATTTCTTTTAAACATATAATTGGAAGACCGTGCTAATACTCATATCTTTGCAACTTCTTATAACATAAAACACTAAGCTCAATATACGAAATGTCTGTAAAAACAGTTTCACAAAATTTAGAACGCCAAACCGAGAAAGATTTATACAACTATCAAAAGAAAGCTATTGATAAGGTATTTAAAGCTTTTGATGAAGCACCTTCCGACTTTCATTTGCTTTACCAATTACCTACAGGTGGCGGAAAAACTGTAATATTTTCCGAATTCGTGAGGCAATATTTAAAGAATCACGATAAAAAAGTAGTGGTTCTGACCCACCGTATTGAGTTGTTGAAACAAACATCGAGGATGTTAACGGAGTTCAACGTGACCAATAAAGTTATTGACAGTAAGGCAAATTTAGACGATCAGGCCAATTACAGCTGTTTTGTGGCCATGGTGGAAACCTTGAACAATCGGCTCCAAGAGGATATGTTGGATATTTCTGATGTGGGACTTGTGATTATTGATGAGGCGCATTACAACTCGTTCACCAAACTGTTTAAGTATTTTGAAAATTCCTTTATCCTTGGTGTGACGGCAACCCCGTTGAGCTCCAATAAGGAATTGCCAATGAAGGACAATTATAATGAACTCATTACAGGCGAAACCATTGAATCGCTTATTGAAAACAATTTCCTTTCACCTGCAGAAACCTATCAATACAACGTGGGGCTAACCTCTTTGGAAGTAGGATCCAACGGCGATTATACTGTTAAATCATCTGAAGATTTATATACCAACACCGACATGTTAAAAAAAGTGGTGTATGCTTACGAGCAACATTCACTGAATAAGAAAACCTTAATCTTTAATAACGGGATCAACACCTCATTGCATGTTTATGATACCTTTAAGCGCGCTGGATATACCATTGCGCACTTGGATAATACGGCGACTAAAAAAGAGCGTAAAATGATCCTGAAATGGTTCAAGGAAACACCAAATGCCATTTTGACCTCGGTGAGTATCTTGACTACGGGATTTGATGAGCCCTCTGTTGATACCATTATCCTTAACAGAGCAACCAAATCTTTGGCCCTCTATTATCAAATGGTAGGACGTGGGTCTCGTATTTACCCGGGTAAAGAGGTTTTCAGGATTATCGATTTAGGCAACAATATGCACCGTTTCGGTCCGTGGGGTGCTGACATCAATTGGCAGAAGATCTTTGGATCACCAAATTATTACCTGGACAGTATTATTAATGATGATGATATTGAAGCCAATTTCAGATATGAGATGCCCGAAGCCATCCGTAAGGAGTTCGCCAATTCGGAAGAGGTTTATTTTGATATGAAACAGGCTTATACCGATTCGGTGAATAGAGGGGATTCATCTAAAGTGCTTTTGGAGCAGTCCATTGCACATCACACGAAAATATGTGTTGAAAACAGTGAAGATGTTTATGATGCCTTGGCCTTAATGAAGTTGCTAGAAGATGATATCAACCACCGTCTGGAGCGCTACACACAGTGTATCAGTAGAAGTACCTTCAACTTTGTAAAATGGTTGCATGATGATTACCGTATGAAACTTCGTGCGCATATCAGAGAGAATTTCGATGCCGTATATGAAGAGATCCATGGGCATCCACCTGAGGATTAATTAGAACACGGATTTTTATTTTTTTTGACACTTCCTGATAGCTATCGGGATCACTAGTCGGCACAACTCATTTCTTTGGAAATTGGTTCTTTGATGAAAGAATAGAACGCTGACCTACCCGAACATTCAGGCGGGAAACACCGATTTTAGTGGGTATTCACTGATTTTTTACAAAGATTTCACAGATTTACACAAACCATATTATTGAAATTTACCGACCTCTCGATAGGCCAGGGAATTTCCTGATTGGTGCTTTAGTTTTTGATGTATCCAACTCCGCTTCCCTGCGTCTCTGCGAGAAAAATTTACCGCAATCCAAAACTTATTTCTATCTTTATAAATCTTAACAAAACGAATCAAGTCAATGAAGAATTTATGTCTTTTTGCTCTGCTGATTGGGGGTCTGCTCAATCCATTGAATGTAAGTGCACAATCTAAAAGAAACACTAAAAAAGGAAAGAATCAAGTAGAAGCCCCTGCTCCAGAAAAGAAGAAGGAGGAGGCAATCAAGCCCTATGACAAGGTAATTACCAAAGAGGCCGTGACCGATGATGGCCTGTTTAAAGTCCATAAAATAAAAGACAAATACTACTTTGAAATTCAGGATAGCTTATTGAATAAGGATATGCTGCTCGTGAGCCGGATCTCCAAATTGCCGTCTAATTTAGGAGGGGGATATGTAAATGCAGGCTCCAAAACCAATGAACAATTGATTACTTGGGAGCGTTTTCAGGACAAGATCTTGATCAAGGTGAAATCGTATAATGCAGTAGCCAATGACAGTTTGCCCATCAACTTGTCCGTTAAGGCAAACAATTATGAACCTATCTTATATGCCTTCGATATTGCGGCCTTTAGTAAAGATTCAACCGCTGTGGTGATTGATGTTACCAAATTTTATTCGAGCGATGTCAAAGCGATTAGCGGGTTGTCCAGTAGATTGCGTGAAACTTATAAAGTCCGTAATTTGGACGATTCCCGCAGTTTTATCACCTCTGCTAAAAGTTTTCCTCTGAATATAGAAATCATTCAAGATTTCACCTATAACGCGTCAAATCCACCCATGCTTCCGGCTACGGAGACCATCAGTTTACAAATGAACCAATCCATGGTGTTGTTGCCAACCACACCCATGCAGCCTCGTCTTGCCGATCCGCGTGTCGGGTTTTTTACGGTCAGTCAATATGATTATAGCAGTGAAGCATTAAAATCGGATGAAAAAACATTCATCCGTCGCTGGCGTTTGGAACCTAAAGATCCAGAGGCCTATAGGAGGGGCGAATTGGTTGAGCCAATCAAACCCATCGTGTATTATTTGGATCCTGCTACGCCTGAGAAACTGCGTAAATATATCAAGCAAGGTATTGAAGAATGGCAGAAACCATTTGAAACTGCCGGATTTAAAAATGCCATCATCGCGAAGGACCCACCAACTTTCGCCGAAGACCCTGATTTCAGTCCGGAGGATATTCGTTATTCCGTAGTGCGTTATGTGGCGAGTACCACACGAAATGCGGTGGGACCAAGTGTCTCAGATCCACGTACAGGAGAAATTATTGAAAGTGACATCATCTGGTACCACAACCATTTGCGTTCCTATAGAAACCGATACATGCTTGAAACAGGTGCTGCCAATCCTTCAGCACGTACATTGGAGACCAGCGATGAAGAAATAGGGGAAATGATGCGTATGGTGATTGCCCATGAGGTGGGTCACGCATTAGGATTCCCACATAATATGGCCGCCAGTCACGCCTATGATGTGGAAAGTTATCGAAACGGTGCCTTCACTCAAGAACATGGGATTGCCGCGAGTATCATGGATTATGCCCGATACAATTATATTGCACAACCAGGCGATGAAAACATC
>Ga0098068_1000739_pt1 | contig 12450 bp, 20 predicted proteins | sample 26BtaG_FD_75059 | JGI IMG/M metagenome (GOLD analysis project Ga0098068, IMG submission 75059) | Marine viral communities from Cariaco Basin, Caribbean Sea - 26B_WHOI_OMZ_CsCl | ecosystem: Environmental > Aquatic > Marine > Oceanic | place: Caribbean Sea: Cariaco Basin | collected 2014-11-09 | reverse complement strand
TTTATTTGAAACAATTGGTTTTTTATTTCTTAAACTACCTAGAAGCCTGTCTGTCTTAGTTCTTTTTGCCATTATTCGAAACCAACTCTTTTTCTTCTTGGGACTATAGATTTGACACCAAGTTTACCAACAGGGAGAAGGTTTTCTTGTCTACCTGTTTGTTTGGTTGTTCCGCCAGTTAATCCAGAAGTTACAGGGTATCTAGTGGCTATTGCTTTAGTACCTTTTCCTCCAGTATCTCCAGTAATGCTCATATAATAAAGAAAGTAAAAGAAATATATAAATTTATGCTTGTTGGATTACGATTGCGTGACCTACTCCTTTATCTGTTGAGAATTTTACTAGATCAGCTACTACTGGTGTGCCTGTTAAGAATCCAAATCTTGAAGTGAACTCAGAATAATTATTGTTGAAGACGATGTCTCCTACTTTAGTCCCGTCATCTGCTCCGAGACCATCATCAATTAGATCATCGTCAAACTTCCAATGAGATTGTAGATTTGTTGCGAGAACAGCAGTTCCGTTGTAATCATCTTTAACTTGAGCTGCTGTGAGTGCTGCGTTCCAATATTTTACATCACTGATAGCGCCTTTAAATTCTTGAGTTACAGAATCATCTCCTGCAATATTTCCAGCTCCGATTCTTCCTGAATCTAATCCATCAAGGTTAACAAACCATTCTGCTAAATCAGTAGCGTCTGTATCAGTCATAGCAACAGCTACACCATCAACATACATGGTCGGTCTAACACCATCTTGAACTATGGCTACATGGTGCCAAGTGTGAGGTTTAATTACGACATTAGTAGAATTAATATCCCATTGCATTGTGGTTGCGTCAACACAAGCTGCGAATAATTTTCCGTTTTCAACAGAGAAATGAATATATTCAACGACGTTTTTATCTCCTGCACAAAGTACGGTTCCAGTCGTTACTTTGTCTGGCATGTTTATCCATGCTGATATTGTTCCTACAGCGTCGTTTGCCGCCGTTCTGGCTGCTGCCCAAGCGTCAACTTGAATATAATCATCAACATTTCCACCTAGAAATCTGATTGATTTTCTTGCGGGAGACAGTGCTCCACTAATGTGATAAATGTCTGTGGTTGCCATTATTTATTCACCTTTTCTTTTAATTGCAAAAATTCTTTTGCTAAAGCGTTGTGAGTATCGATCATATTTTTGAGTGCAGTTTCAAGAAGCACTACTCTTTCTCCTAATTTTGCTATGTATGATTCCATCATGCCACCGTTGCGAATTTTATTGATGCTCCAGCTACTTCCATCGTAACATGTCCGTTGGTTACTGTGTCGCCGGTTCCTGTATGAGTTGCTCCTGCAAAATTTACATTCCCAGTCGCCCCTAAATTTAGAGTTCCTGTTCCACAATCAATTACCCCATCAGTTTGATCGTGAGTGATACTAATCCATTCATCTGTTGCTTGATTAGCTGAGTGAATGTATAAAGTGGGGTTTGTTTGTTGAGCATGTGAAAAATCAAAAGCAACATCTCCAAACTCACAAACTAATAAATAATTATTTATTGAACCTGGACTGAAACTCATACAATCTACAGTTTGAGAGGTATTTTTCATACGAATTGAACCTATGTTTGTGGCGTTAGTCATGTCTACAGCACCACCCATGACTAATGTTGAATCAAAGTAAGAAGAACCATCTACTTCAAAATCACCAGTTACAAATAAATCATTTGAAGAATTAAGGCTGTGGCTGGTTGATCCAGTTCCAACATTCAATGGGTTTGTGCTTAATCCAGCTATTGCACTAGTAACTGTTAATGTCTTAACAAAAAAATCAGGTACAGGAAACTCTCTATTCGCCGCCATCTTCTTCAACCTCTTCTGGTTCGTCAGATTTGTTTTCAAGAAGTACCACTAAGTCGTCTTTGGTTGATTTTGAGTTATATTCTAATCCTTCTTCATCACACAGTTTCATTAGATCTTTTTTAGATCTGTCTGAGTAAGAAATATCGCCGTCGTCTGTGTCTGCTAGTTCTGGGTTTTTCTTTAATAGTGCGTCAGCACAATTTTTAGCGTGTTTTCTAACTGCTTCAGTTGAGTTAAGTCCTACTTTCAAATTATCTGGAGCTTTATAATTAGCTTCCAGATCTCTGAAATGTTTGTATGCTTTCTCTCTGTTTTCTTTTGTCATTTTTATACGATTGTATCTGAGATTACATGAACAGCTTTAGGGTCAGTAAGTAAACATTCTCCTTCTTCCCATACTCGAATCTTTTTTCCGATTCCCGGGTCATCAACTACTACAGAAGTTATTGGCATGAATGATTTCCAAGTCGCAGCTCTGGTTGGTACCCATTGGATAACCCAATCAGTAGTAAAGTTTTCACTGACCAGTACATTACAGCCGAGTATTTCCATAACAACTCCACTCTTTACTTTCTCTGAGGAGAATTGAGGAATACTTGAACCTTTTACATTGATCAAGTAAGTCAGTAAATGTTTATGTTCTGCACTATTCATCCCTAACATAGATCCTTCTGGGTCATAACCTTGTGCTCTAATAAGTTGTTTTCCGTTAAGAATATCAGTGATTGGATCTCCTGTTACAGCGTCATTCCATCCGTCAGCTACTGCTGCAGTGGTTTGAACTGTAGTAGTTCCAGTTAAAGGTTGAGTTGGTGTTGCTGCTGCTGCATTTGTTAAGATTGAGTAGATTCTTAGATCAACTTTCCTGGCAACTGCCCTGACTAGATCTCTTACATTTGTAGCAAGTACATCAACATCACTATCTTTTATATCTTCGATTGAAATTGTTGGAGATTCTACGAAAAACTTTTTTACGTAGGAAGTTACTCGAGTCCATGATTGTTCTACAACGAATGGTTTCGATCTGAAAGCCATACCTGGACCAATATGAGAACCGGTAACTCCGGTAGTGTCAGCTGTGTCTAAAAATCCTGAGGTTTTTTGATACCATCTAATCTCTCTGGCTTTAGTTTTAGAATTTGCAACAAATTTCTTAAAAACATTTGCTTCATCAGCGAAGCCTTTAGCTAGTTTATCAATATCGATGCCTCTAATATCTGCCATTCCGCTTGTATCTGCCATTTTATGCACCCACCAAAACCAAGACTGATTCTCCAGCCGCTCCGGTTTCTAGAGCTTTCCCAACAACATAACCTTTCTCATCATCTAAGGTTGTGTATCCGCCAACGGTGTTGGTTCCTTTGATAACAACATCTTGACCTACTGTTGTAGTGTTTCCTGCGGTGATTATCAACTTGAAAACTCCACGTAAGTAGACTGCAATTGTAGTTTTCCCATCATCTGCTATTTTCTCTTCTCCTGCAATTCCTGCGAAGACATCATTATCCGCCGTTGCGGCGGCTACTGTGTATGGGTCTGATAGTTTAAGAACAGTTCCTTTTTCAATTCCTGTGGCATCAGCACAAGTCATGGGAATTGGAACTTCTAATTCAATCATTAAAGTAGCTTCGTTTGCCATGACTTAAAGAAACCTAGACATCTATTTAAACTTTTTCCTTTTTTCTCTCTTCTTTCATCTTGTCTTTTTCTTCTTTAATCTTCTTTTCTGCAAGTTCTAAAAGTGCTTTGTTGACCAACATTTCTTCTTCTGCTCTTTCGATTTCTATTTTAACGTTAGCTTTTACGTTGATCCATGTAGTCTGTGCTTTGGTTCCGATTACTACTCCCAAATCTTTTGGATCTTTCATTCTGGCACTTCTCCAGCTAAAACTTTTTTTGTATATTCTTCTGGTGTCAGTTCTTTTGGTTCTTCTGGAGCTTGACCAGCTGCGGATCTTCCCCCAAGCATGTTTTGAGCGGCTAGTTTTTCTTGACGTTCAATTAATGCTTCGTGCCGATCGTTTTCTGCTTTAATATCTTGGTGTAATTTTGTTGCTGCTTCGATAGCAGTAACTTCTTCTTCTTTAGTTTCCTCTTCAGGTGTTTCTTTATTTTCTTCTTCTGGCATTTTTATCAACTCCATTTAAGAAAGCAATCAAGTTAGTGATTGCTTTTGTGTTTTCACTTAATTTCTTTTCAAATCTTAGTAAGAGATAACAAGACAGAGCTATTGGAAATCCAACAGTACTAGCTAAGTTTACAATATCGACAGTCATCTTGGTGGTTGTCCGAATATCTCTTCTGCGGTGACGTTTTCTCTTCTTGCTCTTGCTAAATTTGCTTGATGGACTATATCATCATTAGATTTCCATTTCGCCTGTCTTTTTTTAAAGTGATTTTCTGCTTCATTAAATCTTGTTTCGTTTGTTTCTGCTCCTGCTAAAGCTAGGTCTGCTTGTCTGCTGTAAACTTCACTTGCCGCCATACTTGCTTTAAATTTTGCTTTTTCTGCTTGAATGAATCCAATCGCCGGAACTTCTGCTGAGATATCATTAGCTGCCCTCATCTGATCCCCTATTTTCTTAACCATTTCCCAGTCTTTTTCTCTGGCTGCTGCTCCTTGAGCTATTCCTAAAGTTGTCATAGCGTCCCCTTTTTCGTTTGGGGCCCAGAAAAAAGAAGTGTACAGTCCAGTACCTAATATTCCTAAAACTGTTGGTGCTATAATAAAAGGTGATTTTAAAGTTGATACTAATTTACTTAAATATGAGGCTGTTTTTCCTGCTGTGTAAGTATTGACTAAAACTCTTCCACCACCTAATTTAATTCTTTCTGTAATTATGCTTGATGTTAATTTTCCACTTGCTGCTTTCAATGTTCCAATTCCAGTTATTCCACTTGTCGCTAATATTTCTGTTCCTGCTCCTGCAGCTACCCCCAAAGCTAAAGTTCCGGCGGCTATTGCTCCAACTCCTGCGGCTGTTCCGATAGCTACATCTCTAGCAAAATCTTCTGGAACTGGAACGGCTCCTTGTTCTTGTTGGGAAATTAAACCCCCCTGGATTAAATCCTGGTTTAGAACATCTGCATTAACTACAGGGGGGGCGGTTTGTGGTGATATAGGTGTTTGAGGGGTGAGTGGTTGTTGTGCTTGTTGAAATGGTTGTTGAAATAATGGTTGTTGTCTAGCTTGTTGTTGAGCAGTTGCTACTTGTTGTTGAGTGACAGGGGTAACTTGTTCAGCTTTAGCAGTTCCAGCAAATCCTCTTCTAGTGATTGATTGAGCTTTTGTTCTGGTAGCTTTTCTCTGATCTGGTGAGAGTGCAGCTGCTTCTCTTTGACCTTCTTCTCTGATAGCTGGATTTAGGGAAGCTCTTTTCTCTGCTGTAGATAATCCACCGCTGACTATGTTAGGTTTAAATTGTTTTTTCTTTTCTTTTTTCTTTGCCATTATTGAACCCCCACATTAGTAACGGCAGTATCTTCTGGAGTAGCTGCCTGCATTGTTTCGCTCTTTCCTGTATCAGATAAGAGCTCATTTTGTAGAGTTGCCGGGAACTCTAGCTCAATTTCTAGGTTTAATTGAGCTAAAACTTGCTCTTCAATGTATAATTGTTCTTCTTCAACAGTCTGCTCCCATGCTAAATATGCTATTTTTGCACTTGCTTCGGTGATTTCTTCTCCACCACCAACAATAATCATAGGTACACCTGCCGCTTGATAGAAGTAAGAGTTAAGTCTATCAATCCAAGGAAGTGGATTTAATGTGGCGTTGGTCGGAACAGCCAAGACATCTGCGTCCACTGCCCCTTTTGGGATAAAAATATTCTCTCCTTGAGTACTTGCTTTGTCTGCTTTTACCTTAAACTCAGCTATTTCTGTGGTGTTATCAGTATCAAGCTGCCATTTGATAATTGGAAATACGTTTCTATGGAGTAATTTCTTATAATCAGCCATTGCTTCGTTGCGCATGAGGATGATTTCTTCTACTGCGTCGATTAAACTCTCTCCGTGAATCTCATCTGCGGTGCGGTTTCTTGATAAGTGGAAGATTTCTTCTGGTTCCCATGTGTTTTTAGTCCCAGATTCTTTGTATTTAATGATCAAACCTTGTTTATTCGCTACAATTTTGATCTTTCCCGGATCTAAAGGCTTGAGATTGATGAAGTTCCCTTCATTATCCCTGATAATTTCAGCGTAGGAGTCTCCACTGATCTTGGCAACACGGGTTTGGTTCTCTAAAATCGTGTTAAAAGTATCTTTTCCCCACCCTTTGATACTTGAGAGAGTGATTTCGGTGATTTCATTACTCTTAAACCCTTTGCCAATCGTCCATCTGGCTAAAGCGTCTATTGCGGTTTTAAGTTCAGGAATCTTTTTGTAGTATCCAAATTGATTTGACCAGTTCGAATTGATATAAGTTGTCTCTTTTGCGTCTTGCGGACCGTCAGTTGTAGCTGAATCCACTGAGAAATCAGTAATTGTACCTTCTTTATCGCCATAATCGGCGCTTCCTATGTCTGTTTCGGGCATTTTATTCAGGGTTTAGTCTATCTTCTCTTACATTGATTTTTATTAATTCTTCTTTAACTAAAGCTAATTCATCACTCAATACTTTGATTGAGTTTGTTAAGTCCAATAATTCTGCATTTATGGGTATCATTTTAAGTGACCAGTTTGAATGGCATGGCTAGAGTTAGCCTAGTATTTCCGGCAGTGAATAGACCTTCTGTTACCGTATCGTTGGGGTTGTGTGATAATTTAATGTTTCCTGCGTCTGTTGACCATAGTTCTATAGTTAATCTTAGCACATCTCCTTTTTTGAAAGTTGTTTTTGGAACGGTACATTGTAAAGTCCATGCGTATTCGTGACCGATCGCCATTGCTGCGTCGGTTGGTGATGTCGTGGTTACTAATGTAGTTTCACTTGAACCATCCCATTTTCTGATTCTAGCGATGATGTAAACTCCAGTTGCTCCATCAGGAGTTTGAATGTTTACTTTGACGTAAGCGTCCCCTTCTACAGTTCTCGATACTTGGAAAGGTGTTAAGTCAAAATCTATGTCTGCGTCTTGTCCACTGGCGACTGTGTATCCAGAATAAAGAACTACTGTTCCCTCTCCTCCACCTGTGTTATTAGTGACTGCTCTAGCTTGATCTTCTTGAAGTAGAATATAGTTATTTCCAGTGCTATCTTTGGCGTTTAAGCCATCAAAAACAACATAACCGTTTCCAGTTGCGATGTCTATCCAGTCAAAATTAATTCTTGGTTCTTTTCCTGGTGGGAATAATCCCGGAAAGTTTAGTGTCATTTTATTGTTTTTAGTGGATTGATAATTTTTCCTTCATTCCTTTGAGCCCAGGGTCTTACTAAGCCGGTAAATATCTCTTCTTCCCCAACATCTAAGCCCCCTTGCATGATGTTGCCTAGTATTCTGCCCCATTTCTCTACTCGGTTCTCTGGGTTTATGATAATGTCGATTTCTTCTCCTAAAAGCCTGGATTCGAGCCATTCTTGAGCTTCATGTCCCCCTTCTTCGTTGAGTTCTGGAGCGGCTACGTTGCTAAACCGTACCGGGAACTCGAAATCTCTTTGGTTCCAGTTCACAGTTATCGTATCGCCATCATGAACCTTAACCACAGTAGCATGAAAATTCTCCGTAATTTGTTTATGCGGGCTTTGCAGGTAGTAAAACTGCATTTGATTATTCGTAAGTTCCGGAAAGGCGTTAAAATCATGCGGCATTTTAAGCGTCATTAATGAATTTTTGGTTCTTTTTGTCCCTGAGTACTGATAAATTTCTCAATACCCCATCTCTAAGGACGTTAATCATGTCTTCTGCTTCTGTTCTACTAGTATATCCGCTCATGTCGTACATGATCCCTTGAATTGCTACCATACTTGAGACAATATCAGAGAATATTCCTTTAACATCAGCATTCAATCCCGCCGTTACGGCGTCGCTGAAATTATCTCTAGCGAAGCAATTAACAAAACTTTCTGCCTGTAATACCCAAGCGTCATGCATTGCGTCCGTCAGGGCTGTGGAAACATTAGCCCCTTCTTTAGCTGTGATTTCTCCTTCCGTTGTCATTATGCTGGTGACTGCCATAATTATCTTGTTATTGTATCCAAATATTTAAACTTTTTGTCTTGACGAGCCATGCTGCCCGGATTAAACCCTCTGCGATATGGGTGTCATTTCCAAAGATCTTGGTCTTTCCGGCAATAGTTTCGAACTGGACACTCCTGAGGGAGTGATATATTTCGTCATCAGATAGTAGTTTAATCTGTTTATGTTCCATCATTGCCAATAAGTTGAAGTACATCTCTTCTTTTAGGAGCTTTTTCTTTCTGGATCCGTCTCGGTTAAGATTTCTGGACGCATTGTTAAGCCCCTCAACTTTTCTCTTAGTTGCATTATGAGCGAGAAGATACCCAAAATCTCCGCTTCCGATGCCTCCATCATCAATCCCGATCTTTTTGAATAGATATTGTCGTTCGAGTCGGATAGTGGTGTCAACTCTTTCTGGAGTTCTTGTATTTCTTTTTGTAATGTTCTCAATCTGTTCAATCGCTTGCTTATTAGTTCCATCTAAAACCTCCCATGTGGATGTATCTCTTCCCATACCTGCTATGTCCTGACCGAGATAATATTGCCTGTGAGAGCGAATATAGGACCTTCTAGTGAGTGTCATGATCTCTTGCAAGAGTTTATCAGGGAAAACCTGCTTAAGGTCATTAAGAGGTTGACCCATATACTCTTGAGCGTAAGCTAAAGCGGTCATTCTTGCTTTTTCTGCCTGTAGTCTTTCGATTGCTTTGTCTCTTTGGTGAGTAGTCCAAGTATCACAGATCTTTCTTTCTCTCATTACTTTCTCACTGTCGGTTCTGAATCTGGTGAAGTTTGGAAAAGCGTTATTTTTATTAATGAGTACATCATAGAAATACCCTTCGGTTCCGAATGGTGTCGATAAGAGGATAGTATCCCCTCCTGTGGTTAACATCATTGGAGTAACTGCGTCCCAAACTGGCTCTGGAATACGGCTGGCTTCGTCGGCATACAGGCGATGTACTGTTAGGAATCGAATACCAAGACCTGTCAAGCCTGTTGGCAGGCACCATATTATCGTCCCATTGTTGAGGTTGATCTTGCTCTTGGTTGGTCTGTGTCTCCCTTTCTTAATCATCTTTTTGGCATTTCTGTAGATGTAATCTAGTGTTTTCTCAAAGAGGGCGTAAGCCTGTCGTTCGGTTGGGGCAATCATTAGGATGACTTTCTTTCTGTTATTGATTGCGTATTCTCCTGCGTCCATTCCACAAACAACAGATTTACCTACCTGTCTGCCAGTACAGAGATGTTTATCTCCTTTGGTGTCAAGAAATTTCTTTTGCCAGTGATCTAGAGTTATGTTCATTTTATTCCAAAAATTATGAATTTCCATACAATTATTATTAAAGAGATTATTAGTATGTTTAACCATACTAAAAACCCACCACTTATTTTTGTTTCTTCCATTTGTTATTACGCACCTCACCTAATTTATATTGTTATCGTTGTCCGTCTGGGGGACAAGCCCCAGAGTTCTCACCCAACCAACCAAACCTTAAATCGAGTCTTGTTGGAGTCTCAAGTCCAACTTATATGTGAGAGTTTGGTTGTTTTAACTTATATATTTGTATGGACACGCTTCGCAGCATGCTACCCACTTATTTTATACAAGTTCTGTTTAGTGATTGTTCTGCAGGGAAGGGTCGCCAAAAGTAGAGGATAACTACCTGGATCGTTGCCTAACCAGCACCCTAGCCTTTCTACATGAATTTGAGTGGTGATTGGTTTTCTTTGATTGTTTTGTCTAGTTTCTTTTGATAATCTTTGACTGGGCGTTTCCATTCCCCAGTTCTCCACTTTTTGTTTAAGAGTTCTTGTTTTCTTTTGATTCGTTTGTTGAGTTGTTCTACTGTTTGGAATATCATTTTTTTTATTTTATTATTATTTTTGGATTTTGTCTGTGGGATCCATGATACAAACATCAACCCCATCCCCAAACTCGCTAACTAACCCAATACTAACCATTAACTAACACTACAGGGCGCGAAGCGCCCGAGCGGAGCGAGGGCGCTAGCCCCGACCAACGGGAGGGGCGGTGAGCGACTAACAGGAGCGAACATAAATCCCGGAACGGGACTAATCAATCAGTACTGATTTAATTGAATATCGAGGAGTGCAACAAATTCCCAATATAGGGGATTTGTGTAAGGACGAGGGTTGCTTTTCTGGTTCTTTGGCGAATAATAAAGAAGATTTAACTAATGAGTGATAATCACCGTAGGTGATTATGTAGAATCAAATACTTAAATCTTTTGGTGGTTTATTCGACAAAGTGTAGGAAAACCAGAAAACGTCTTGGAGCGAGCTCCGACGAGCAGGTTCCAAGACTTTTATTTCTTTGGTGTTCCGATGACTGAATCTTTCCCTAACACCCTAATCACTTTAAGCTCAATGTTCTTACCTAACCAAGTCTTTGTATCTTCTCCATACACATCTAAGATATTCATAGCACTGTCTTTGTTGATTGACCATTCTTTCTTCTTCTTGTCAATCTCAACAGGCAGGACTAACTTATCTCCATAGTCTGTCTTTCTATACTCTCCCTCTCCTAAGATTGTTAAAGTCTTAGTTGGGCTATTCTTTACTAAATCCGCAGTTATGAAACTGCTTTCTGTTGCTTGTGTTGCATTCACCATTGTTTATCCTCCATACAGATAAGCTAGTTCTGTTAAGAACAAGATTATCAGTATTATTGTTAAGTTGTTGAAAAAGAACTTGCTTAATCTTCTGCAAGTTCTCTTTCGTTGGTTCAATCTGCTCATATTGGTTTGTTTTCATCTTTCAGCTTCTTTGGTTGGTTCAATACTTTCTTAGCTTGTTCTAAAGGTGCTATTGTTGTGACTGTATAGAAAACTTTATTGTTGGATCTTCTTCTTTGGATCCAACCTTTATATCTCATCTCTCTCAATCTCAAAAGCAAGAAATTATACTCTGTTCTTAATTTATGAGCCATGTAAGCAGCGAATTTTAATCTTGGTTCTGCATTGTTCAAAAAGATTAATATTCTTGCTTCACTTCTTTTGACTGACTGTTTCATTTTGTTATCATTCTATTAGTATAGTATATAAATCTTTTGCATTAATTGCATATACATTTTCAGAAGTATATGTTGTATATGCCAAAGATTTATAAAGCGGGTTCCATTAATCAGAGGGTTTAGATAGCAGAATATTAATTCTTTGGTTTGTTGTTCAGTGTTAGTAGCAGAGTGTTGTAATCGACTAATGTGATAATAACAATAAAAAAAATTAAATTTTATTGAGTACCTCAATGACTTTCTTGATGTCATTCGGGAGCAATGTTAATTTATTGTTTACCCATTTGTCATCTTTCTTGAAAGACTTTTGCAGGCTGATTGATTTGCCTGATTTGTTTTCGAAGATTGCGGCTTTGATACCGCCAGCTTTGTGTTCACTAATTGGTTTTGTCATTTTATATGACCTCCGCCTTATAGGCACTCAGAAATCTATAAGGAAAGGGGTCTTAAAATTACAAGAAATGAAGAACACAACGAGCTAAGATATGAGTACCTGCTCCACCTGCCGCAACTGTTTCGATACAATGACCAATCTCTTCAAAGTGTTGAGGTGAAGCTGCTGGGGATGCGCCTGTTCTTGCGTAACCTGCTCCTACACCTGTAGCCATCCAATTTCCCCTAACTGCTGCAACATTATCATCTAAAGCTACGTCTGCTATTCCACCAACAACAATCCAAGCCTCTGCTCCATCTGCGACACCTGCTTCTAAGAATACTCCGAAACATTCTGTATCTCCAGCTCCTGCTAGAATAACTGCGTCGTTAGTTGCTGTATCTGCTCTGACTAGTTGTCCTTGAACTGAGTTTGCTCCTGTTTTGTTAGTTAGTTTAATGCAGTGTCCGCCGATTGAGGACATTCCTGCTTTAGCTCCTACATCTAACGGGATAGTTGCTGTTGTTCCTATGCCAATACCTGTAGCATTAAATTTTATAATTTCTACATCTTCATCTTGGAATGATAGATCTCCACCTGCTTGACATTCTAAGTCCCAAAAACCACCTGTGGTTTGAAGTCTTAGAGTCATTCCATTTCCAGATGTATCTTGTACAGTTACTCCGAAAAAAGGGTTTAGCATATGTAAACCAACTGATGGACTAGCATTGCCAATCCCAACTCTTTTGTTAGTATCATCCCAAACTAGTTCGGAAGTTTCTGTGTGGACCCATTTAGTTCCATTCCAGAAAGCTACTTGTCCGGCTGCTGTGCCGTCTTCTATTTTAGCGTCGATTTCATCATCAACATACTTTTTATTTGGGATTTGAGTGTCTTGTTCTGGGGTTACTCTTACTTTTCCTCTAGAATGATCGCCAGAATGATTGGGAAGAATAAATTTATTTGAAACAATTGGTTTTTTATTTCTTAAACTACCTAGAAGCCTGTCTGTCTTAGTTCTTTTTGCCATTATTCGAAACCAACTCTTTTTCTTCTTGGGACTATAGATTTGACACCAAGT
>Ga0098068_1000735_pt1 | contig 12485 bp, 16 predicted proteins | sample 26BtaG_FD_75059 | JGI IMG/M metagenome (GOLD analysis project Ga0098068, IMG submission 75059) | Marine viral communities from Cariaco Basin, Caribbean Sea - 26B_WHOI_OMZ_CsCl | ecosystem: Environmental > Aquatic > Marine > Oceanic | place: Caribbean Sea: Cariaco Basin | collected 2014-11-09 | reverse complement strand
GTGCAAACCTCCCATAAGATTTGTCATAAGCACCACAGTGCCGTCTTTAGGCTGCTGTGTCCGTTTGCTGTTGGAGACCGTGTGTCTTGATGTCTGTACGCCAGCGCTTAGCGACCCAGTCATGCCTAAGAAGCAATGAGTAAAGTCGTAGTCAAAAAGATACTGACCAGCTTCGATGACAAGATGTACACAGTGGTAATGGTCCTCGTCATAGACTCGATTAAGCAGAGGATCGATGCTTTTCATTACAGGCCCTTAAGGTCTTGGTAGTCATTGGGGTTAAAGGTGCGCCCAGTAACTACAGCGTTCTTACTGCTCGTTCGAGCCTCAAAAGTGGTGGCTTGATGGTCGCGGCTCATAGTCTGAACCGGTAGGTTTTTAATCATATCGATAGGTGTTTCTTTGACGAGTGACATCGACGCAACATCGTAAGCGTAGGCGCGATAAGTCACCTTTGGCATCTCATCGCTTTCTACATCTCGAATTTGCTTAATCAGTGGCGACAAAACCTCGCCCAAGTCACCCAACGTGATATTCAGACTCTGATCGAGGTCGTCCGACACGCTTCCTTTGTTTACTAGCAAAGGTGCAAACTGATAGTGAGTGAATTGGCCCAGCTCATTACGAGCATAGAAACCGTCTGCGTGGTTAGTGACTATGCGTAGTGATTCTGGCCAAGCGCTATGTGTCGCCTCAATTGTTTCCAGCAAGGCGACACTGGGCGCACTGTCCAAGTGATAGTCTTTTATGTCATTGATGGTCGGCATTAGAGACTCACTCCCGTTTCCGGCAAGTCCTCATTGACTAATTTCTCAAGCAGATTGATATAGCGATATGGGTCACCGTCTTCCCAGGCGTCGATAATATCTTGGTCGAATGAGGTGTCTCTGGGATTTTGCTTGCATCGAACACTAAATGACACTGCATAAATCAAGCCGTTTTGCTCTTGTCTCTGCAGTGACCCCGCAACAAACTGACATTCATACGTCGTCATTTCGACATCGTTAACTTTTAGCCGCCATAGGAAAGGCTGAGGAAAGCGCTCTACGTGCTTACTCCAGAAAGTCCAAAAATACTCTTGCTTGAGCTTGGTATTAAGTAATACTGATGCTGTGACCATGTGCGCATTATTAACAAACTGTACGCGCTGACGTGCAAAGCCTCCAAGCAGGTCTTGTTCTAGCAGCCCGTTGCCAGGCTTGGCGTCGTACCCGCGCTGAAGTGGACATAATGCAAAGCTATCCATATCGTTTTGGCCTCGCAGTAGTGTGACGTTGGATTTGTTTAGAGGCATGTGAGTTCTTATCTGACAAGCTGCTAAACTTCTTGTTAATCATGCGGTCTACCATCTCAATAGTGACTTGCCCATCAGGACCACGTTCGGCTCGGACAATCGCGCTTGAGTTGTTGTTAATGGTAATGTCGCCGCTGGATCTGCGGCCCTGATTCTCACTAAGAAACTTAGTGAGCTCTTTGTTTTGTCTTGGTGACAACACAGCTTCGCCTTCATCCAGCAGGTAGGTTGCTTCTTTTGGCACATAGTCTAGGCCACCGTGAGCAATACCAGCTACGGTTGGGGCTGACATATTCTTGATTCTTGCAGCGCTAGCTATTTGCAAAGCCGATGCAGCAAAAGCCGCTGGGCCTGCTATATATGGCCCGACAATCGGAATTGCAGAGATGGCGTTGTAAGTATTCGAATAGGTCTCTTCAGCATTCATTGTTGCTTTATAAACTGCGTACGCTTGTTCCATTGCAAACGCTGCCCGATGCATTCTAGAGTTTTCACCAAAGAATGTTGCTGCAGCGCCGGTCATACTGCTAAACATGCCAGTGTAAATAGCGGTGCGTTGGTCCTGCATCTGCTGCTCTAAAGCTTTTGTCTTTAAGGCGTGGTCTTGCTCCATTGCCCATAAGTTATTGAGATGCTCAAGGCGCGCCTCCTCCAACAGCTCGTTACGCTGCAACTCATCAAACACAGGGTCACCGCGCTCGTCTACAGCGTTAATCTCTGCTTTGCGGTTCGAGTATTGATTATTAACAGAGTTAAAGGACTCGTTATAGTCTTGCGCAGACCGCCACTTAGCGTAGTCGTCAGGCTTCATCGATAGCTGAGCAGTTCTGTCCAGCGCGTCAGAGGCAGCTTGACTGATGTTGTCACGCATACTCTGAGCGATGCTTCGGTATGCCTTATCTTGCTCACGAGCTTTTTGTTCTTGCGCAAATTTAAAGTTCGCCAAGTCTTCTTGATATACAGCGTTCTGCAAATCAATATATTTTTGGCGAACTGTATCATCCTCGATGCCAGCTTCTGCAATCTCTTTTAGAGCTTGCTCATGTTCATACTTAAGCCGTTGCTCTTCGGTCATATACTTCATCATGATTGATTGAGCTTTAGCATTTTTGACTTCGAGGTATTTTTCTTCCTCTGCTGCCAGCATCATTTCGCGTTCTAGCGAGCCTTCAGCAAAAGCTTCTTTAATAGCCAATACATTCTTGCGATGGTCGTCTTCGACTTTCTCCTGCTCAGACATGTACTTCGACATGATTGATACAGCTACAGTATTTCTCTTTTCGAGATATTCTGTCTCTTCACGCGCCATGAGCTCAGAGTATTCCGCAGAATCTTCTGCGTAATATTTTTTGATTTCGGCTACATTGTTCAGATGCTCTGCTTCAATCTTTTCGCGTGCTGTTGCATAGCGAGCAACAATAGACTGTTGAGCTTTCTTCATCTCTTCAATAGCTTTGTTTTCAGCCGTCATACTATCGTAGACTAGCTTATCCGAGCCTTTGCCACCCAGTGACTGCATATAACCGAGTACGTTCTGCGTGTACTGCTTGGTTTGGCCAACTCCTGTTTTTTGGTTGCGAGCCCATCTGTCTGACAAAATAAGAGACATCGGATGCTTATCAACATTTCCTTCGCCGGTGTTATATGCGGCAATTGTCTTAGCAAGATCTCCATTGAAACGTTTATACAGCCAACTCAAATACTTTGCCGCGCCCTCGGTGGCTTGCTCCATGTTGTAAGCATTCTGAACCTCGAATCGGCGAGCTGTGGCGTCTATCAGCTGAAAACCACCTTTAGCTGTTCCATACTTAGTCTTAGGGCCTTCCGCCTTAGTATTGCCGTGTGATTCCTGCATATGGATGCCAGTCATCAATCCGTAAGGCAGTCCGTACTGAGCCTCGTATGCAGCAAAACCGTATTTTTCTGCATTGGCCCGAGCCTTGGCATTCACCTCTAAACCTTTGGCCTTGCCCGCAACTTTTTGCGCACGCTCCATTGCTTTTGCCGCTGCTTCTTGAGCCTTAGCGTTTGCTTCAGCTTCTTGGGTGTTTACCGCCAAGCCAGCCGAATAATTGTTAGTAGCATCACTAGTAGCATAAATCGCACCAGCCAACCCCGTGAGTTCGCCGCTAACTGGACTGTACATGCCAGCCATTGCGTTTTTAATAGTCAGAAGCTCGCTGGCAAAATCATTTCCCAGTCTAGCGTTGATGTTGTAGTAGTCGCTATAACCCTGTTTAAGCACCCTCGCCTTGGCCACGAATCCTTCGGCATCAAAGAAATTGCTGGTAGTAACGCCTACATTAGCCACCTGCTCGCCAAACGCCTGGACTACTCTAACAAGCAGTTTTATGCCACCAACCACGCCTATAATTCCAGCACCTACTGTTTTGGCTATAAGACCTACAGACTCCATTACCGAGCCAAACTGACCACCCTTTACGCTGCCATCGACAAAATACCCCATAAGGTTATTTAGCACCGGCATCATTTGCACGGCTAGTTGTGTTTTAAATCCTTCAAACTGTGTTGATATCGCCTGGGTCTGTGCGGTCAGTCTGCGTGACTGTTCAATAGCCTCCTCTGTTTTGATGACCCCTGCATCCTGCAACTCTTTGCCATAGTCATTTAAAACTTTACCCCCGTCGGCGAACAAAGGCATAAGATTGCCAAGGTCGCCAGCTAATGATTCGAACACAAAGCGCTGTTCTTGCGACGTCGCTCCTAGCGCATCCATCTCATACTTAATAAGCTGAATAGCCTCAACACCATCCTTTCCTTGCAGGGTTTTGCCAAGGTTGCGAATTTGCTCGTCAGTCATTTCAGTATTGTTTTGCAGCGCTTCAAAGAAATCTGCTGCGCCACCACCGCCAGTTGCAGAAAACTCGCCTAGTTTCTCTTGCGTATCTGCCAGAATTCCCGCCAGCGCGTCTTGTTCCACGCCCAAGGTAGCTGCTGCGTAAGTCAAAACTTGGAAGTCTTTAACACTGACCTTGGCTGTGTTAGCCAGTATCTTCAGCTCAGTGTCTGCCTTAGCGGTTTCTAGCGCTAGACTTGTAAGAGCACCAATGCCCACAGCTACACCACCAACAGCCATGCCCGCAATAGCTGCACCTGCCAGCATGCCGCCGCCACTGATAGACCCTAGGCGACTGGTCAGGCCGTCAATTACGCCGCCTAATTGCGTGCCGCCTAGGTCTTCCATCAACTGATCACGGAAGGTACGTACCGATTCGCCCATGTTGCGAGTGCGTTCGGCAGTCTCTCGCTCCGCTCTCGACATACCGTCTGTGAATTCCGATAGTTTCACTGCTAAATCGAGTGTGAGTCTGCCTAGAGATGTAGTGGCCATTACTGTTCCTTTGGACATAAAAAAACCCACCGAATAGGCGGGCTTTCTTGTAGCTAAAAACTAAATTATTGAGTGTTGAAATTTTTAATAACTTTGTACTTTATACTTTGGTTATTGGCATCAATAATGTCTAACAATGCCCCTTTATAGCCAATCTGGGTTGAATCTTGTAAATCGTACTCAACCTCATTACTAAAGGCTGAGCGAGCCATATCTCCAGAAAATTCACGATACCCAATGTTGATTTTAGATCCAACTTTACCATTGTATATCAAGGTTTGCTGAAAGCTATTAGCATCTGCGGTTGCCCAGTTTCTTTTCTCAAAATCAAGTCCCGTCTTGCAGTCCACATTCATGTTGTACATAGTAAACATACATATCGCATTATCTGACTTACGTAACGTTAAACTCTGAGTAGGATCTGATAAAGGTCCGTCCACCACCTTTCCAGCACCACTTTCGTTAGATATCCCATACTGCTCATACTCATCAGATTCGCCACGCTTGGGGAAATACCCCTGCTGAATTGTATGCTGGAAACTAGTTTTTTGAGTCACAGGGAAGTACAAAGCATCTCTCTCAACTACTCTGCCTTGGCTGAGCATTCGGTCGCCAATATTCGCAGTATTAATACTATTAATTGGAGGCTCGCTAATTTGGCGAACTTGCGGTTGGTAGTTTGTCAAAGGCGTGGCGCATCCTACAACTATAAATGAAGCCGCTAAACAAAAAGTAACCCTATACATGAATTTATACTCCTTAGTTATCTATAGTTTATAGATAATAAGGCAGTAGAAATATTTCAGCAACTTATAAATATAAAGTTGTAACAACCAAATGAGCACAACCTATTAATCCGACACCTGCTCCTCAAAAGTCTCAAACACATCGTCCTCATGCGGCATTAAGACAAGCGGATCAATATGATGCTCTTCTTTGACTTTAGTGTTGTAGTGAAACGCAGCGGTATTGGCCGCAGCTTGTTCGACTCGCCTGCCAACATTCAAGCTTCCCCGGCGGTTACGGTAAGCTGCCCACTGTCTGATTTCTCGCAAGGTCATATTGCATTTAACCTGCTGAATGGTATTGCCACCAATGCCATTCATCGCCAACTCATAGAGAAGCTCCTCTTCACCAGCTATTACGCTTGGGTGAAGCGCTTCTCCATCATCTTTTTTATATTGTCAGCCCCATAAACTTTGTCGAATACTGCCACGGCTAGCCCTTGCACGAAGTTATGCTCAACCTGCTCTTGAGTGAACGCTAGCTTGCCGGATTCATCAACTAGCGCTTTGGAAATCCACTCAGCTGTGACATCTTCGCCTTTATTCATACGCCCCAGTAGGGACTCTGTTTCGATAAAGGGCAATGTCTTGATACGCGTGTCTACTGCGTATTCGGCGCCGTCATGATAAAACTCAATGGTTTCATCGCGAATTTGGGAAACAAGAGAGCCTGATTTGATATCAGCCATGCTTAGCTTGCTAGCAGCAGGTGTCTCTTGCGTAGTTTTGGTAGCTGTTTTAGTCGCTGTTTTTGGTTTTGCTAGGGCCATTTCATGCTCACTATAAATAAGTAAAGCCCTGATTAAAGGGCTTTGGTTAAAGTTTTATCGCTAAATTTAAGCGCCGGTACGGTAGGTTGTGACCGCTTTCGTTTGCCGCTTCATTGGGATGGCATGTTTAACCAGTGAATCAGGGTCGAACGTAGGAGAGTTTTCTTTTAAGCGAGCTGTAAAAGAGGTCCATGTGCGAGTTTCAGGCAATGTGACTTCAAACTCTGGTGTTGCTCCCAATGTCGGAGCTTCTTTACCGTCAGACCAGCCGACAAAAACTTCTACAGTTTCCTTATTAGCTGCAGCCTGCAGCAGGACCATGTGGGATAAGTTTTCGGGGTCGGTATTGATAGTGATCGAACCTTCGCCTGGCTTGTTTAACCCAAATTCTGAAGTTGCAGTATCTTCTTCATCTAAGCATGTGTTATCAATTTCAGTCGGACTATCATCACCTAGCTGAATACCAGTGATACATTCCATCATTGTTAGCGTCGGCGCATCTTCATCGCCATGCTTAATCCAGACTTTGGTGCCTTGCGTCAAAACGCCTTTGATTTTCTTAGCCATGTTTGGCATTCCTATTCAGTTGTGTGGAGGGTTATCGCTCTAATATCCAGTTGGCATCAAAGCCGCGAGCGTAGAGCTTGGTTTCGGTTTCAAAGTGATTGATGGAAGGATTTAAAATCCATGATTTAGTTTCGAGCACTGCTCGAGCAGCGTCTCTTATAGCGTAGGCATCGCGTGCATTGGTCGCGTAAACCATTAATTGATATTGGGTGTCGTCAAAGTTTGCGGGGCAATCTAAATGGTTGTTGGCTTGGCCAGATATTGTGGTCCATACCATGTACGGTGGTGAGACTGTCACAACTACAGTGCCGTCAGATCTCAGTTTAAAAGGCGCCATATCTTCAAACAGCTTTGTTTCTACATCTATAATCTTGGCCAACTCAACATCAGCTTTAAGCGTGCGATAGATAGGTAAGAAGCTCATAGTTTTGCAATCTCTTTATCAAGCTCAGTGTTGAATGACTCGCCAAAGGCCTCTTGCACGACATCCATATTATTATATAAAGCAGGTCTCAAAAATGGATTGGGTGCCGTATGGGATTTGCCCAGCTCCACTAGCCGCCAGTACCAAGTGTCGCCGCCGGGATTAGTCTTATCGCCAGCAACGTTATATGTTTGACCAGCTAAGCCTTTTTTCTTATTGCGCTTGGTTTTGGCGTATTGCCTGGCACCACCTTTGACGCCCACACGCATAACTACATAATTTTTATCTTTAGTTCGAGAGGCTTTGACTACGATGTTCTTCCAAATGCGCTCTGAGCTGTCTTTGTCATCCAGCGCTTTAGCCTTCGCCACAGCTTCTTTTTTGACAATATTCATAGCACGGCGGGCCGAGCGAGTTGCTGCATTCTTAGCTTTGGCAGGTTTGCCCAGCTCGCGAAACTTAAGCATGATTTCGTCAACGCCTTCAATCTCGCCAACCATAACTAATCCCTAAAATGCTCGATGCCGCTGCTTAAGTTAAAAGTGGTATAAGTCATTCCGTTATCGCTGTCGTCCAGCCCCATGCTGTCAATTGCATAGACACGGCCCTTCCATATGACGCGCATCGTGGTATCAATGCCAAGGGCACTTTGGTAGCGCAGCTTCATACGCGCTACGACTTCAGATTGAGCCGCTTGAGCTGTTATGACATCTCTTGATGACAAGGGCGTAATCTTAGCCCACAGCTTGCGATACTCTGTCCACTGGGGCGCTATCTCAAAACCATCCTCGTCACGCCCGCCGCTTGTGTAAACCTCAATCGTGACTCGGTGTCGCAGCTCTCCTGCTCGCAATGCCATCAGAGCGTTCTCGTATCTAAATATGTAGAGCCCAAGCTTTCTTCTTCAGACTCTTCGGTCAGCCGTGATATTAACTCGGTATTCTGTTCGACCAGCGTTAGGACCATTTGGTCTTTAATCTCTATAAGTTCAATCAGCGTCGAGCTCTGCTCAATCACTGCGGTGTTTTGTTTGATGAGTTTGCTTATCGCGGGCAGTAAGTCGCTGCATGAGCAACTTGAATCTTCTGGTTTTTTCTTCAGTTTGCTTTCTAATCCATTCACGGCGTGCCTCACATCCTTTACACATTGATTAAATCCCCATCCTACGGTACGGCTGCAACAAGTGATGCACCCCAAGCGGTACCTCAGTCATATTGCTATCCGTCACCGCCTCTCTGTTAGCGTACCAATGCCCAACCAGTAGCAGCATGGCTTGGTCGATAGAGTCGTTATTTATAACACCATCAGGATCGTCACTTGGTACCGCCGTCTCGTAAATGGTCCGGTCTAACCAAGCTTGACAATGACTACGTGCCGCACGGATATAACCCTCGAGTAACACATCTTCTTCATTCTCGTCTTGCTCGATGCGGCATTGATATTTGACTTGCTCGAGGGAGATCATTATTTAGCGGCCTTATTCGCAGTTTCAGGTTCGGCTTTGTTTTTAGGCGCGACCGCTTGTTTGTTAGCAGGAGCTGGCGATTGATTATTTTCTTCAATTAGGCCCATTGCAATAAGACGGTCTGCGTCTTGCTTCAGGCTAACTTGGCGCTCGTCACCTTCGAAGTATTGCTGGTCACCTAAATGCTGCTTGATAACTGTATATTTCATAGCGCTTTCCTTTTTTATTAAGACAAAAACAACTTCTAAAATTGGCTTTGACATAATAAAAAACCTCATCACACGGATGAGGTTTTAAGATGCTAGCAGATTAAATTAAGGCGCGACTTTGGCCGTTAACGTGCCGTAAATCAGGGCTTCAGGTCGGTATACCGCCAATGCCAAGCGCTCTTCGACCAGCAACGTCACCATGTTGCGGATGAAATTATCGCGGTCTTCGGTCGAGATAATTACGGCCGCCTGCATACGATCAAAGATTTGCGCCGCCAGACTAAACGCGCCTGTTAAAAATTTACCTGGCGCCATCGCGGTGGTGTCAACTACTGGCAAATTCCATAATCGTGGGTTGGCGCTGCCCTGCGGGTCACCAATGATGTAGCGGCCAATCGTATCCTTGGTCATTTCGATGCGCGCCCAGTCAATCGGGTTAAGGATATGACCAGAGGCAGGATATTCGGCTAGCACTGCCTGCAGCATGGCCAATCTTAATTGATCTAAAATTGTGTATTCTTCCATATCCGCCGGATCAGCGAAGGCGGTTGCTTGTGGAATCATGCCTAGCAAATTACCACCAGTGCCGTCGCCGTTGAGCAGTTGACGATCTTCATTTAGCTTTAAGCCATAGCGCATCCGCCCTTCAAGGTATGACTGCAGCATCGGCGCATCTTCTAAGATTTGCTTAGAGGCACGAATCCAGTGAGCGATGGTGCGGACTGCAGCAGTAGCATCACCAAACTTAATGTCGGATTCGTTCTTTAAATCGCCTTCTTTCGCTTGAGGCCCTGCGTTATTAGTAAATCCAGTCTCTTGCAGATACTCAATAGAGTTGCTATTGGTGCTGCCTGGTGCAATTAGGTCACGCACGGTCAGTCGTTGTTCTGGTAGAGCTAAAATACTAGACTGACGATCAGGTGTTACCAAAGCGCCCGCTGATCCAGCAGCGTCCGTAGTTGCGCTAGTGACATCTTTCACCGCGATGCGCACCGACTTGCCAGAGCGTGGGTTTTCAGCCAAAGACTTGAACTCGTCATTTTCAAAGATTTGATCAGCAATAGACTTAGTGCGGCCGCCTTCTTCTTGGCCACGGCGGCTCATCTTTTGCTCAGCATCTTCAAATCGACCCTTAATATCATTAAACTCGCTGAATTTTTCATCGAACTGATTTTTTAGATCTTCCAGCCCTTTTTCGCCAGAGTCCATTCGGCCCTTTAGGTCGGTGGCGAGTTCTTTAACTTTATCAGTCGCCTTTGAAAACTCAGTGGCGAGCTGTTTAACATTGTCATCTTTAGGATCCATTAGGATTCTCCATTAAAGTTTTTGAGTTGTGCCAGTAAATCACTGACATCGGGTTGCTGTTTGGTGTTATCAGGCTCGCCCTGTAACAGTTGGCGCAGTCCATGCCCAGCAATGGCTGTGGCCTGCGTTTTTGAAAAGCCTGCCTCGCGCAGGAACTTCTCAAATTCTGGCAAGGTGGGTAAGTCACCTTTCATTAGTGTTGATTTAACATTGTCAATTAGGCTATCTTCGTTAGCGGGGAAGGTCACAACAGAGACCTCTTTTAAGTCAATCTCTAAAAGCTCTAATACTTCATCGTCTTCGTTGTAGGACCACTTCTTCACGCGGTAACCAATGGAAAGCCCGTCAATGGCGCCATGCTTCATGAGTGCATGAGCTTCTTTTGCTTTGGCCACATCGTTAACTAGCAGGCGACCTTCACCATATAAGCCATGCTCGTCTTCATACAGCTTGGTCCAAACGCCGATCACCTCGCCTCGATTGTGCTGCCAAAGAATCGGTGGCATCTTGCCTTTGGCTTGCCAAGCTTTAATCGTTTCCGCATATGCGCCCTTTTTGACCACATCGCCATAACTGTCTACCACATCAAACACTGAGCAATAGCCAGAAAAAAGGCCGTCATCACTGACAGCCTTTACTTCAAAATTTACATCTTTAGTCTTTAGGTCTGTCATTTGGCTTCCCCAGTAGTTCTATCGGTGTCAAGTTCAGTTGTACAGTTAGCTGGTCCGCCCCAGTGTGGCTTGGCAAGTCTTCAAGCGCACGCACCTCATTACGTGTCATGACGCCATTTTGCAGCATCTGACTATAGTAATTTGCTCGACCTGTACTATCTGCACGTAGCAGCCCTTCGACACTGAATTTCGGCTTGTATTTCAGGCGCTCCGCTGGGCTTAGTAGCTTCTTAGTAATGGTCTGCTCGATACGGACCAGTACCGGATGTAGCGAGTAAGACAAAAACCCTAGATTCATTTGCTCTAGGCTACTGGCCCAGCTAGAGGCCTTATCGGTGTGATAAATTAATTGCGGTGGCACTTTAAAGGTCCGGCAAATCTCTTCAATACCAAAGTACCTAGACTCTAGTAGCTGAGCATCTTTTGGGTTGATACGGATAGATGCAGCAGATGCCGGCTCCATTCCAGATTCAAGCACCATCCACTTGCCAGCATTTTCAGGTAAGCCAAACTCTGCTAGATTTTGTCTCAATAACCCTCGCTGCTCTTTAGTTAAAGGCTTTTCACCAGTCTTAAGAAACCCGCCAGCTTTGAGATTATTCTGAAATTCGCTAGTCGCTGCATCATTGGCATCCATCTGTGCGCCCATTGTCTGAGCTTGGTACCGGATGGGTGAAAGACCAACGAGGCCATCGAGAGTAAAGCCTTTGATGTGCAAGATGTCGTCTTCAGGATAGCTCCCTCCATCTTCACCTTTTTTATCGTAAAAATACTTAATCTCACCGGACTTGCTACGACTAACGGTCATTGCTTCTGGATCAAGTATGTCCAGGGCGACGACTGTCTTTTTATCTTTGGTACGATGTATTAAAGCGTAGGCGTTACCCCACAAATCTAAAGAGGCTACCATGGCCTCCCAGAATTCTGAGGCTGTCATGTCAGCATTAGGCGCATCATGCAAAATACGATAAAGACTGTGATTTTTGGCAATCTCTTTATTGTCATCTCTAAGGTGCAGAGGTAACGATGCGATTGTCTCACTACGTAGACGCACACACGCCCAGACTGTTGAAAGTTTGAGTGCTGTTTCTGCATTGACTACAGTATTGGACTCCGATCCATTGCTGGTTACCGGCGCAGACTCTGTGCCCTTATCCAATCGTCTGCCAGCACTACCTAGATGCCAGCGGTTTTTAAACCGTGTCCACCAGTTAACATCTTGTAAGCTAGCCATATTTATCTCTATGCAATAATTGGGTCATTTAAAAAGTCATCTAAGTTGCCGCCATCGTGATCGTGGACACTTGCTCTAGCCAGAGCCATGATGCTAGCCACTGGCCCATCAATCTTGTTTTCAGCACGTTCTTTATTTGGATAAATATTGTCTTTACGGTCTAGGGTGGCCACCACGTTGGACATCATCCATGTCATCACAGGACAATTCCCATGAGCCCATCGCTTTGACAGCACCAACGCTTCAAGCTCCTTCATAGGCTCTGACATATTCTGTACTGTATGGCGTATCTCAACCATGGTTGCACCAGCGTCTTCCATGTTTTGCGCTAGCTGAGTTGCTTGCCATGGATCAAAGGCGATCTCTTGGACATTATGCTCTTGCATGTCGTCAGCCAATTCATCTT
>Ga0098068_1000705_pt1 | contig 12742 bp, 26 predicted proteins | sample 26BtaG_FD_75059 | JGI IMG/M metagenome (GOLD analysis project Ga0098068, IMG submission 75059) | Marine viral communities from Cariaco Basin, Caribbean Sea - 26B_WHOI_OMZ_CsCl | ecosystem: Environmental > Aquatic > Marine > Oceanic | place: Caribbean Sea: Cariaco Basin | collected 2014-11-09 | reverse complement strand
TGTTAAATTATTAAACACTTTAGAGGAATTGGGTTTAGTTGAAACTGAAAGAAATGGAAGAATTAGAAACATTAAACTAACAGAGAAAGGTAAGGAATTTGCGAAACATTTAGTTGAAATAAAGAATATGTCTGTTGAGACAGAGGTTAGGAATTTGTGATTACAAAAGTCTGATAATTAACAAACAACCGAAACATTTAAATATGAGTAGTGAGTAGTGATAATATGATAAAAAATATAACAATTGGTTTATTGATTTTAGGGATATTGATTTTAGGTGGCTACTATTATTTTAATCCTAATGTTATCGTCGAGGAATGTGAACCAATAGAATATATTGAACCCAATTGGGTTAGTTCTTTATTTGATACCTGGGCAGAGAATGCAGAAAATTCCAAAGAAGTTTTATTTCGTTATTGGGTTTACAATTATGGTGACGAAGAAGTTAAAAATCTAAAAATAAGGTGTAAGGTTTGGGATAGGAATGGGAATTTAATTTTATCTGAAGTTGATAATTTTGGAAACCTTGCATCACAATCGGTATACTATGATGAATATATTACAGACGGTTTAACAACTAATTCAACCCCGACCACATTAATTCCTGAATATGAATACGAAGAACAAACAGGAATCTGCTATGTTGAAAGTTGTGATAATTGTGAAATTCTTTGGAAAAAAATACCAGAAATAAGAGAGGAATATGAAGAGACTAATATGTAAGAAATGTAAACATGAATGGGAGTATAAGGGCAAGAGTAAGTATTATGCGACTTGTTCCCAATGTTACAATAAAGTTAGAATAATTAAACCAAAAGAAGAGGAAAATGAGAATAGTAATATCTGATGCGTTAGGAAGAAAGATAGATTATAATTCAATTCAGATAAGAATGCCCAGAAGATTTCTTAAAGAACTTCCAACTTATTTCTTTACTAATATTATTTTAGAAAATATAACTGAAAGGGAAAAACAAACTTCAGGAACAACGATGGTTAGATTAAATAGTTCAAAGGAGGTACAAAAAAATGAAACAATTAACAGCAACGAATAATTTAACTGGAATGAAAATAATCCAGAGGTATGTTAAGGGTTCAAGATATTTAAAAGTAATTCCCTCGACGGTAACTCCTCTTGTATTGGAAGGTCTTAAAAAACAATTCAAGGAATCTCCTGTTGAAATAGAAGAATCAAAAACTGGTTGGATAAAAATATCTAAAAAAGATAAAGATCCTAAATTAGAAAAGGCCGTTAAAAAATTGGTTGAAAAAGAAGGGAAGGATTCTGAAGATATAAATGAAGAGTATGTTTTAAACAAAGAAGCGGAAATTCTTAAAAAACAAGGCTTTGTCGTTAAATTAGAGGAGGTTAAATTAAAATGAGATTTAGGACTGTCTTACTCAGATTTGCAATAGCACTTATAGTTGTTCTATTTATTATCAGTGCAATGATGCTAATAAAATAAAATGAAAAAACAATCAAAGAAAGTAAAGGACGGTAGGGAAACCCCAAAGCCAGCATCCCCCTTGGGTATATTCTTCAAGTTGGGCGATAAAGTTACAGGGGGAGACCCAGAAAGAAAAATGAATTTTGATTATTGTATGCTTTGGATTATTTTCTTAGCATTTAGTTTTGTATTTCTTGGAAACCTTTATAATTTCTTTTTTGACGGCTATCACTTATCCCATTTGGGTTGGGCTTTATTTGGTATGGCAATTATGTGGTTTCAATATTTTAACTTAAAGAATTTTTATCACATGCGAGAATATCAAAAAGAAAATAAGAATAAAACCAAAGTTACCGTCGAGAAAAAGGAAAAGGAACTTGAAAGTATTGAAGAAATGTTAGAGGGATTTAAATGAAATGGAAATGGACCTGGAAAGAAGTATTATATGTATTCCTTTGTGCAGGAGGAATACTTATTATAAGTAAATTAATTCATAATGGAGTTTAAAATGGGAATGTTCAATTATAAAATTAGGTTTGTATGTGCTAATTGTGGTACAGAACCTTTAATTAAAATTCCTAATGGAACATTAATACAAGATTTTATAAAAAGGAAAAAAGGTAAATGTAGATATTGTAAATGCAAAATATTTAGTACATATTATAAAGTGGAACAAAGAAGATAAACCAAAATAGTGAAAGGAGGTTAAAAGAAAATGCCGTTTAGAAAAAAGAAAGAACCAAACCAGGAAAACGAAATCATAGAAGTTCCTAATACAGAGATAGTTGATATTGATAATCCTGAACAAGGAATTGCTCAGCCTGTTCAACAAGAGCAAGTACAGCAATTAGAACAGCAACCTATGATTCAACAACCCCAACCAGTTGCAGAATATTCAGAATATTCCCCTTCTGAACAAACAGTACAGCAAAGAAGTCCTTTGAACCAACCAGTACAACCTATTGGAAGTGCTAGAATTGTATCAGGAGAACTAGTGGAAATGGAAGGAAATAGTTTTTTCAGATATATTGTTTTAACAAATAAAAGTTTAGGAAAGATTGGGGAGGAATTTCCTATTGAATAATCTGATCAAAAAATGGAAGATAGAAAATACCCTAGTATAAACAAAAGTTTAGAAAACTCTGCAAAACAATTTAGGGAAAGTTTGGGAGGATTACCTAGTCTAAAATTTGGGAGAGGTAAACAACAACTTCCTCCAACACAACCACCTGTACAACCACAACCACCTGTACAACCACAACAACAACCACAGCCTCCACAACAACCTATACAACCACAACCAGCTATTCAATCACCAAACCAGCCACAACAACCAATTCACCAACCAATACATCCACCAACTCCGCCTCCACAAAACATTCCTCAGAGTTATCCGATGAGTTATCCTACAACTCCTGAAGATAAATTAATTAGCAGGTTTAGAAAATGGTTATTGATTGGATTGAGTGCAATAGTTGCAGGAACTGCTTTAATTTTATTGATATGGAGGATAGCTTTAAGATTTATTGGTTAGGTACATAGAATGGGATTGGTAAAAGTAATTAGGTTTTTTTTAATGATTGTTTTAGTTCTTTCAATGATTTACATAGTTGGACTTGGGTATATAAAAGTTCACGAATCAATCCATAGACATATTTTTTTAAGTTACGGGATAAATAGTGAAACTACAATCGATCCTATATGGTTAAATGGGATTACGGTTCCTGAAGATAGAAGTAATTGTAATGATTACTGTAAACTACAACACGCTTTAAATAGCATTGTTGGCTACCATATAGCAATTCTAATTTTTAATACTTGGGCATTATTTATGGCATGGTTTGTTTTTAAATTACTTTATCGTCGATAAAATGGAAACTAAAATAAAATACATTGATGTTGGAACTGGAAATCGTGTTGGAAATACTATTTATCTAAACAAGGAACTTAAAAGATATCCTAAGTTGCACGATGCAATTTTAGAACACGAAAAAAATCATTCGAGTCATTTTTCAGTTTTTAAAGATATTTTTCTTGATTTGCGAGTTAGGGAATTGGTTGGATTAAAAAAAGAATATTATAAATTTGTTTTGAGCAATCCCCGTAGTTGGGTTAACTTTTTTCCAGTAATGAAAATAGAAGGGAAGTGGTGTTTTGATATCACCCTACTTTCCTTTTGGTTAATTGTAAGTATAATAATAGGAGTTGTAATATGGTTTTAAAAAAGATTGAAAAAGGAAAGAGAAAAATAAACTTAGAAATTGTTTTGTATTTATTTATTATATTTATTCTTTCTGGATTAATTTTTAAAATTTATTATGAATCAGAAGATTACGATTGTGATAAGTGTATTATAATCTTCACCCATGAAAGAATTGACTTCAAGGGAGATGATATTAAACACAAAGTCAACTCGTCAATGAATGACCTATATAAAGGTTTCATTAAAAATGAATGTCCTGTATTTTGGGATAGGCAAAATGGGTTTATGAAAAATGAATAACAAAAACTATTTTTATCTTGTACTTGGATTAAGATTAATTGTTTTAGTATTACTGATAATCTTTTTTATTTCTTTTAACACTTCCCCCAGAAATAATTGTGGGGATTGTAGATTTGAAATCGAGGATAATGTTTATGTTGATTCAGATAGATTTATGAGATTTTACTTTGATAAATGTATATACCCTTATAAACAAACACAATCATCTTTTAATGTTTCTATTTTAACAAAATTAAATGGAACAGGGAGTTTAGAGGATTAAAAGGTAGGGGAACACGAAAGGAGGAGGTGTCCCCTTACCTTTTATAATTCAGAGTTTTTATGGGACTTTGTTAAATATAATCTTTAAATAATTCTATCTATGCCATGAACGAGTTCTATCTGGATATTTTTTAATGTAAACATAAAAAAAATTCTCTCCTTTAATAGTACCATATTTTCTTTTGAAACTTTCTAGTATTTTTTCCCCTTCTTTTGTCAATGGCATTTTCAGAAACCAGTTTGTTTCCTAATATTTAAATTCTTTACAGACAGTATTCTTTTTGAATCTTTCTTCTACCTTATCACTAACTGCCTCTCTAAGATCTTCACCTACTTTTTTAGGGTCTTTTCTTACAGGGTAAGAATGCAATCCTTTTGTGTCAATTCCCATTTTAACCTCCTATAGTTTAAATTTGAATCTACGATTCTCCTCTTTATCTGATTTTACAGATCTTTTTATATCTTTTAATTGATTGATGACAAAACCACCCATTGTTATTCCAATTGCAGGAGCAATAAACTTTCCTGTTGTTTCACCTGCAGAAGTTAATGCATCAGAATCAAATGCTTCACCTAATTCACCTAAACCAAGTGTCGCCCCCGCTAAACCGATAGGTACTATCATTGTTTTTCCTAAACTTTTTATCATCTTAAATTACTTTTTCTTCTTTCTTTTTCTTCCTTTTTTTCTTGCCATTGTTAATTTTAGAAGCCAAACATTTCTGCAGTCCCAAAATCCCCTCGCTGTCTAGGATTTAAATCGTGATGTAAGGTTACAGGTTCAGAATCAGATCTTCCCCACACCTTTCCACCTCCTCCAAACATTGAATGTAATGCTTTTTGTTCTGTAGAAAAATCAGGTTCAACTTGTCCTAAAGTGGCAAACTCTCCCGCACTAGTTCTAACTTGAGTTCTAAGTCCTTTAAATTGTTTTAGATGTCGTTCTTTCTTCCTTTCCTGTTGTAGTCTTTGGAATTCTTTTACGTCCTCTGGAGACATTTTAAGAACAGCTTTCTCTACCCTTTGTCGTTCTTTAAATGTTTTAAGTTGTCCAGGAGTAGGTTTATCTTGTAATACTCGTCCCTTTGCTTCAAACCTTCTTCTTATAGTTTGAAATTTGTTTCTCCTATTTAAACCAAATACCATTGTTATGATTATCTTTTCTACCTTTATGAAAAATCACCTTTAAAGTGATAAAAGGTTCTTCCTTTATTTTAAGGATTTCTTAGTAGATTCTATTTGGATTTAATAACTAACTTCTGATGTTCCTCCACTCCTACCAAAGGCCAAGAAGATAAGTCCCAAAATTAATCCTGCAATACCGACGATAACGATTATATCAAACCAGTTACCATATTCAGCTAACCCAATTGAAGCATCGTTAGGAAGCGAATATCTAGCGTCTGAAGTATTGTATACAGTGTAATTACAATCCCAGTCAGTGTTATTGAAATTAGCATCTACTGTACTAGACGAAGAGACAGTTGCTAATCCAAAGCCACTTATTGAAGTAGTATAGTTTCCAGAGGCTATTAGGTCGTCTGTTGTATTAACACAAGTGTCAACACTACTAACCCAAGCCACACCTAAAGTTTCTCCAGCTTCTGTAACAGTTGTTAGAGTTTCGTCATTAACACTTCCAGTATCTGTATTAGTAATCTGATTGTCCTTGAATGTGACTAACATTCTAGCACCAATTGATACAGTAATACCTAAGATTAGAACTCCAATTGCTAGATCCGTTAAATCTACTGCTGATTTTCTTTTCATTTGTTTTGTCCTCCTTACATTTGGTTATCCCAAATAGGGTTTTCTAGTTTTCTCAAATAACAAAGTGAAAACTACTTAAATTATAAAAAATAAAAAAATAAAAAATACTTAGTATGTCAATCCTCCACCGCCTCTCCTACCGAAAGCCATAAATATTAGGCTAAGTATTACTGCAGCTACACCTACAATAACGATTATGTCAAACCAGTTACCATACTCTGCTAAACCAGTAGCAGCGTCAGCAGCTAAGTTGTAAGCTGTGTCATTAGCAGTATTAGTATCTCTTACGTTTAATAGGATTGTTGCACCGATACTTACAACAATACCCAACACGACTATCGAATCTTAACTCATATTTTATATATAGTATGAGACGGGACTGTATATCCTTCCGTTCTGGAAGCCCTTGTCAGTCTCTCGAGCGTAGTTCTAATGTTTTACGCTACGGTCTTGTCCTTTTTTTTCACTTTCTAAAGGATGTTAACCGTAATTCGGGATTGTGCATAAGGAAATTCCTTCCCTTATGGGCATAATAGTTCACCAATAGCTAGATCAGTAAGATCAACAGCAGACTTTTTTTGCAAAATCTGTTGCATTTTTTGAACCTCCATTATAATCAATTGAGTTTATGATAAATAAACTTAAAATATATGTTATATAATATATGTCCCATTCATATCCCAACCACAACATAATATTTATAAGATAAGTATTCCTTAAACAACACATATGGGAAAATGTCAAGAGTGTTCTAAGATAATTAATTTGGATTCAAAAAGAAAAAAATTCTGTTCTAATACATGTAGTACCAAATTCCATAAAAGAAAATATAGAAATAGTGAAAGAGGAATTAAAAAAGAAAAAATTTATAGTAAAATGTATTATAGTAAAAATGTTGAATTGATGAAAGAAAAGAGAAAAAGATATTATTATAATAATCAAGAATCAGAACAAAAAAAGAGGAGAGAATATTATTATAGAAATTGGGAAAAAGAAAATTCTAAAAAGAATAGGGAAAAAAGAAGAAAATATAAAAAAGAAGTTTATAGAAAGAAATTTAAAAATAAAAAGAAAATGTGGGAGACACAAAAAAGAAAATTAAGTGAAGATAGAGATTATTATATTAGGAGTTTATTAAGATCTAGACTAAATCATGCTATTAATTATTACAGAAAATATGGAGTTATAACTAAATCTAAATCTGGATTGATTGATTATCAAAAAATAGTTGAACACCTAAAACCATTCCCAAAAAACATAAAAGAATATCATATAGATCACATAAAACCTCTCTCTTCTTTTAATCTGGCCCACAAAGATGGTTCATTAAATATAGTTGAAATAAGAAAAGCTTTTTCGCCAAAGAACCACCAATGGTTAAAAGCAAAAGAAAATCTTGAAAAATGGAAGAACTAAATTAATTCCAAAGTCCCTCTATTTAATCCATTTTTCCTAACTTTAAAGTCGAGAAATTGTTTTCCCTGCATCTTTGCTGCAAGAACTTGTGAAGATAATGTTGTAGGAATAGTAACTTCACTTAGGTTGTATCTTTTTTTTATATCAAAAGCTATACTTTTCCTTAAATCTTCTAATGATTCTTTTAGGTCTTTACAAACCCATAACCTAATTAAGTTATTTCCCATTTTAATAACTCCCAGATTCTTTACTTCCCAATATTCCAACAATCATTAAAACTATAAGTGCAAAAATAACTAGGGGATTGATTACCCCTAATCTCATAAAGTAAACTGCAAACACAAAAGTAATAAAAGAGCTTGCTGCTAATATTTTCCTAAATCCTGTGAACGCACCAACAGACAAAGTCATTATAAATATTACTAGTAAAAAACCATATGCAAACCAACCTTCACTTACATAATTCATATATTGAACAAGACTTCCAGTATTATTAACAACCAATCCACTACTAAAGTTTGAAGGGTAATCAAATGCCATTTTACATTGCTTGTTCTCCTTTCATTAATCTGAGCATTAGTATTATCACAAAACCTAATAAGGTCATACTTATCAAGGAAATAAGCCAACCAGGTATAATATCATAAAATAACAAGGAATTTGCTCCTTCTATTATGGTATTACTAAAACTTATTGGAAGTTTCAGGGTATTACCTAATCCTTTTAAACCGTTTACTGCTACTTGGTATACACTAGCTGCTTCTTTTATACCATCATAATTGTCTTTTAAGTCGTTAATATTCTTCGTTAAACTATCACTTACACTTGTCATGTTCTCATAAGACCGAGTATATTTTGAATCTAAAGTTACTTCTGCCTGTGAAGCATTATAACTAATATATTCCCATGCAGCAAAGAATATAACAAGAGCAATAACCGAAGATACGAACAACCCTGTTAATGTATTCTGTGCTTTCTTGTTTTTAATTTTACGTATCATTTTATCTTCTCATAAACCAAAGTATCAAACCTCCTAAAATTGCTATTCCCAAAAATGCATAGTAATCCATAACCTGGAAACCTAAAGCATAGGAACCCAACATACCCAATATAACTCCAATAACTCCCAGGGCAGGGGTCACTAAAAACAAAGCCATGATTGTTCCAGTAAAGATTATGGCCAGAACAGTTCCGTCCATATTTCCGAGTAAGTCATAAACTGCTTGTCCACCAAGTAGTTCAGAGATAGTATCAATAAATTTCAAACTTCCTGTTGCATAGAATGTGGCCACAAAAGTTCCGTTTCCCTGACTACCAATATTACAGTATAAAGTTGCAGAACTAGAAGATTCACAAGTTTCACATATAGTATAATCATTTGTTTGGTTTCTTTTAACAACTCTTAAACAACCTAATTCAACATCACCAGAAGGTTTCACAAAAGTAAGTACAAAATTATTAGTTACATTATTAAATGTTAATGAGTATTCAAAGTCGTCAAATTTAGCAAATTCAAATGTTGTTTCGGTAAGTATTTCAAATGTTTGGGGAGTTTCAGATATTTTGTAAGGTGTTGTGGATTCTATTGTCGTTCCACCCCTTACAATTACAAACTTATACAAAGTATCATACCAATTCAAATAAGCTAAATCTTCTCCTTCTTCAGAAGTCCTAGCCATTGCAACAGTATAGAAAGTATCGGTTCCGATATCATATAGTTGGATAGATATATAAGAATCATTTAAAGGTTCCTGTGCACCGTCGATAACTTGTAGAACAGTTAAGGTAGCTAGACTATCATTTAGTAGATACAAACTTATGTTGGAAGTATCCTTAGTTACGCCAAAATTATTTAGATAATAAAAGTTTTTGGCATAACCTGTTGCGTCATATTCTATTGAGGCACTTACTTCATAACTTTCATCTTGTGGTGTAAAACAAAAAGCCCAACTTCTATTTGCTTCTGAAACATCTTCAAAACTATAGTTCACTGAACTTCCACTTCCTAATCTTACCCGCCATGAACTTTTGAAAGTAGCATTCAAAGCAGGAAAAGGATTCTCAGCATTATACGATGAAAAATTAATAAATGGTGTTTGAGTTGAATTACATAAACTAAAGTTTATGGTGTTTACAGTTTGAGTATATACTGCAGAAGCATCATAGAATGTTCCAGTATCATTAACTAAACTCACATTCCAAAAGAAGTTTCTAGTTTCAGAAGTAGCCCTTACAGTAGTAGGAATAGTGATAGTAGAAGATAAGATTAAGTTATCTCCCTCTCCTGTTTGAGTCACATCATAAGTAGTTCCATTATAATCAAATTCTACAGTTATACTTGTCCATGCCGAAGAGTTATAAGATACATTGGCAACGAAAGATTCTGTCTCGGATTCAGTGGTCGTTGAATTGTAAGTAACAGTATTAAAAGTAACATCAACTGCATCTTCTTCTGCTCCGAAAGTTACAAGATTTTGAAAGAAAAGATTATCGTAACTTCTATTCATCCAAACTTCACTTCTCTGCACATTACTTATTCTAACTTCGTCTAAGGTTCCACTCCATGAGTAACCATTTCCAGCAATTCCAAAACCCTGTCCAACATATAATCCTTCATTTGCATTTAATGTTTGAGTTTGTGAAGAATCATTAGAATAATTATTTAATCTGAATATGAAACTTCCTGAAGCATAAGACATTGCAAAGTAACTTATATTATTTAATTCTGGAACTTCTGCATCTGTCCAACCTCCAACATCATTTCCATATCTCATCCCCGCACCACCTGGAGCATAAGCCCAATAGAAATCATTAGCCCCAGGTGTACCGTCACCACTACTTAGTAAAGGATGATAATTACCTACCACGTTAGGACTTCCAAATACTTCTAAAGTAACTTGTGGATGTTGAAACCTAGCATTTGAATTATTACTTATATTAAGGAAAGTTCCAGTATCTGCTGCACCATCAAAGATCAATGAGTTTCCTATATATCTGGTTGTATTCCATGTAACACCACTTGCACTTAGTGTTCCATTTCCATTTCCAGTACTATCTATTATATGGGTTCCAGTTCCTTCTGTAAAATGATAAACCCCTTTGTAGCTACTATCCCAAGTATCACTTTTGTTTTCACCACTACTTTCTCCAGAACGTCCATAATACATACATATTTGATTTGTTCCTGTTTGCAAACTAGGTATCTTAACCCAGACAAGTGCTTGAGTGGAATTAATAACAGCATCAAATTCATAAGATAATATGTCCGTTTGTGTACCAGAACAAGTCCCATTAATAAACCTTATATCATAAAAAGCAATACTCATATCAGTACTAAAAGATACATTAATTAATACGGGAAAATTAGTTAAAACAGATTCACCACCAGTTATATTAACCTCTTTTCTATAAGTCCAATCATCATCCCACCAATCTGCAGAAACTAGGTTTACACATAAAATTGAGGTAAGGATTACCATTAGGAAGACCATTTTCTTTGATTGTGGGGCTTCTCTGGGCTTTTTATGTGTAAGAAATTGTCCAAAATTCTCACTTTTCCAAGTATTTTGATTATTTTTCATTCTACATTCCTTGAGCTCCCCCTGATTTTGAATACAATATTACTCCAATACCTACAAATAAAATAACAATAATTACTGGAAGGTTGTCTAAGAATAAACTCATAATTCCAAAGTCAGATTCTGTTGAAGAGAAATTACTTGATTCAGTTATTGATTCATAAACATTTGAATAGATTGCTGCAAGTATTAAAGCAACACCTAATACAATTAATCCTATGAATAAAAATGCAGGATGAGATCTTCCAAGAAGTGCAGTTACCATTACAAATGCAAAAACACCTATTAATAACAATGGAAACAATGGATTAAACCGAGTTAAGGTATTTCCTGTCTTATTCAATAAATCTGTTTGGTTTACCTCTGTATTTGAAAAGTTAGTAGACGTTAGAGCAGTATTCATTCTTGGTTCAATTTGAGAATAAGAATAAGATAATATAATAAAAAAAACAGCTAAACCAAACAGAACTGCAAGTGCAAAAAACAGACTAGTGAAATCTTCAAAACCTTTCTTGTTCATAAGTTTCATTTTATTTGTATCACCTACTCTATTAAATTTCTTTCTCTTTATTTTTCTTATGTTGTTTAATCCATTTCCCATCTTAAATTCTTTTTATGTCTCAATGCTTTAATTATTTCTATGAAAGTAAATACAAACATTACTATAAAGAACACTGAAAATAATATAACTCCAATTAATAATCCCATATTTCCCATTCTGGAAAGTCCTAGAGATTCAGAGGCAATTATCTTAGCAGAATTAATTGCAAGTATTCCTGCTAGGACAGAACAAAAATAGAAAAATGTTTTCATTAACCAGTAATCCATTTGGAAATTATATCCCAACACTAGACAAATTATTGCAAGGATTAGAAATGCTATTACTATTATTCCATTTGATAAACTTACTTTTTCGCCAGTGTAGGTTACATCAAAGTAATAAACCCAGGTTTTTCTAACATCACTTCCGTAATCACAGAAACCACTAACTCTATATTTTCCTAGAGTACTAACAGAAGCCCCAATCAAAGTATAATTGAAATCCCCTGCATTTCTCTTGGTCATTGAAATATCTGAAACAACAATTGAACCGTTAGGATAATCAACAGAACTTATATTACATAGATCACAAAAAGTTCCATTAATAGTACAAGTTTGTTTTAGTTCAATCTCTCTATCTATCTGAAAAACACCTAAGTTAGGTGCACTTGCACTTACAATTCCAATTAGTAAAATGAATGCAAACATAATTAAGTAATTTTTAGTATTCATAGTTATACCCCATTGCTAAATCTAAATTATCATCTTCAAATGGATCATTATTATATCCAAGTATCATATCATCAATTGATAAACCAGTAAGAACCTGTGGTGGTGTTGTAGTTATGTTAATCCAAAACACAAAACTAGCCACATTATTACTAGTATCATTTACACTTATGTTTAAGTAATGTATTTCAACATCTGGTAATCCTGTAACATTTGTAATTAAACCTACTTGTGAAATATTAAAGGTAGAGGTATCATTTAAAACATAAGTATCAATTCCAATATTATCTGTGGCTGCATAACTTTCACTTAAACTTGTGTTAACCGAATGAGTTATGTTTCTTGGACTTGTAAACACAGGTAACTCATTATCAATAATCTCACTTATATTCATATAATAGTTAGCATTACCCCAATCAAAGTTATTACCTGAATCATATGCTTTACAATTCCATTCAGTATCATTATAAAATGTGAAATCAAATGTCCATGTTGTTGAG
>Ga0098068_1000702_pt1 | contig 12783 bp, 17 predicted proteins | sample 26BtaG_FD_75059 | JGI IMG/M metagenome (GOLD analysis project Ga0098068, IMG submission 75059) | Marine viral communities from Cariaco Basin, Caribbean Sea - 26B_WHOI_OMZ_CsCl | ecosystem: Environmental > Aquatic > Marine > Oceanic | place: Caribbean Sea: Cariaco Basin | collected 2014-11-09 | reverse complement strand
TAGAACTTGAAGATGCACTGGCAATCGCCGAAGCTATCGAAATCTAAACGGCTGGGCCGTCTTCACGGACGGCCCAAAGCGGTCGCTCGCTACAGTGGTCTGACGCTGCGGTGCGGCCCGTCACTGCGGACTTTCGCGGCACCTGCAAATTCGAGCCATCGGCGAACTGGTAGTGTGCGGACAAATTGAGCTTTCGCCGCAGTTGCCCGAAGGTCGATTTTTGTGACAAGTACATTGAGCGTTTCAATGACGAGGGTTTGTCACATGCTTTTCCACCGCTGGGAATATTCTGTGGTGGCAGATGAGGTCCGCATTATTCAACCTGATGGGTGTCGCGACCTGATACTAATTTCTCGACCGGGCAAGCCGGACGCAATCCGGACTACGGACTGGGACAATCAGCCACAGGTGGTACATCTACAGGCAGGTACAATGATGGTTGGCTATCGTCTTAGCCCCGGTACGACTATCACACCAACAATTCAGGCGAACGAAGAGCTGAATTCAGACACATTGGAAGACATGATCGAAAGCGAGGCAAAACGAAGTTCAGAAATTTTTGAATTGATCGAAACCTTGGCTCGTTCAAATGCGACTGTTGAGCAAGTGGCCCGTCAGAGTGGGCGAACGGCGAGGACGCTTCAGCGCCAATTTCGTGACCTTGCACTTCCCAGTCCCGACTTTTGGCGATTGCTTGGACGCGCCAGACGGTCAGCAAAGGCATTGCCTTGCCGTGTCTCACTTGCAGAAATCGCGTATGAATACGGATACAGCGATCAGGCCCATATGACCCGGGAGTATGTTCGTTGGTTTGGAAGTTCACCGTCACGGCTTCGTCAAAACAAGGGTTCGATTGTCGACATCAACCAACCAGGGCTTGGCAATTGGCCAAGTGAAGGCAGCTCAGAGCTTGGCGACCTGTTCTAGGAATTGCTTGCATCGCTTTGTACGTAACTCATGTACTTCCCGTAACTTGATGTGCCGCCGACGCTTTCCCGCCCCTTCAAGAATGTTCTCAGGGTCCGACAGGAAGGCGCCATTGGTAAATTCCAAAGACACGTGCTGTGTGTAGATGAAATACCCACAACATTGCGTTTTCGGGTCTCCGGCAGTTCTCGCGACGATTACACCGCCATATTTGTCGCGCATTTCGGCATCTGGCATCACATCCAATATGATTTCGGAAAGCTGGCTTGCGATCTCGGCCTTAGTGTTTTCATCCATAATCCATATCAACCTGCGTCGGGCATTGTCACAGCAGAACACATCTCGATCAGATATCCATTCGGGTCGCTGACATAAGATGTTGTCTGCCCCCAGGGTTCATCACGTACATCCTGGACTAGTGTCGCGCCAGCATCGATTGCCCGGTCAAGAGCCGCTTTAACGTTTTCGGTCTCAAACGCGATTTCAAAAGTAGGGGTTTTTGCATTTGGTGCGGCGGGGTTTTTTTCCAGTTGCTTCATCAAGGTTGTTGAGGAAAACGCCAATTTCGTATCACCGGTCGTCAGTTCGCCGTAGTCGCCGCTTTCATGGAGAAACCCGCGTTGTAGCCCAAATGCTCTCTCAAAGAAGTCGAGCGTGGCTGGCACGTCATCAACGTAAAGGATTGTGTATCGGAAGATCATCTGTCTCGCACCCATAGTAAGTTATGACTCCCATTTGACGCCAAATACATACGGGGTGTCTTGAAGAATGCCGACATTCGACGCGACCGCAGCATCGGTCAAGATGGGCTCACTGCCGCCTTGCGGCGACGCAGCGCCGGGCTGTCCGCCGTGACAGCGTTCTTGGCTACCCGTGATCGGCTCGAGCCAGCCCTAAGCCGTCTTTCGTTGGGCATGCGGCGAACGACGGCTTAGAGCCCAAACTGCATGATGCTGCGCCGATCACGAAGGTCTGCTATTATGATTTGATAGGATGAGAAGGAGTGTTTTTTGGATGTCCGATCCCTTTCAGAACGTAGATGCAGCGGGCGAAGAATTCATTGCAGCATTCGCCGACTCGATGGACGCACGACAATCGGATCCCAAAATGGAGAGCATCGTTTCAACGTATCTCTCAAAATTAAGATTTGCGGAAGGTAGCGTCACTGTCGAGGTCGGGGCTGGTGCCGGGGCCGTTACCCGGCGGATCGCAGCCCATGCCGAACCTGAACGGGTCATGGCCTTCGAACCATCCTCTGGCTTTGTCAAAGTGGCAAGAGACCGAGCAAAGCAGTATGCCAACATCACCTTTGAAGTCGCGGACGGGACCGCATTGCCGCTTGATGACAATTCGGTTTGCAACCTCATTCTTCATACCGTCCTGACCCATGTTGTGGACCCCGCTCCACTTTTGAAAGAGGCGCGGCGTGTCCTGAAAGCTGATGGCAACCTTGTGGTTTGCGATGCGGACTTTTCAAAAGCCAGCCTGAGCAACAGCCCGAACGATCCGCTCAACGCTTGCGCACGCGCCTTCGTCGATGAGTTTGTAACTGACCCTCATATCGTCGCAAAAATGCGTTCTTTGATGATAGCGGCTGATTTCGAAGTGACCGAATTTGATGTCCAAAGTCGAACGATCGCGGATAACGATCAGATGCTGCCATGGGTCGAAGAAACGGCAAAGCGGATGTTTGACAGGGGGGAGATCGGCCAAGAATTGTTTTCCGGCCTGGTAGCTGAATACAAGCGCCGAGCGATAGCCGGGACACTGTACGGGTATCAGGTTTTCGCCACCGCCATCGCCAAGCCCGCATAGTGCGCCTCCAAGCCCCTGATATTTCGGGACCTAGGCTTTGAAAATTGTACAGCGGACATTGGGTCGAAGTCAGTGAAGGGCTACTCCGTCCGCATAGGCGACACTCGGGGTCTGAGTTTGCAAAGTCTGCTTCTCTGCGCTTCGCTGACGTTTGAGCGAGGCGCAGCATCGGCATGACAGATCGCGGAGCCTGGAATGTCCGCTTCCGGGAAATACTGCGAGATCTTTTGCCTTTGCGGCAGAGTTCCCGCTGCCCCCGGTTCGAATGTCTCGTTTGGGCTGGACAAGATCGAGCCGATCGCGGTTAGCCAGGAACGCTTTCGCGGCGGGCAGCTTGGCGCTGCACCGCCGCAAGGCAGAAATGAGCACAAAGCTACAAATGCTGCACGACCGCGAATACCGGCGTCTCCTAGCCCAATCTAAAATAACGTTACGCCACGCTTTCGTCAGATGGATGAAGAAAGATAAACTGTTGATCTGACTAGTCGCCAATCTCTGCTTTAATAACATCAACTACGCGCGCGACCTTCACGGCATTGGCGGCATCGGGATGGGGCTGGGCAAATTGCCCACTATCATTGTCGAAGTACTTTCCCGACGCGGCTGCAAATTCATTTGACAGGGCCGCGCGGATAAGTATATCGACACCGACCTTCAGGTCGTTGCCGGATGTTCCGAACCCTTCGCGTACCATCTTAGTCGCAAGGAGCGAGCCGGGATTTACAGCGACCGAAATCGGCCCGTCGGGGTGTTGCGCTGCAAAGTCCTGGCTCCACATCGTCAGGGCGAGCTTGCTTTGTGCGTAGGCCTCCATGTCTTGTAGTTGTCGTTTGCCAGACAGAGCGCCCACATCCACTGGCGCTTGAGCCGCCGAAGACAAATGCACCAAGCGGCCGTCCTTTGGCATATCCGGCAGCAGGAGGTTGGACAAAAGCGCTGGCGCAAAGGTGTTGACGACAAAACGCACGTCCATGCCATTGCTCATGCGAGGCTGCGAGAGCTTGAAGACACCTGCGTTGTTGATCACCACATCGATGTTGTCGTGGCGCTGCAAAAGGTCGCGCCCCAGCTTAGTCACCTGCGCCAAGTCGGACATATCGGCCTCAACAGTGGATGCATTCGCACCGATTTCGGCCTTCAGCTTGGCCAATTTCTCGGCGTTTCGGCCATGTGTTATTACTCTATGCCCCAGAGCCGCCAAGGCACTTGCGGTTGCGCGGCCAAGGCCATCGGTCGCTCCGGTAATGAGGATCGTTTTTGTCATGGTCATTCCTTATTTGAAAGCGGGCAGGACATATTCGGCCAAGTCCTCTAAGGTTTGTTCGACAGGGGCAGCACTAAATCGCAGATTGAGTGCGACATGGTGCACTCCGATCTGCTCGAGCTGTTGGAGATATTGCACAAGTGGGCGGTGGCCAGACCGAAACCCGAGGTGGATGGGGCTGGGCGTTGCATCGGGGTCTTCGGCAAGGTCAATGTAGAGCGGTTGTAGGACCGGCTTCGGCACCTGCCCCAATGCAGCCAGCCGCGACCGCCACTCCTGCAACACGCGGTCCTGCGCCACTCCAGGGCGGGGATAGATCATCCAGCCGTCACCATGTTGCACAATCCAATCCGGCAACTGGCGGCTTGATCCTGTGATCAGCATTGGCAGTTTCCCCCCCGCCGGTTTGGGCAACATCTCGATGGATGGGCCAACCTTGCCGAACCGATTGGCAATCTGCGTGGCAGGTGCGTTCATGGCGCGAATGTAGTCATAGCTTTCGCGGAAAGCATCGCCGCGTGCGCCGAAATCGCGGTTCATGGCGGGGTATTCTTCGGGGCGGTCGCCAGAGGCCATACCAAGGATCAGCCGCCCGTTTGACAGAACATCGGCAGTCGCCGCGGCCTTGGCCACATGGGCGGGGTGGCGCAGCGGCAGGACGATACTGGCAACGCCCAAGGCAATATCGGTTGTCGTCGCGGCCAGATAGCCAAGATAGGCAAAGGGATCAAAAATCTGCCCAGCATCGCCAAAGCTGGAGACGTTGAAAGGCACATCACGCAACCAGACGGCCTTGAAGCCAAGCTTTTCGGCCTTCTGAACACGGGTCAGATGGTCGACCATATCCGGTACGGGGCTGCTTGCGTATTGCGCGATCGGAACCACAAGCCCGACACTCAACCGACCGTTTTGAAACGTCGTGTTGTAGCCGCGGTTGATTTGCTCGAATGGGGTATGGGTGTCGTCGCGCATGGGGGTCTCCGTCAAAATGCGCAGCCCCTCGTGAGGGACGGAGCGGATGTTTTAGGCGAGGTCGTCTTTGCCCTTGATCAGATAGTGGTGGCTGACCGAACCGGCAGTACGTGCAGCAAGGTGCGGGGCATAAGCCTCATCGGCCATGAATGCCTGCGCGGCTTCCTTGGACGGCCACTCGATAATGATGCGCAGACCTGCTTCTTGCGTTTCGCCTTCCACCTGCTCGTGGCTTGTGGTGCGCGCGATGTACCTGCCGCCGTGCGCTACGACGCGCTCATTGGCAGTCGGCAGGTAGTCGGGAATCCACGCATCGTCGGTGGGGCTTACGTCGAGAACAGAATAATAAGCCATTTTGGTTTTCCTCTTGAGGGTCGGTCGGTTTGATTAAGAGGACAGCCCGGGCAGGACCTGTTTGCCGATTACGCGACCGCTTGCTTGGCGCTTATGCGCCTCGGTCAGCGTGTCCACCGTCAGCGTCTCGGCGCGTTCAGTGACTGTGGATTGAAGTGTGCCTGCATCGATCATCTGCGACACGCGGTTCAACAGATCACGCTGCGCGGTGATGTCGTCAGTGGCGAACATCGAACGGGTGAACATGAATTCCCAAGAGATCGTCAGCGCCTTTGGCTTGGCGGGCGAGATATCCAGGTATGCAGGATCGTCAATGAGCGAGATGTGGCCGCGCGGCGCGATCAAATCAATGATGGCGGGCCAATGCTGGTCCGTTGCTGTCAGTGCGGCAACATAGGTTGGCGTGAGGCCAAGATCTTTGACTTTCTCCGCCAGATCGCCGCGGTGATTGACCACATGATCGGCGCCCATCTTACGCACCCAATCTTCGGTCTCGGGGCGCGATGCAGTTGCGATAACTGTCAGGTTGGTAAGCGTCTTGGCAAGCTGGATCAGGATCGAGCCGACGCCGCCCGCGCCTCCGATCACCAAGAGGCTGTGGCCCTCGCCGCCGCCTTCCGCCAAACGGAAGCTATCAAACAGCATTTCCCAGGCGGTGATCGACGTCAGCGGCAAGCCCGCGCTTTCGACAAAATCCAGCGACGCAGGTTTCTTGCCGACAATGCGTTCGTCGACCGCGTGGAATTCCGAATTGGTGCCGTCGCGGGTCACATCACCTGCGTAGAACACCTCGTCGCCGACCTCGTAGCCTTTGACCTCGGAGCCGATTTCGACAACCGTGCCTGCCGCGTCATACCCCAGAATACCGTGATCGCCTTCGGGGGCACGCGCTTCGCGCAATTTGACGTCGACGGGATTGACCGAGATGCCTCTGACCGCGACCAGAATATCGCGCGCGCCAAGGGTCGGCCTATCCAGATCAAACTGGCTCAGGGCACCCGCGCCGTCGATGGGGCCGTTTTGTGTATAGCCGATAGATTTCATGTTCAATGCTCCAGAGTGCTGCGTTGTTGGACATGAAATATCACCACAAAAAATTATAAAAATACCCAATATATTGTTTCAGAATTCGCATTATTGATATAATTGGAGCGCATGGATACAGACTCCCTTCGCCTTTTCGTCGCCGCCGCCGAACGGCTGAACATCACCGCAGCTGGTCGCGACCTTGGCCTTGCGCCTGCTATGGCCAGTAACCGCCTTGCAAAGCTAGAGCGGGAACTGGGTACGGAGCTTTTGCATCGCACAACGCGCAAGATCTCGATCAGCCAGGAGGGTGCGGCGTTCTTGCCCTATGCGCGAGAGGTTCTCGCCCAAGTGGAGGCGGGGCGCGCTGCAGTCGGCGCAGGCGCGTTGCGTCCGAGCGGCGTATTGCGTTTCGCGGCCCCCAGCAGCTTCGCACAACTGCATATCATTCCACTCTTGCCGGATTTTCAGACAATCTATCCTGATATCACCATCGACTTGCGGCTGTCTGACACTCGGCAGGACATCATCGAAGGCAGTTTCGATCTAGCCCTGCGCAGCGCTCCACTCGAAGACAGCAGCCTCATGGGGCGAAAATTGGCAGATGACACGCGCATTTTGTGCGCATCCCCTGCTTACCTAGAGCATTCAGGACGACCAATGACGCCTGATGATCTTGAGGCCCATCGTTTCCTGTCATGGTCGAGCACTACTCCACGCCAAATCATCCATGCCGATGGTCAAACGGCCGTTCTGGATCCGACAAAAATGATGTGCCGCACGATCCTTGATGACGGAACTTCCCAACGGTTGGCGACACTGGCGGGAATGGGGATATCAGTAAACTCGCTCTGGAGCGTCGCGCAAGATATTGAGGCGGGACGTTTGGTCCGTGTACTACCAGACTGGCGCTTACACGACCAATCCGTTCTTTGGCTGATCTACCCCAAGTCGAACGTGCTAACTCCGAAAGTCAGATGTTTCATGGACTTCTTGATCAACCAATTGGATATCGCAAAGCTCATGGGCAAGCGATGTCCTTGAGCTTTGCGCGCTGATCTTGGTCAATGAGATCGATAGTCGATAGATTCACCTTGGCCTTTGCCTTATTCGGTCATTGGGGAAACCGCGGCGACTTGGCGCTCCGTCCCGCGTCTTGCGGATCACCCAACGAAAGTTCGCTGCACGATATTCGAATGCCCGCATGCTGCGCCGACTTGCAAAGTTGAGGACAATGCGTACGCGACAAAATCAGTGGTACGAGCGCACTCAGTGAGAAAGTTGAATTCACGGGCTGAGCTCAAAACAAACGTGCAGTAGTCCAGCTACCTGCGTAGAGTAAACCCGCGCATAAAGTCAGAACTCAGATCGTGCCAGTCGGACCCCTTTAAGGCGTTTAGATCGGGCGCAGCATTTGCTCCTCCAGCATCTGCTTTGGCTTGGCCTTCTCGGCCTGCCGCACCTTCAGCCGCCGGGCATTCGAAACATCGATACCGCGATGCTTCTCTCCCGGCTTGTAGAGGATCACATCCCACCTCTCGACACTGTAATGCAATGCCCTGCTCGGCGGTGGATGCCTTGCTTTCGGCACGCCCATCACGGTCCGATGTTCATTCACAATGCCAATTGTCTGCTCTTTGCTTATGATCAGCAGACAGCGGTTCACAGTCCAGGTAAGTGCCAGAAGTTCAGGGCTAGCACCCGGTTTGAAAAACTAAAAAAAGTCAAAATACCGAACTGCCATACGCGCGCCTGTGCTTATCTTCATGTCTCAGCTACGTCTTCATCGTGACAGGCGCATTTGGGCGGGAGAAATCCAATAGCGACTGCCTCAAGAGATCTCTGATACATTCTGGACTTGATGACACCGACCGCAAACCCAAGAAGCCCGCCCACAGAGACAATGATGAACAGAACCAGAGGATGCCGCTCCAAAACCCAGTTTCCTACTAGTCCTCCGAAAAGCGCTAAAGTAAGCCCCGGGATTGCAATCCCGTACAAAACAAATTCGCTGACGACAGGCGGCCTGACACCAAAAAACTTATACTCGTTACCACATCCCTTTGCTTTTTCGTCTTGCCTATTTGGCATTAGTGCACTCCAACAATAGATAGCTCTCTTCTCTTTTCTTTCTCTTCCGAGACCACTTGATTTCTGCCACCGCTCTTCGCTGAGTAGAGCAACTCATCTGCCCGTTTGAGAAGGGAAGCACCATTTACGAAACCGCCAGCGATTTCAGTCAGGCCAATGCTGACGGTGAGGCGAATCTTGTGGCCATGAGCATGAATTACCTGTTGTTCCACGCTCTTTCGCAAACGCTCGCAGGCGATAAACGCGCCCGCCAAATCTGTTTCTGGAAACACGAGTGCGAACTCCTCGCCCCCAAGCCTCCCAACAAGGTCCACAGTCCGAAACTCACGTATCAGCATTCTTGATAACTCTTGCAGAACTTTGTCACCTGCGTCGTGACCGTAGCTGTCATTGATGAGCTTAAAGTGGTCGACATCTAACATCGCGACAGACAACGGCAGGCCGATTTCCAGAGCATTCTCAAAATTGGTTTCCAGTGTCTTGAGAAATGGCCGCCGGTTCGAAACTTGAGTCAGAGGGTCGGTATTCGCCTCGATCTGCAGAAGTTCATACGCCTTCGTGAGTTCGCGAATACTAAGAATGCCCACTAGCTTCCCATTTCTAAGAACAGGCATATGCCGGAAAGAGTTTTCGTTCATCAAACGGAGTACATAGGCCACCTCGTCCTCGGAACAGCAGGAAACGACAGCGCGTGTCATGACTTCGGAAACCCGCCGGTTGCCTGCTTCAGGATCGGAACTCGCGACGACAGGTATCAGATCTCGTTCTGAGACAATCCCGATCAACCTATCGTCACCGTCTGTCACGACCAACGCACCGAGCTTGTGCTCAAGCAGTAACTGCGCGGTTTGTTTTAACGTGAAGTCAGGACTAACGCCTTTGACCGCGGTAGACTGCTTCGCTAGCAGAAGCGCTTCGACCTTCATATCCCACTCCGTTTTCGAACCGGTCTAACGCTAAAATCAAAGTGTGAACTGATAGTGAAATAGCACCATTTAGAAAAATTATATGATTTCCGTCTGCTGCAAGCAGCACCTGCGGTCACCCAACCTCGCCTTTCGCCATGAAGAATTCATTCCTCGCTGCAGGACATGATGTGGCAGTGCATCAAATGCACACCGGCGGATATAGAGGTAGCCGGAGTGGCCACATTCGATATGGCGCCCCTCCCCCTAACTCCACAGGATACTTGCCCACTAGCTCATGGTCTCAACTCTATCGTCAAAGTTATCTCTCCATCGAACCAGAAAAGAGCCCTTATAGATTACGTTTTGGCTTGATTTTGTACACGCGGCTCGCAACCATCCGGCCGCCAACAAAGCACATAGCTTTGCAGGCCCGACTGACAGAGTTCAGATTCGACAAGTGTAGATAAATAGTAACACACCTCCCAACGGCAGGAGGTCATAGTTTTGAGGACTTTGGAAATGGCCCGCAATCGAACTACCAACCACGTTCCCACCGCCCATGCCAGCATCACAGCAACATTCTTGTATGAAACCCTAGTCTACGTGATTCGCGAACTTGGAAAAAACGCACCCGGCACTGATTGGCACCAGAAATTGTACGAAGAAGTGCAAGACTTGTTCAGCGAGTCGCAGGAGCTCATTGCAATTACGGATGCCGACAAGGCCTCGAACGTAGATGCGCTAGCTGAAGCCTTCAGAACCGCGCTTCGAACAATTGATTCAGCTTTCGACCATACAGCGCCAAAACAATCCGACCTCGCATAAGACACGATCCCCGCGAACCAACACGTCTGGATTGATCAGATTCTGGACAAAAGCAACCTATCCGATATCATGCCTCTTTATTGGACGCTTGAGGTTTGCCGAAAGCGTTCAATAAAGCAAAATGATAGGAGTGGTTGTCGAATGTCTGATGGAGTGGCGCCCCTAACTTACAACATAATAGGCCCGATCGAACTGGCATGGGATGCTTCTCGTGAGCAACTTTCACTACGCGGCAGAACTGACCTAGAGGGCCAAGTTTCCTCCGAAATTCTATTTTCCATTCAGGGTGATGACGCAATCAAGACACTAACGCAGTTCCAAGCCCTCTTACAAAGGATCGCGCAAGACAACGATGGGCCAAGAAGTTTCGATTGTCTTTGACCCAAGACTGCTTGTGCCAATACCACGAGGTATCGCGAGCAAAGGGCAATTGAAAGTGTCCTTGATCGCACGGTAGATGACCGGAGGTCTTCCTCTCAGCCATGGCCCTGGTGGCACTCGTCGTCTATTAGCTATGAGGCCCGAGCTCAGGCTCTCTCTCGCGCGCGAGCGACAACGTCACTGTTTTTTCAAAAAGTACAGCCTTGCCCGCTTGTGTGACCTGTTCGATCAGGTCTGAACGTGTGTCGGCCGAGGTCGCGATCAGAACAACGTCCATCACGGGATCAGCAATAATTCTATCCGTGCTACTCGCGGTTGATCCGCGTTGCGCTGTCAGTTTTTCAAGGTTCTCCGGGATGTGGTCCGAAACCGTGGCCAGTGCGCTGTTCGGAATCGAGTTGATGGCAGTGGCGTGTACTCCAACAATGCGGCCAGGAGCCCGAATTTGTTCATTGTATGGGTCTTTCTGAAAAGAGGGCTGTAGAGTGAATGCCGCGCGGAAGGCTTCCAGAGCATCTTCCGGCTTGTCTTTTGCAAAGGCTTCCATGCCAACGGGCCCATCATAGCCCATGTCCGCAAGTGCCCGCGCGATCATCGGCCAGTTCATCTCACCAGTCCCCGGTTCGCAGCGGCCGGGATTATCGGCAACCTGCACTTCGCCGATCCACGGCTGGCAGGCCTTGGCGTGGCGGATCACGTCTCCTTCGCCGATCTGGGTGTGGTAGAGATCGAGATTAATACGCAGTTGCGGGCGATCAACGGCCGCAACGAGCGACAAGACATCAACCGTTGAATTGAACGGACAGCCGGGATGTTCACGCAGGTTGAGGTTTTCTAGCGTGAATGTCACGCCCTCTTCCTCAGCCATGTCGCAAATACGATGGAGCGTGTCGCGTGCCCTGAGCCACATGCCGGGTGCCACATGGGCCATCTGCTGGATGGGCAGGCCCTGATCACCCAGACCGGTGCCATGCAGGTTCAACCGATGGACGAGCCGGTTAAATTATCGAGGGTCCTGCCGAGTGTCTCACGGCTGTTCGCGACTTCCGAACCGGCGCGTTAAGCGACGGCGTTTCATGTTTCGCTTCAAATTCTCGAAGCCACCTCAATGACCGCTCTGTCGGCGCTTGCTGCGTTTCAACCATAAACATATATCGCCTGCGAACTGATGCTGCGTGAGCAATGGTCGAGCTTGCACAAGTCGGCATTGTTAGCGCTGTGTGAGTTGGATCGCCGCCTAATTCCGTACGTGCGCCGAATTACCGCTTAGCGAGCTCCAACGGCTGAAACATTGGCGTGCGCCGAAGGTCCATTCCCGGCCAAGCCACTCTGACTTTGCAACTGGCAGTATCTGCGGTTCACAGAGGTCTGCCCTGACCGGCCGCCATTTCCAAACTTTCTCCATCCCATCCGGCCAAACCTCCAATCGAAGTGTTAAGCCGTTTTGTTAAGTGAGGCTTGGATTGTTAAGGCTTTGCAAAGCGGGTCAGACTGCCGAACCCTCGGGGGGGTTCCCACCCGCATGGAAAGGGACCGTGGTACGGTCCCTTTTTCTCTTCATCAGCTCTGGATTGTCTCGGTGAGGCCTTGCAGAGATCGCAGTCTGCCGTATTGCCCGTTGGCGAACGCTGGTTCACGCAGTCTGTTCAGATGATCCTGCCGGTTCACTTGCCTCGGTGTTAAGTGCCTCGGCTTAACACCGCTCTGCGCTTAACAATAAGCCATGCAACTATACACCTAACTTATTGGGCAGCGGCCAGAAATTCCTGCTCTAGCTCAACCTCAACATCCTTGCCTAGCAGGGTCATGACCGCCCGAGCAGAGCCGCCGGTGACATCCAGAAGAGCAAACTGCTGCCCTTCCAGTGGTCCGGCCTCAACCCGAACAAGATCCCCCGCAGCGAACCGGGGCTGGTCGACATCTGAGTTCCTGCGGCGCTTGCGGCCACCACCAAACTTGCGCATCAGAAACCGTACCTTAGCATCCGAGATCCGAACAGGCTGCCCCCCTGCCCCCATCACTCCCGACACCACATCCAAAGCCATCAGCTCATGGAACCGCGCCTGACCCGCGGGCCAACCAACAAACAGCCATCCCTCCATGGCGGGACGCGACCGCAGTTCCTTTTCCGGGCGAAAGCGACTGATCCGCTGCCATTCCCGTTTCACCGGCAGGAACACCTCAAATCCCGCTTTCTGCAGCACCAGCTCCGGCACAAAC
>Ga0098068_1000700_pt1 | contig 12804 bp, 10 predicted proteins | sample 26BtaG_FD_75059 | JGI IMG/M metagenome (GOLD analysis project Ga0098068, IMG submission 75059) | Marine viral communities from Cariaco Basin, Caribbean Sea - 26B_WHOI_OMZ_CsCl | ecosystem: Environmental > Aquatic > Marine > Oceanic | place: Caribbean Sea: Cariaco Basin | collected 2014-11-09 | reverse complement strand
GCCACGTCCTGATGGCGCCACATCTTGTTGGTCCAGAAGTCGTGGAAGATTGCGCCAGCTTCTCCGGTCGCAGCCAACGTCATCAGCTTGCCCAAACCCACACCGTGGTAGGGGCTGTCCAACGTGAAAAAGAACAGTTCCCAGCCTGCGAAGTAGCGAAAGACCTCGGCCCGGTTGCGGGTCACAGTCAGGCGACCCGCCTCTGTCGTGATTGCAAGGCGGTTCTTGGAGGCATTGATCCAATCCGGCAGATCGCCTGCGGGAAATTCTGCCTGAACCCCCGCACTCCGACTGGGGGTTGCACGGATCGTCCCATAGCCGGGGATGTCAAACTCAACCGTTTCAGATCCGAAACGAACCACATAGCCGTCCTCCAGATCAATTGTCGTGACATCTGAGGACGCGGTGGCCAGCTGGACCCATTCTGGTGCTTCACCCTGCGGATAGGCGCCCTTGCGCTCGCCTTCGATGGCGACACTGACCTCTCCGCTGCGATTGTCCCTGGTGACGTGGGTCTTGTAGCTGTAGCTGTCTGCCACCAAGGTGCGGGCGTTCTGAGGGTTCAGCCGCTCAGCAAGGCCCGGAACGTCAAAGGCAAAAAAGACGTAGACCAGATAGGCCAGGATGATCAGCGGAAAGGCCAGGCTCACCAATCGCTTGCGCAGGAACAGCCGTTCCATGTCCAGCTTGCGCAGTGTCGGCGGAACGGACGTATCAAAAGTTGTCATGACTGGGCTCCATAGGTCAGCCGGTCACGCAGTTTGCCGGACAGTTGATCGACCAAAACGATGGTCAGGAACAAAAGCAGGAAAATGGCCGCAGCCTCGTCATAGCGGCCCTGCCCCCAGGACATCGCATTGCGCAGCTCGTAGCCGATGCCGCCCGCGCCAACGAAGCCGAGGATCGCAGAGGCGCGGATGTTGATCTCAAACCGCAAGAGCGCGTAGCTGACGTAGTTCGGACCAACCTGCGGGAAGACGCCCAAAACCATACGCTGTGCCCAACTGGCACCAACCGATGACAGCCCTTCAACCGGCTTCAACGACGCGTTCTCGTTCACCTCGGAAAAGAGCTTGCCCAGGGCGCCAGCCGTGTGGATCGCAATGGCGATCATGGCCGGGACCGGCCCGCCCCCGAGAAGGAAGATCAGCACGAGCGCGATGACGATCTCCGGAATGGCACGGCAGATGTCCAGCACCCTGCGGAACAGCGGAATGAGGGACGGCCAGCGCGCCAGGCCACGGGTTGCAAGCAACGACAGAACGGTGCCTGCGATTGCCCCCAGCAGGGTCGCCGCCGCTGCAATATTCAGCGTCTCGACCAAAGCTGGAAAGAAGGTCATGACATGGCCCGGCAGCTGTGCCGCTTTTTCAGTGGCCTCGCTCAGCACTTCTCCGGGGTAGTCGAAGATCCGGGTGAACCCATCGCTGAAGGATCCGGCGTTGCGATCATCTGCAACACGAAAGCCCGCCACCATCATGGCAACGAACACTGCAAGCAGCGCCCCGCCATATAGTCGCTTGCGCTGGATCAGCGCGGCGTAGTCTGCCCGGATATCGGCCACATTCGGGGCCTCGGCACTTACATCTGTCATGAAGGAAACCTGCGTCGTGCTGGACATGTCAGCCCTGGCAGGCAGGATCTGGGCAGATGCCGTCAGATGAACCTGCGGTTTGGAACTGATCTGTCGAAAAATGGCGGGGTCCGGCACTCACGCTCCGAACCCCGCACGCCTTGGTGCTAAAATTAGTTGGACTTCAGCTTACGCGCTTCGATGATAACTTCGTAAGCGTCGTGGGTGATCGGCATGAAACCTTTCGCCTCGCCCGCGGCCACACCGTAGAAGCAGTCTGCATCCATGGACTTCAAGGACGCCATCAGGCCGGTCATCTTCAGTTTGACGTCTTCGGGCAGATCGCGACGCAGAACAACCGGACCTTCGGGGATCGGCTTGGACTGCCAGATCTGTACCATGTCGTTCATGTCAACGAGACCGGCATCAACCGCGCGGCGCAGCGCGCCCGAGTTGTAGCCATCTTCCCATTCGCCCAGACCATCGGCCCAGGTGACACCCGCGTCCACGTCACCGTTGTTCACAGCAACAATCGTCTGTTCGTGGCCACCGGTGAATTTCACCTCACCAAAGTAATCACCCGAGGTCATGGTCGCACCAATGGCGTTGGGGATTTCGATGGAGGGGATCAGGAAGCCGGAGGTCGAATTCGGATCACCGAAACCAAAGACTTTGCCTTTGACATCTTCCAGAGAGGTAATTCCGCTGTCCTTGCGGGCAAAGCCAACTGAGTAGTAGCCATAGCCGCCATCGTTGTTCACTTTCACGAGGATCGGCTCAACCGCTTCGGGGTCCGACAGGTAGGTTTTGGCGTAACCGGATGCACCAAGCCAAGCCATGTCGATGGTGCCGCCAAGCAGACCCTGGATGACACCGTTGTAGTCAGCCGGAGCAAACAGCTTGGTTTCGACACCCAGCAGCGCTTCAGTGCGCTCGCGCAGACATTCGTTGTTGTTCAGACGGTCCTGGGCGTTCTCGCCGCCAAGGATACCGATGCGGAATTCCTTGATTTCGGTGGTCTCAGCAACAGCCGGAGCAGTCATCGCAGTGGTGGCCAGAATGGCAGCAAACAGACGTTTCATGATGTCATCTCTCTGATTGAAAATCCCGGCACGACCGTGACCGGGCGTGGTGGGAAAGGGCTCACAAAACCGCAACAGGCTCTCTGCGTGGGTGCGTGCGGTTCAGGGTTTCAATTTCGGTTGACGTCGCCGCCTCGGAGAAGTCGGCTCCAGCGCCATAGATTTCGCGGGCAACGCCGGTGGTCAGCTGCTCAGGCAAGCCATCAAAAACGATCCGCCCGTCGCGCATGCCGACCACCCGGTCGCAGTAACGGCGGGCAGTATCCAGCGTATGAAGGTTGGCAATGACAGTGCGGCCGTCTTCTTCGTGAATGCGGCGCAGGGCCTCCATCACGGTTTGGGCGTTCATCGGATCAAGCGAGGCGATCGGTTCATCCGCCAGAATGATTGATGGATCCTGCATCAGGGCCCGCGCAATCGCGACACGCTGCTGTTGACCGCCAGACAAGGCCTCGGCCCGCTTTGCGGCGTGTTCGGCAATTCCGAGACGAGCGAGAATATCGATGGCGCGGTGGATGTCGTCCATCGGGTAAAGATTGAAGAGGGTGGCAAGTGTCGAGCGCCGGTTCAGCGTGCCATGCAGTACGTTGGAGACAACATCCATACGTGGCACCAGATTGAACTGCTGAAAGATCATCGCGCACTCAGACTGCCAGGCCCGCTTTTCCTTGCCGCGCAACTGGGTGACGTCCCGACCGTCGAACAGGATCCGGCCTTCAGTGGCATCGCCCAGTCGGTTGATCATCCGAAGCAGGGTGGATTTGCCAGCACCAGAGCGGCCAATGATGCCGATCATGCAGGGCTTGTCGATGTCCAGCGTCGCAGTGTCCACCGCAACCTTGTCACCGAATCTCTTGGTCAGTTTGTCAATTCGCAGCACGTCGGGCTCCCGTCTCTTTGGACAGGGGGATATGCCAGCGGATCAAAGGTTCTGTGTCAGGGCGGTGAAAGTTTTGTAACGCCCCTTGCCCGATCAGCCTTGCCCCCCTAGGCGCGCAGGGCCGAAGCCGCTATATGGCGCCAAGACGCTCTTCCATTGAACCAAGGAAACCGCTGCAATGTCTTTCGACCGTCAGATCAAGATTGCGCCTTCAATCCTGTCCGCCGACTTCGCCAACTTTGGCCAGGAAATCCAAGCCATCGAAGCCCAGGGGGCCGACTGGGTCCATGTGGATGTGATGGATGGCCACTTTGTGCCGAACCTCACATTTGGCCCGATGGCCGTGAAAGCGTTCCGCCCGCATGTGAAAACCGTTATGGACGTGCACCTGATGATCGCCCCGGTCGATCCCTACATTGACGCCTACGCCGATGCAGGCGCTGACGTTCTGACCGCCCATGTAGAGGCAGGCCCGCATATTCACCGCACCCTGCAGGCCATCCGCGGTGCTGGCATGAAGGCAGGCGTTGCGCTCAACCCCGGCACCCCGGCCGAGGCAGTTGCCCATCTTCTCGACCTGACCGATCTGATCTGCGTGATGACCGTGAACCCCGGATTTGGTGGTCAGAAATTCATCGACATGACCGGCAAGATCCGTGCCCTGCGCGATATGATCGGCGACCGTCCGATCCACATTGAAATCGACGGTGGCGTTGATCCGAAAACCGCACCCCTGGTTGCCGAAGCCGGCGCCGACGTTCTGGTAGCAGGCTCCGCTGTCTTCAAAGGGGGCTCTGTCGACAACCCAGAGGCCTACGGCGAGAACATTCGCAACATCCGCGCCGCAGCAAACGGCGTCTGGGCCTAAGACCCAGCGGGCAGATCACCTAATAGAGAGGCGTCCGCTCGGGCGCCTCTTTCTTTTTCGGGGTCACGTGGCAGGTAGCCGATCTGCAAAATGTCCCAGCAACCTGTGTTTCAGGATTTTCCCGGTAGGCGCAGCAGGCAGCGCGAGGGTCAGGACAATATGGGCCGGTCGTTTGTACCCGGCCAGACGCTCTGCCACGAAAGAGCGCAGTTCCATCACATCAGGGGTATCGCCCGCCGCGTGCTGCACAAAGGCGATGACCTCTTCATCACCCTTGATAGGACGGCCGACAACAGCGGATTGGACCACCTGTGGATGGGCATTCAGAGCGGCTTCCACCTCTGGCGGAAACACATTGAAACCGCCGTGGATGATCAGTTCCTTGGATCGCCCATCGATATGCAAATGCCCTGCCGCATCGATCCAGCCCATATCCCCGCTGCGCAACCAGCCATCTGCGCTCAGCACCTCTGCCGTAGCGGCGGGGTTGCGGAAATATCCAAGCATCACGTTGTCTCCGCGCAGGCACACCTCCCCCAGTCCATCGCCGCCACCTGACACAGTTTGGTCCAAGCGCACTTCTACCCCCGGCAGGGGCGGGCCAACAGAGACATCGGGATCACCAATTGCACTGCGTGTAGCGCAGATGCCCGCGGTTGCTTCGGTCATGCCGTAGCCGTTTTGCAAGGCGACACCATAAAATGCCTCTGCACGGGTTTTCCAATCCGGATCGAGAGGCGCCGCGCCAGAGGACACATACCGCAGGTCGGGGCTGCCCAGCCTTTGCAGCCCCTGCTCTTTGGCATATTGCATCACCAGCGCATGCATCTGCGGCACTGCCGAGACAAGGGTGATGCCTGAGCGCAGCGCCTCATAGAACTTCTGCGCCGAAAACCGGGCTTCCAACCGCACCTCAGCACCGATCATGACAGATGCCGTCAAAACCGAGGCCAGACCAAACACATGGCTAAGCGGCAGCGTCCCATAAACCACATCCCGAGCGGTCATACCCCTCAACTGGGCCGACGCGCCGCCACCAAAGGCCAGGTTCCGGTGGCTTAGCATCACGCCCTTGGGGTCGCCGGTTGTTCCTGTGGTGTAAAGAAGAACCGCAAGGTCCTGTGGAACATCGCCTCCATCCGTGGCCCCTGTTTCGGGAAGAAAAGCAACGTCCAGACAGCCAAAACACCCCTCCCATCGGGTGCCTCTATGCGCGGCCTGCAGGCGTTTGGCGTGATCCTCTGCCTCCTTGGAGGCGGCGGATGTCATCAGCACGATCCGTGGCGCCGCATGGCTGAGGATCCGGTCGATCTCGGCCCCCTGCATTCGGGCATTCACCGGAACAGCAACCGCTCCCAGCCGGGAAATCGCAAAGAGGGCCGCGACGGTGACACAGGCGTTTTCGCACAACACAACCACACGATCACGCGGATGGACACCAGCGGATGCAAGCAGTTCAGCCAAATCTCCGCAGGCGCGATCAAGTGCGAAAAAGCTCCAGATCTCCCCCAGGCTGTCACGAAATGCGATAGCCTCTGGCCGGTCCCGTAAATGCGGCTCCAGATGAGCATGCCATGCTATCATTGTGATCCTCCCGGCTTGCCGTAGTCCCGTAGTGTTTTCTCTCTTGCTAATCGTCTACCCGCGCCGCTAGCGCTTGATGCGTTTGAAGACCCCACTTGCCGTCGCCAACAACGTGCCATCCTCGGCATGAAGCGCGCCACTGACATATGCGAGCGACGCCCCGCCCCCCTGCGCAGCGGCCGTTGCGCGAACGCGCCCCGCCTGAACAGCCGCGACATAGGACAGGGTGAGCGAAACCGTGACCACGGGTGGATGCGCTTGCTGGTCGAAATGTTGCGATGCCGTGTTTCCGCAGACCACATCCATGAGGGTGGCGATGATCCCGCCGTGCAGGAGCCCGTTGCGATTGAGATGCTGTGGGCCAACGTCCAGCGTCACCTCGCAATCGCCCGTCGCCAGATCGATCTCTGTTCTGTAGCCAACCATCTGCTGACACCCCGGATCATCAATGAGCCGGATTTGCGCGTCAGGCTGCCGAGAGGTCAATGAACCGCTCCAATTGCGTATCAGCATCGCCGAACCGATGCTCTGCCAGAATGATCCGCTTGGCAAAATGGGCCAGTTCGTATTCAGCGGTCATTGCGATCCCACCGTGCAGCTGGATCGCTTCCTCTGCAATCTTGCGACCAGCCCGCGCAATAAGATTGCGCGCCGCCGCGATGTGCCGATCCCGCATAGCGGGCTGTTCTTCCAAGTGGCCGGCTGCATTGATCACGGCAGAGCGGGCCTGCTCCAACTCGATCAACATATCTGCCACCCGATGCTGAAGCGCCTGAAAACTGCCAATCGGGCGACCGAACTGCTGGCGGGTTCCAAGATAGTCCATAGTCAGCTGTGTGGCGGTTTCCATCGCCCCAAGCGTCTCCGCCGCCAGCGCAACCTCGGCAGCTGCCAAAGCCGCCTCGGTCATTTCAGAGGCACCACCAGCAGGACCGATACGGGCAGAGGACGGAATGCGCAAATTGTCGAAATCGATTTCCGCGGCACAGCCCCCGGCCAAGAGGGCCGAGCTGCGCATCTGCAAGCCCTCGGCCTTGGTGTCGACAAGGAACAGCGAAAGCCCCTCACGATCATCGATGTCCCCGCTTTCGCGTGCTGAAACGATAAGGTGATCAGCCCCTGCGGCGTTTACGACAACGGATTTCCGGCCAATCAGCACGATATCATCGCCGTAAGCAGAGGCGCGGGTCGCGACCCATAGTCGCTCATATCGGCTGTTTACTTCACCATGAGCAAAGGCCAGCTGCACATTGCCCGCAATCAGATCCTCGATCAGCGCGGCACCCTTCCCTTGCGGATCTGATGCCAACAATGTCCCGCACAAGACAGCCGTGTCCAGAACCGGTTCCACAACACCTGCGCGGCCCAGTTCCTCAAACATGGTCGACAGGTCAAACCCTTTACCGCCGTATCCGCCGACATCTTCCGGCAGCAACGCGCCAAGGATCCCAAGATCTGCGAGCTGCGCCCAAATCTGCGGCGCAAACCCGATTGCATTGCTGACGCTTTCGTCGCGTTGGGCGGCAGAATAACGGTCGGCCAGGAACCGGCGCAGACTGTCCTGCATCATCTGACGCTCTTCGCTCAGCTGAAAGTTCATGTCCGACCTCCCAGTTTGACCTTGGCGATAATGTTCTTCTGGATCTCGTTGGAGCCCCCGAAAATCGACAGTTTGCGATTGTTGAAATACTGAGCGGAGACGGCGGCGGTCCCCTCGGGCTGGGCAAGGTTGCTGTTGTCGCCCTCCAGCGCCTCAGAGGCAAAGGGCATGGCATAAGCCCCTGCTGCCCGCCTTGCCAGATCGTTGATCTCCTGGCGGATTTCAGTGCCTTTGACCTTCAGCATCGAACTTTCGACACCCGGTGCCTGCCCTGCAGCCGCCGCCGAAATGATCCGCAAGTTCGTTGTCGCCATCGCCATCAGGTCAATTTCGACCTGGGCAAGCCGCGCCGCGAAATGTGGGTTCTCGGCAAGAGGTCGTCCACGGTGCATTTGTTGGCGGGCAAGGCGTTTGACGGCATCCAACCCGGCCTGACTAAAACCGACACCGGCAATGTTGGTCCGTTCGTGGGTCAACAGATATTTGGCGTATGTCCAACCTTGGTTTTCCTCACCCACGAGGTTTTCAACCGGCACCCGCACATCCGTGAACCAGACTTCGTTTACCTCATGCGTGCCGTCCAGCAAGATGATCGGCCGTACCTCGATGCCCGGCGTGTCCATGTCGATCAGCAGAAAGGAAATGCCCTCCTGCTGCTTTGCGTCAGGGTCTGTCCGCACGAGGCAGAAAATCCAATTGGCGTATTGGCCCAATGTGGTCCAGGTCTTTTGGCCGTTAACGACGTAGTGGTCACCATCACGCACGGCCCGCGTCCGCAAGCTGGCGAGATCAGAACCCGCGCCGGGCTCCGAATAACCCTGACACCACCAGTGCTCTCCCGACAGGATGCGGGGCAGAAAATAGTCACGCTGCGCGTCAGAGCCAAATTTCTGCAAGACGGGACCGAGCATGGTCAGACCAAAAGGCACGATGCGTGGCGCATGGGCCCGGCAGCATTCTTCTTCAAAAATATGCCGCTGCACAGCGTTCCAAGCACAGCCACCGTAGGCGCGAGGCCAGTTCGGAGCGAGCCAGCCACGGGCATTAAGAATGCTGTGCCAGCGCTCGTGCCCCTCTTTGCCGATGCTGCGCCCCTCGCGAACGGCATCGGACAGATCCGTCGGCAGCTCTTCTCGCAGAAATTCGCGGACCTCTTCGCGGAAAGCCAGTTCTTCGGCCGAATAGTTCAGATCCATACCGCATGCACCTCCCTGTGCCTTGGCTTTGTGTTCGTCCCCTTTTTGCGGTCTCTCCCCAAGACCGGCCCTGCCCCGATACATCAGGGCAGGTGATCGCTGTCTTGTTTGTCAGTAGATTTCAAACAGGCCTGCAGCGCCCATTCCGCCGCCGATACACATGGTGACTACACCCAGTTTCGCGCCGCGGCGGCTTCCCTCGCGCAGGATGTGGCCAACCATACGGGCCCCAGTCATGCCAAAGGGGTGGCCGATCGCAATTGAACCACCGTTCACGTTGCAGATCTCGTCCGGAATGCCCAGTGTGTCACGACAATAAAGCGCCTGACTGGCGAAGGCTTCGTTCAGTTCCCACAGATCAATGTCCTCGACCTTGAGCCCATGACGCTCCAGAAGGCGCGGCACAGCATAGACAGGCCCGATCCCCATTTCATCCGGTGCACATCCCGCAACGCAAAATCCACGAAACGCACCCATCGGCTCCAGCCCCCGGCGGCTCGCCTCATCTGCTTCCATCATGACAACGGCAGCGGCCCCGTCAGACAGCTGGCTGGCGTTGCCTGCGGTGATGAATTTCTCGGGGCCTCGCACTGGCTCCAGCGCAGCCAGCCCGTCCAGCGTCGTCTGAGGGCGGTTGCATTCGTCCCGGTCCACCACGACGTCACGGGTGCTGACCTCTCCGGTTTCCTTGTCCTTGACGGCCATGGTTGTGCTCATAGGCACGATTTCATCGGCAAAATGACCGCCTGCCTGAGCCGCAGCGATCCTCTGCTGGCTGCGTAGACCATAGGCGTCCTGCGCCTCGCGGCTGATCCCGTAACGGTCTGCGACCACATCGGCTGTGTCGATCATCGTCATGTAGACTTCGGGCCGGTGTTCACGCAGCCAAGGGTCCTGGATCTGTTTGACGTTGGGCTGGACCATCGAAATGCTCTCGACCCCACCCGCGACCATCGGACCTGCGCCCTCTGCGGTGATCTGCTGTGCCGCGAGGGCAATCGTCTGCAAACCCGAAGCGCAAAACCGGTTGACGGTCATACCGGACGCACTGTCCGACAAGCCCGCCCGCAGCGCGATCTGGCGACCGATGTTATGACCTGTGGCGCCTTCCGGAAATCCACAGCCGATGATGCAGTCTTCGACCGCTCCTCCCTCAAGCCCCGCGCGCTCGACAGCGGCCTTTACCACATGGCCCCCCATTGCAGCGCCGTGTGTCTGATTGAACGATCCTCGAAAGGATTTCGCGAGACCGGTCCGTGCGGCAGAGACAATGACAGCTTGCTTCACGTTATTTCTCCGCCTTGTTGAGATCATCAAAGCAACGCCCCTCAGCCACCAGCGTCCGCAAAAGCGGGGCAGGTTGCCAGAAATAGGGGTCTTCTTTGGCGTAGGTTTCGATGTCTGCCAGGATACCGGCCAACCCCTGCAAATCAGCCCATTTGAGCGGGCCACCGTGGTAGCGCGGGAAACCGTAGCCAAAGAGCAGAACCATATCTACATCCAGTGGACGCCGCGCGATGCCCTCTCCAACCACCTTGGCGGCTTCATTCACCATTGCGCACATATAGCGGCGCAGGATCTCGGCATCTGAGAACTCGCGCGGACTGACACCCTGATCGGCCTGATCCTGGGCAATGTACTTTTCGACATCGGGATTTGGCGTACCACCGCGTTTGCCTGCCTCGTAGACATAGAACCCTTTGCCAGTCTTTTGGCCAAAGTCGCCACCTTCGCACAGCATATCCGCAAAATGGACGACCCGTTCGCGCGGATCCCGGTGTGGCGCGCGGCGCTTGCGCGCAGCCCAGCCAATATCGAGCCCGGCAAGGTCACCCACGGCAAAAGGCCCCATTGCAAACCCAAACCCGGTCATCACCCGGTCAATTTGATAGGGAGAGGCCCCATCCAAAACCATATAATCCGCCGCCTTGCGGTAGGCGTTCATGATCCGGTTGCCGATGAAACCATCACATACCCCGGAGCGAACAGAGATCTTGCGCAGCCGTTTGCCCAGCGCGAAACCCGTCGCCACCACGTCTGGATCGGTCTGGTCCGCCACCACGACCTCCAGCAGTTTCATGACATGCGCAGGCGAGAAAAAATGCAACCCGATCACATCCCGTGGGCGGCTGGTGGCGGCCGCGATCTCATTGATATCAAGATACGACGTGTTGCTTGCAAGAATTGCGCCAGGCTTGCAGTTGGCATCAAGCGCCTTAAAGACCTCGCGCTTGACGTCCATGTCCTCAAAGACCGCTTCGATGACCAGATCGACCTGCCCCAGTGCGCCATACTCGGTTGCCAGTTCGAGTGCATCGCCGGTCATTGTGTCGAACTGGTCCTGGCTGATCTTGCCGCGCTTGAGAGCTCCGCTCAGATTGCCACTGATGCGCTGGCCTGCGGCCTCCGCTGCGGATGCGTCGCGCTCTACCAGAACCACCGACACCCCCGCCAGCAAAGCAGCAGTTGCGATACCAGCCCCCATTGTGCCGCCGCCGATGACACCGACAGAGGCCACATCGCGTGGTGTGACATCTGCCAGTTCAGGCAGCTTGCTCACCGCCCGCTCTGAGAAAAACGCGTGGATCAGACCCTGACGCTGATCGCTTTCCATCAATTCGGTGAACAGCTCGCGTTCACGACGCAGCCCCTCAAGGAAGCTCGCAGCCTCGCAGGCCGCCTGAACAGCCCGCACAGCTGTTGCAGGGGACAATTGACCACGCCCCTTTGCGAGGGTCTTTTCATAGACCGCATCAAAATCCACCGCCGCCGGAGCTGGCATATCGCAGACGGGGCGGCGCGGTGCGCCCTGGTCCAACAGTTCACGCGCGTAGGCCAGACCGATCTCGCGAGGCTCGCCCTCCTGCACCCGGTCGATCACACCCTTCTCAAGTGCCTCCGCCGCGCCAAAATGGCGCCCTGACGTGATCATGTCCAAGGCCGCCTCAGTCCCGGCAACCCTTGGCAGTCGCTGCGTCCCACCGGCACCCGGCAAAATTCCAAGATGCACCTCTGGCAGCCCCATCTTGGCGCTCGGCACCGCGATACGGTAATGCGATGACAATGCAACCTCGAGCCCCCCACCCAGAGCGGTGCCATGCAGGGCCGACACAACGATCAGATCCGCCGCCTCGATACGATTGCAAAGATCAGGCAGGCCCGGATCTTTCATCGGCTTGCCGAACTCGCGAATGTCCGCCCCGGCAAAAAACGTCCGACCATCGCCATAGATCAGAACAGCACGTGCACCCTCTGCCTCGGCTCGTTCGATCCCGGCAAGAAGTCCCAGCCGCACGTCGATCCCCAGCGCATTGACCGGTGGGTTCTGCGCCTTCAGGATCGCGATGTCGTCGACACGTTCATAGTGTATGGCATGCGTCATGGATCTGTCCTCCTCTTCGAGGTCACCATCTGCGTCAGCGGTCGGACGGCAGCGCAACACGAACAGAGCATCCTGTCCATGACTGCAAACCTCGTGAATTTCGCAAAGCGGAACTTAATTCCGCAAATATGCGCCAGACCCTAAGTCCCGCCCCAGCAGCTGGCAAGTCCCATGATGCCGCGCCCCAGCCGCCTTTGCCAAGCCCGGCCCGGTTGCGTCAGCCTGTTACGGTGCGTCGATAATCCCTTCTGCCAGCCACCGGTCAAAGATCTGCAGCACGTGATCGACAAATGCGGGATCATTGATGTGGCAGGACAGGCGGTGCACTTCGGTTGACGTGGGGCTGGCCGCTTCCAGTGCGTCGCAAAATACCCGAAGCCCTTCAGCGTCATGCAGATCCGCATCTGGCCGGTCCCATTCATGACAGCCCCCATCTGGAATAAGCACTGCCACTGCCCCCTGCGCGCCAGACAACTTGCGCCCAATCTCCTGCGCCACCTGCTCCCGCTCTGCCGGGGACAGGACCGCTGAACTCAGCAAACGATTATGGGCATGCATCGGTCGCCCCTCCAGCTGCGGGGGCACCGCTTGCCAACCAACAAAATCCACCAGATCATGGCAGCCGGGCGCAATCATCTG
>Ga0098068_1000698_pt1 | contig 12832 bp, 8 predicted proteins | sample 26BtaG_FD_75059 | JGI IMG/M metagenome (GOLD analysis project Ga0098068, IMG submission 75059) | Marine viral communities from Cariaco Basin, Caribbean Sea - 26B_WHOI_OMZ_CsCl | ecosystem: Environmental > Aquatic > Marine > Oceanic | place: Caribbean Sea: Cariaco Basin | collected 2014-11-09 | reverse complement strand
GACCGATGTTTACTTAGAACTCAACCCATCTTTTTGCGAACCGCCGTATACGAGACCCGTACGTACGGTGGTGTGAGAGGCGCAGTGGCGACCGGTAGGTCGTCACCCGTCTACTCGATTGTATGCCCGTGCTTTCTTTTCGTCCGTGCGTTGGGACAGACACACTCTTTGGCAAGCTTTGGATAGAGCTTTGGCTTTGAGCGGCTTGACAATGTGTGTGGCTGTTGAGTGTTGGCATTAGTTCAATTTAATGTTAAGTTCACTAAGTAATTCTAATTGTCGCTCTGAGAGTTCATTATTTTTAAATGCTCTTTTTGTCCTAGCTAATGATTGATAGAGGTTGCTTTGTAATCTATCTTTACCTGCTTTGGGGTAATCGCCATTTTCTTGAATGAAAGCAGCAATTTCTCGTGTCTTATTTGCCCATTTTGTAAAGCCATCTCTACTTGTATCGTTTTCAAATTCGTTCAAATCAATTCCAATTTCTCGGAATCTTTCTAATCGTTCCTTTGAAACTTTGTTTTCTTTAAAGGCGATACGTTGATTAAAAAACCAACGGTATAAAAGATTATGTTCTCCATTAATCATAGAGGGTAGCGAAAGATTACCATTTGAGTCAACATGTTTTTTTAACTCGCTAAAATTTTGCTCCCATTGTTCATCATTAACATCTGACTTTGCCCAATGAAACCCAATTGATTCAAGTTTGTCAACTTGCCATTGTTGTAGCGGTTTTCTTTTTCCGCCCGAGTGGGTACCTGCTTGAGCTTGGCGTTGAGCCTGACACCAATTATACATTTTACCTTCAATCCCCTTTACACCAAATTTTGGCCAACTATCATTTTCTGTTTTAAACGACTTTACGTTTTCAAACATCTCAATCCATCTAGCTCGTTCCTTTTCTTTTCCTTTAGCGTCTAGGTCATATCTGATTGATTGAAGTTCTTTAATTTGTTCGTCAGAAAGTCTTTCGTTCTTATATCGTGACCTTTGAGAACCAAGCCATGAATGATAGTCTTTTTGGGTTGTTCTCGTAGGTAGTTTGCCATTCTTAGCAACCCATTCTTTGATTTTATCAAATGTTTGTTCCCAAGTTTCAAAGAATCGGTCAAGTTTAAGTTCTTCTATTTTTTTGTTCTGGTAATCTGATAAAGTCCCTTCTTCATAGCTCTTTCTATGTCTAAAAATCCATGAGTAAGCATTTCCCCCAAGTTCTTCCACAGAAATGGAATTGCGATTTTCTAATTTATCCTTTATTTCTTGCCAATATTGAGTCCAATTATCTGTTTTGCCTTCAAAATTAAAATCAAGTTCAGCCATTTTTTCAAACCAAAAATTCCCTAAATCATTTTCTCGGTATCTGGTTCTCATTGTTTGGCAAAAAACATAAAGTTTACTTTCAATAGACTTGTTATTCTCCCTATCATATTGAGGCCATTTTGTGGGATTTTCTTGTCTGAAATTCACAAGTTGGTTGTATGGTTCAAACCATTTTTTTCTACTTGGCGGGCCTTCAAATTTTTTATCAATTGCAAGAAAACGTCTTTTCTGTTCTTTAGAAATGATTTTGTTTTCTCTTATACAGGTCGTTTGATACTTATACCATTTGACTAGCTCATCATCATCAATTCCTTGGCATGGTGGAAATACATGGTCATTTGCATATTCCTGAAATTGCGAGTACATCCTTTCCCATTTCCATTCTACGATACTCCAAACAAAATTTATAGAGTGTAATTTGCGAAGTTCTTCATTCTTGAGCGTGCCGTTTTTCTTTCTATTTCTTTGGTTAGCAATCCAATTGTATAAATCTTTGTCGTCTTTTTTACTCGGATATTCTTGATTATTGTTTTCCAAATAGTTTTTGAGATTCAAGAACCATAAATCCCAATTGTTAGAAGACTTCTCAATGATTTGGTCAAAAAGAGAATTCCTTAACTTTTCTTCAAATCCTTCTAAAATGATTTTGTCTTGCTCTTCTAAAAAACTAGAAGAAATAATGTCAATCTTATTTGATTTTCGTTTGCCTTTCCCAAATGCGATAAAATTAATTTCATCTTGAAGTCTTTCATCTTGGTCGCACAAAGAACGAATAACTTGAAGCAAATTTTTAAATGAGCCTGAACTGATTGAATTTTCTACTTCATCCTTTTTTGAATGATAAATTGGAACAACGATTAGACCTAATTTCTTCCCTTCCTTCTTCCGTAATGCTCTTCCAACAGCTTGAACTATGTCAACTTTGGAGTTTTTGGGGTCACAAAAATAAACTAAGTCAATTGTTGGCACATCAACACCTTCTGTTAAACATCGGGCATTAGACACAATTGCTTTTTCTGAGTTTTTAAATTCTTCAAGCACCAAGTTTCTATAACTAGTCGGCTGTTCTCCGCTAACTGAGAAAGTTTTTGTGTTAGGAAATAACTGACCGTGTCTATTTGCAAATTCTTGAGCTAATTTTACTCTTGAATGAAAAGTCAAACCGTGATTTGCATTGTATTTTTGCATTACATGCTCAAGTGCATAATTGTTGGCTAGCTCATCTATGGAAATGTTTTTATCTATAAATCTTCTTTGCTTAATATATTCTTTGAGTTCGTCACTATTTACACCGATAGCTATAATTTTATAGTCAACAAGAATTTCTTCTTCAATTGCATCTTTAAAAGTCATTCTATGAAACTCATACCCAAACGTGTCTGGGTCATTCATGTCATAGGCATACTTTAAATCATCACCAAGTTTCTTTTTTAATGATTCTTTTACAATTCTAGGTGTCGCAGTTGCGTATAATCTGTACTTTGAAGGAATCCGATTATTGTTATGAATTAGGCTGAATTTATTGTTACCTACACCTGCCGTTTTATGAGCTTCATCACAAAAGGTAAAATCAAATTCAAAACTTATCTCTTTGATTGCATTAGCAATAACAGGAAGTGAATGATATGTTGAGAAAATCACTTTCTCTTCAAACGGTTTTAAAAGGAAGGATTTTACATGTTCTGAATCTGTTGTAACTCTTGTGTCTATTTCATATGTATGAGTGACTAAAGTATCGGTAGTGTCCTTATCAATGTCTGTTTCAGAGCAAACGCATAGATACTGATAAATATTCTTTCGTTGTTTTGACCACTCATTTTTTATTTGCCTTAACAGGGCGAGAGAAGGTACAAGTACCAACGTATTTTTACTTTGTAGTTTCTCTTTAATCCAAAGTGCTGTAAATGTTTTACCTGCTCCACATGGTAAAATCAATTGTCCCCTTGGTTCTTCACCTTCTGTAAACCATTGTGTACACTCATGTATTGCTATCTCTTGATGAGGAAGTGGGTCGTATAACTTTCTTTCGACTAGTTGATTTTGGGTTAATAAACTGTAAATGGAGTTGAATGTTTCCTTTTCGATTTCATTTAGGTTGGCAACTCCGTAAAAAGTAAAATTGTCATGCCTTGTTTTTGAAACATTATCTAAGTCAACTGCATTGGAAAAAACGATGTATCCATTGGCACTAGGACAAAAAGCAAAAAGATTGGCTATTTTATCTGCTGACCAATTCAATTTGCTAGACTCATCATTCTTGTATTTACATTGAACAACAAAATACTGGTCTTCTAAATCTTGTAGAACCAAGTCAACACCATAATCCTGATTTCCTAAATTGAGTTTGTTTCGAACTTCAAGTGGAGTTTCTTCAAACAGCCATACATTTTTAAAATTGTCTTTTTCGGTTGGAGAAACGAGAAAGTAGAGCTTTGTGAACACTTCAAAAATCTTACCTGCCCTTGTGTCTTTCTCGGCTGTCTCTGTTGAATGAACATTGTACTTTGAGAGTTCAGGTTTCAGTTCTCTCCATGTTTCCTTGTCCTTAATAAGTTCTGTCAGTATCTTCTTGTACTCTGTCATTTTCTTTTTATTGCGTTGGCAAAAATTCAAGCTCTTTTGGTTTTTTGTGTTGGCTTTGTGTGTCGGCAAAAACCAAATGTGCTTGAATGTGCGGTTGGCTTTTCAGCATGGCATACAACGTTTCGCGGCTATGCGCCGGGCGGGGGTTTTACCCGGAAATGTTCTTTTGGAATCGCGCATTTCTCGTTTCCGTAATCTATCAACCGAAGACGAATTTCCCGCCTGGCGCATAGCCGTTGTTGGGCGTTCGGCATTTATTTTTCAATGTTGTTTGTCGTGACAAGGTTTACAAACCGAAACAAGCCACTTAATAGGTTCCTTTCCAATGTTCTTTTTTGCATATCTTTTATGGTGAACTTGAGTTGCACGTGCTCCACAATATACACATTTCCAATTATCTCGTTTAAGTACAACGTATCGTTTTCGTTTCCATTCGTCCGATTTGAGATATACATTCCTATAATAGTCCCGTCTCTGTTTACGTTTTACATTAAATCGCCACTGTTTAAATACAAAAATGGATATTCCGATAAGTATTATGAGTAAAACTTCCACACCCTTATTTCTTTTTTAGCGGGGCAAGTAGAAGATAAAAAATCCAAGCAAACCAAGATATAAAAATCACAGCTAAAATCCACGCTAATTTTTCGCCTCCTGTTGTCTTGCGGGAGCTGATAATCACTAATATAGGTAAAAACCAAAAAAAACCAATTATAGCCAAAATTATTAATGTCGAAAGTCCTGAATTGTCCATTTTATTGGGTTATTTTTTTACTTTTTCTTTTGTGATTCTTTCTCAATAGTTCTGCTTTTTTTTCGAGATTTTTAATTGTTGTTCTGTCTTATGCTGACGCCCAACGGTCTCGGCTATGAGTAGTTGCGTGGTTTAGCGGTTAACTTAGCAAGTACACACCAAACTGAAAATCCGCGAGGATTTTCAGAAGTAGGCGAGAACAAGCAATTATTTATAGCCAATGTTGCCATACGTTTTTTATTCTGGTTTTATAGATTGATTTTCTTTTAAATTTTTATAAACTATAATTTCTTGAAAGATGTTATTCTCATTTCGTTTAGTAAACCAAGTTATAGTATTAAAATTTTCGTCGAATGCTAACGTTTGCCCATAATTATCATAGTAAAAATGTCTTTTAGTTTCAGTGTCGAATCCTGAATAAGTCCAATTAGCTTGGAGCCAACGATTGTTACCACGTTTAAATGCATAATAATCTTTAGCAAAAAATAATTTTGAAGGAACTTGAAGTTCATTCTTCAAATCATAATTTTTAGTTTTATTATTATATGAGTATTCAAGAATAACTTGTGTTTCATAACCACCATTTATTGTTGGAGAACTATTATTACCATTCTCACTAGTTTTATTAGAACTAACAATATCTGAATTGCTGTTATAGGATTCGTTGTCAATTGTCTTTTGAAACGGGGTAATTTCTATAAATCCATTTTGGTTGTCTATTGAAACATTTTTAAAGTTTTGAAGAAATGATTGCCCTAGCAAAAGAGGAGAATCATCTGTTCCAACACTTGCTTCAACATTGTCCGCTGTGAATTGTCCAATTTCCAATTTTCTTAATATGATTTTTAGATTTTCAACATTTGAACCATCGGCGATGCTGTATGTTTCCAAACCAATAATATCTTCACGTTTGATTTTGCCGGCGTTGATTAATGTTTTAAAGAGAGAAAGTGGAATGTGTACATCGCTCGCGCCACTATCTAAAATAAAATTTAATTCAATTGCACCATTTACCAAAACAGGTAGTTCATAAACCCCACCTCGTTTCGTTAATTTTATTTTTGTTTGTTTTATGCTATACTTGTCCGTTGATGGAATTAAAATTAATTTTTCATCAGTGCATATTTCTCTGTATATATTTATGTAGTCAAAAATGAATTTTTTTGCGGATTCTCTAAAATCTTGTTTTAAACTCTTATCATTTTCGATTGTTGCGTTAATTAAATAAATATTACACCAACTGGGAGAGTTTTTATCGACATAATGTCTCAAATAATCCTCGGATAATAAAAATTTTTCTTCTTCCTTTACTCCTCTAATACCGAAATCAAGAGAAAGCTGTGAGAGTGCCAAGCCATATATAATATTATAAGAATATGATTGAGGTTTTTTCTGTAGAGCAATATTTAAAATTTTTATTGGTTCGGTAAGCTCAAAATAATTGTCTAGAATTGCCAAATATCCCAAAATCAATAATTCATCACTATTAATTGTATTGTAATCTAAAAAAGAAATGGAATATTTGTTTTTTAGAAAAATTTCGAATAGACCTTTATTGTTCTTGCCGTCAATTCTCCAGCCTAAAGCATTAACTAAAGCAAGTTTTTGGTCAATAGGAATTTTTTCATTCGTTAAAAATGAAGCTAGTTCAAAGTCTAATTTTCCATTTTCACGAGCCTTATTTATTTCTGGAATTTCATTGAAAGCTAAATAAAAAGGCGTTGACGTAATCGGACTGTCAGCAAAAACTTTACCTGATAAAATTATAGCTAATATTAAGAGAATATTTTTCATTAATGTGGTTTTTCAAATTCTGACTAACGTCAAATTAAGTTGTTGATATTCAGGTTCTTTGTAAAACCGAAATCTTCGGGTTTCAATTCAAATTTATCGATTTGTTTTTTAATACGGTTAATGAGCCCAAGTTTTCTTTTTTGGTCCAGGAATAAGTATTTTGTAGGAGGTTGATATCCGTTCTTTTTTGTGACCATGTTCCATATGATCACTGCGAGTTTTCGTGCCGTTGCACTGACTGCTGAATGTCTTCCTTTTCGGTAGGCGACCCTTCGGAAAAAATCTGAAAGGTGTGTATCCTTTAGGTTGCCTATGGCATTGGCCGCTTGGCGCAGGGCGATTTTCAACCGGTTGCTTCCCTTTGGCACGCGGTTGCTGAGTGTTTTTCCTCCTGATATTTTATTATTGGGTGCAAGCCTGAGCCAAGAAGAAAACTGTTTTGATGATCCGAATTTTTTGAAGCCCTGGGGACCTATCTCGCTCATTATGGTCAGTACCGTGGAATGACTCAGTCCCTCGATGGCAAAGAGATCAACCCCGTCAAAATAGCGGAAGGCTATTTGGTTCAGATCTTTGATCTGCGGTGCATTTTTATTGATTCTCTTATAGGGCTTTTCGGTTGTTTTCATTTTGCTGCGCTCGGGATGCTCTTTCAGCTCTCGTTTTATAAAGTGCTCGATTTCTTTGTCGCAGTCAGCAATCTTTTTTTGAAAGAATTTATAGCTGTCGAACTCCTGTTGCAGCCCAAAGAGATAGTCCGATCGGTTGTTGCCGTGGAGCGCCCTGGCAATTTCCTCTTTTGGTTTTCTGCAATTGTAGTGCCGGTGCTCGGCCAAACTTTGGGGATCAAGGTTGCCCTTACAGATATCGTCTATTATTTTCATTCCTGTAAGCCCGCACACGTCCTTGACCACAACGTCCAACCTAAAGTTCAATAGTTTAAGGTACTTCTGCATTTTATGCGTGGCCGAAGCGGCCAGATCTATCCAGTTCCCCCTTTGGCGACAAAATGTCCTCAACTGTTCTGTTGTAAGATCAGGTAGAAAGCTGCCTGTGAGCAGCCCCAAGGTGTGGAGCTTCTGTATCCATCGACAGTCCTTAACGTCCGTCTTTTTGCCTTTGGCATTCTTTGTGAACTTTCCATTGGCCAGCACGACCTCAAAACCGAAGGAGATAAGCTCTACATACAGATTTTGCCAATAATCTCCTGTGGACTCCATTGCCACTGTGGTCACGCCAGAGTCCAAGAGCCACTGGCAAAGTTCTGTGAGATTTTCGGCATAGACCCCAAACTCCCTGACATCCTCTAATTCTTGGCCAATGGCCACATAGTGTGAGCGACTGCCCACGTCGATTCCGGAGGCATTGAAATTTACAACGTCCATTCCAAGTTTCATTTTTCTTTCCATGATAAAAAAAGTTTATGGTTTAGTAAAAAATGACCCTAAGGAAACGTAACTTTGATATAGAAAATTATTCTGAACGGGGTTCCACTATCACGGACCACCACTGAAATTATCAACAAGCCCTTGAATTGGTACTTCGAGGGTTTTTACATTTCAACCAGAATGTGTACCGGGCTATGATGCACCAGTTTTAAAATCGGCCTTGCATAGGATCGACATAAAGGTCGGGAGTTCTTATCGTTAGCTCAAGAAATTAATAGAAATTTTTTGTGTGGGGAATGGGTGGCAACGGTCTGGTATATGAGCTGTGGCGTGTCTCGGCACGGACCTCTCCAGATAAAAACCGACTTTGGAAAATCCGCAGGATTTTCCAAGTGTGGACTGACCAAGCCATAGCTTATATACGGTGTTAGCCACAGTTATTCCTTCCGATTTTCTTTTCAATAATTTGGTCGTTTTGAGTTTCCAAGATACAATATTCAGTCAGATTTTCATTTAAGCCAATTTGGAAATAGCGATTACCAATAAACCAAGTCTCGGATTTTTCAGTTTCGAACCAATTCCGCAAGAGTGGTATTCCGATTCCGATTAGAAAATCCTTTGCTGTTTTACTATTTTCATTTTTCACGGCGTATAACGTAATCGACCATTTGTCCAATAAAGTTGAATAATTTCCCGCAATTAATGTATTGTACTTTAAAAGTTCTTTGGAATTACCTTTTAAGTATCTCATATCCCAACCTGGAACAAAAAGACCCATTTTCCCACCTTCTTCCTTATTAAACCATAAGTTCAAATTATCATAAATTCCGATTCCATTTAGTAATTCGGAAATTTTTTTAGAGCCAAGTGAATGAGTCAATTCCTTTGGTGTTTTCGATTTATGGCTTTTTAAGAGTTCCATATTTTCGTTTTAATTATGGCTAACGTTTAGTGTATGAGCAGTAGCCAAACACAGAACTTGATTAAGAATAAAAAATTAAATATTAACAACTGTAATAGTTTAAAACGCCTAACGGCTATTGCTTATACACTTTGTTAGGCACAGTATTTTATGACGCGAATTTTAAATTTGGAACAAGGAATTATTGGTGGTGATACTGTAAGAGATATTATTGAAGTATTCCCTGAAATTGAAAATAGGTTTAGACAAAGAAAAACTTATGACGAATATTATTTTGATGGAGCAACTGTTGAATTGAGTGTTGATATAATAGCAAGTCTAAACCAATTAGGATTTAAGGTGTCAATTAATTGGGAAGAGGTAGTTCTTTCTTAATATTGTGCCTAACGGTTCTCAGCTATACGCAGGCAGGGATTTTAACCACTGAATTACCTACGAAGAACTGAACTTTAACTTTACCACTTATCTGTCCTACGAAGCACGAAACCCCTGCTTGCGTATAGGTGATGTTGGCGGTATGTGCTTCTTTTTTAATTTGTTGTCGTCCCATTGTTGGTTTCGGCTAAAACTGTGAAATACTTTCTTATAAATGTTTCAATGTCTGATTGACCTGAACTCCAAACGGTAGAACTAACCCTAAACCGTATGTTTTGGTCTTCAATATTTACAGATATTCCGTCTTGTCCATTGTTTAGATTGTTTTTTTTGATTTCAACGTCATTGAAGTCACTAAATACAGTGTCAATTTTATGACCAATGTTACTTATTACTTTTGCATTTATTCTAAGATATTCAATGTCTGGTTCTGTTCCGTCTAATGGCACAACTACTAAAGAATAATTGTCTTTTTGTTCAGTTGCTGTTTTTGCTTGCAATGGCGTCATAGAAGCGTGTTCCTTACCTGTCGCCTTTAATTCCACAAGCCAATTGTTTATTCTAAATACTTCTCGTTGATTTTCGTTATTAACTAAATCTGATGATTCTTCAGTTAGTATATAATCACTTCCAAATGGTTCTCTCTCAATATTTATAATGACTCCACTTTTTTTAAGTTGCTCAATATATTCTTTAAATAAATCTTCAATTAGTTTCCCGATTTTTTGGTTACGGTTAATGAGTTTTCGTTCATTTAATCTTTTTTCATATTCCTTTCTTATGTTGGGGTCATTAAATATTTCTTGAACAAGTTCTGGGTCAGCATCACTTGTAATCATATTCGTAATAGCCTTGTCCCAACTTAATCTAAGTTCGTCTGTTGGGAGTGTGTTTCTAATTAGGTCAGATACACCCACACCAAGTTTGTTTAAGAAATTTTGTTGCCTTGAACCACGAATAGTTTTTACTAAAGTTTCATCTCCTTTAAGTATCTCCGAAAGATTCTTGGAGGACGGAGTTTCACTTACAAATTTCGTTTCAGAACCTTCACTTTCGGTTTTTACATTTACCCAATTGAGACGCTTAGCACGATATACCCAAAGACACGTTCTAAAGTGTATAGGATTTTCTAATCCTTCGATTGTTACTTCTTGAATATCTGAATCAAATAAGGTGTCTTTTTCTACAGCTTCGGATAGAAGAAATTTAAATCTTTCTAAACTTGACTTTTGTGTTGTGTTTCTCCCGTAAATATGTCCGTCTGTTGCGGTTAAATAGGCAAAGTCGGAATAGGTGATTTTAAATTTATATTTGAGTTGCCCTTCTGCATCTCTTAACACACTAAGGTCAGATTCTTTGATAATTAAATGTTCTAATAATTTTATCGTTGCTGTTTCAGTTTTGGTTACTAAAGGACTTATGTGAATAAATCCGCTCTCATTTAAAAAGTTGTAGTCTGCTTCATTCAAATATTGATTATATATTTCATTTAGGCAGTCTTTGTCCCTAACTAAGCTTGAATACAAAGGAAAGTTTACTTCAAAATATGGCTTTGGAGTAAGTAAAAGGTGTTCGGATTTAGGAAAATGGTCATAAATAAAACTTTCGTCAATCTTTTTACTTGCACCTGTTAGTATCTTCAAATCTTTGATTATTTCTTTATGGTCTTTTAATATTAACCATTTTAAAAACCTTGCATTACACTCCTGATTGGATGACTTAATGAAGTCAGGTTCATCAAGCTCGTTCAATTCGGCTTTTAAATCATTAATGGCATTTTGTATTGTGTAATTTTCAACTCCATTGATTTGCAAAAAATTTATTTCTCTTGAAAATAGTTTGTCAGAAAAATTCAATTGTATTAAGTCGGAAATTGAAATCAATTCATCATCATTGCATTTATCCCAATAAATACCGTCTGCAACCCTAAACTTATTTCTTTGATTTAGGCAGATTTTTATGTCTAATGGGAAATGTCCTTTTATCTTAATTATTAGGGAGTAGAGATTATTCAACCAAGATTTTTTATCTGCTGTAATAGAACTTTCTAATTCTGTAAGTGATTCTTTTTTTTCAATGAATTTGATTAATTCATTTACTCCCCAAACGAATTTTAAGTCATAGGTTTTTTCAATATCGGGTTTAAGTTGTGTAATACTCTCTGATATATGAACCCATTTTAACAATTCTGATGATAGTGGAACTTTAATATCAATAATTTCCGATAATAGCTCCCAAAGTTCTTTTGTGGTGTTTTCTTTTTCAGTGAAAGGAATTGTAAATTCATTTAGAGATGTGAATTTGTTATCAGCCCCGTGGTAATTAATAATTTCTTTTGCGGCAAGTAAATTAATCGTTGAGGATTTAATAGTTGTAAGCCATTCTTGGTCGACCCATTTGAGGTCTTTGGAAATCTTGAAATCAAACAATTCGTAGATACCAATTATTTTTTTGGTTTTAAATAATTCTGCGAATGCCTGTAAGCTATCAGATAATGCTTTACTAATTATTTCTTTATTGTTTGATTCGTTTCCGCCTTCTGTTGCTTTTTTTAAATAAATTCCATCACGTTCTACCCTTGGGTCAAACTGAGTTGAATTGATAATAATTGGTATTCCAATTTCTTCAGTTCCAATTAGTGGAAATGTGTAATATAGTCTTGGATAATTTTTTGTTAAAGGAAAAATCTCTTCACTGCCGTTCTTTTCTTGGGTTATTATACAAGCATCAAATTTTTCATCTTTTTGAATGTAAGCTTTTAGACAGGTATTTACAGAACCATCAATCAGTGTTGTGATTTCCCATTCGTTAATTGAACCCAATTCGTAGGTTTTGATTAGGGTCTTTGAGAATGTCTTTGACAAACCGTTTTCAACTACAATAACTGATTCAATTTGCTCATTGAAAAGTTGAGTAATTGGGATTAATTCATCAAGACATTGTAATCCAACTTTTGCTGTTAATTTTCCTTTCTCTCCTAAATTATAAGTGAATTTAGTTTGAAATTCATCTTCTTCTAAATAGCTTAATTCTCTAATTGATTCATCAAATTGTTTGTTTGATTCTTGCTGTAATTCATAGAAATGCTCATTGTTTGTTGCGTTTCTGTTTAATAAAAAATGAAAGCTACCTTGATTATTTGTAAGTTGTCCCGTTATATAAACTTCTTTGGAAAGAAGATATGTTGTCATAAAACCTGTTCCAAACCTACCTGTCTTACCTTCTTTGTTGTTTTTTGAAGAGCCTTGTATGATTAAACTTAGAATGTCATCCAACTCGAATGGATTTCCTGTATGTGAAAATGAAATTTGATTTTCAGAAATTTCAATTTTTACTTTAAGATTTTGATTTTCTTCTACCGAGTCTTTTGCATTTTGAAGTAATTCCCAAAACCAACGCTTCTCATAATCTTCTCTTTCATTTTCTCTGGCAACAATATCCCTGTAAACACTATCAGCGTGTCGGATTTCTGCAATCTCTTGTCGTCTTTGTTGTATTTGTTCTTTTTGAATCATTGTCTGTCAAAATGAAATGATTGTTATTGTTTAGCAGGGTCTTGTTAGCATTACCGCCAACGGTCTCGGCTATGAGTAGTTGCGTGGGTTAGCACTTAACTTTACAAGTACACACCAAACTGAAAATCCGCGAGGATTTTCAGAAGTAAGCGAGAACAAGCAATTACTTATAGCCATTGTT
>Ga0098068_1000697_pt1 | contig 12840 bp, 15 predicted proteins | sample 26BtaG_FD_75059 | JGI IMG/M metagenome (GOLD analysis project Ga0098068, IMG submission 75059) | Marine viral communities from Cariaco Basin, Caribbean Sea - 26B_WHOI_OMZ_CsCl | ecosystem: Environmental > Aquatic > Marine > Oceanic | place: Caribbean Sea: Cariaco Basin | collected 2014-11-09 | reverse complement strand
TTGGATTATATCGGTTTGAAACAATCCGTTGCAAAATCACACCAAGAACTGTTTGAATCACTCCGCTTAGTACAAACTGAAAAGAAGCGCAGGGTTGAAGGAAGACGGGTTTTCACGTTTTACCCGGAAACCGGACCCTTAAGGCGTGATCTATACAAGCCCCACATTGATTTCTTTGCTGCCGGGGCAAAAGCCCGTGAAAGATGCATAATTGCTGCAAACGGGATCGGGAAAACTGAAGGGATTGGTGGATATGAAACGGTTCTTCATTTAACAGGCTTGTATCCGAAATGGTGGAACGGCAGAAGATTCAATCATCCTATTAGATCTTGGTGTGCCGGTGATACTGGGCAGACCACCAAGGATATTATTCAGGACAAGCTTCTTGGACCCCCCGGTGAAGAAGGAACCGGCTTGATTCCTGAAGATTATTTGATCAAGGACAAGATTAGAAAGAAAGCCGGTGGGGTGCCTGATGCCATAGAATCCATTCAAGTCAAACACACATCCGGTGGTAATTCTCACTTGATGTTTAAATCATACGATCAGGGCAGACGGGCATTTCAAGGAACTGAACGTCACTGGATTTGGCTTGATGAAGAATGCCCCCCAACGGTCTATGATGAATGCTTGATGCGAACCCGGAAGGTAAATGGCACAGTAGCTTTAACCTTCACCCCGATTGAAGGACTGACCACAACCGTTTTGAACTTCATGCCCAACGGGTTGCTTCCTGCCGGTGGTTGGCTTACCAAATCAAAATTCGTGAACTCTGCTTCTTGGGAAGATGCCCCACACCTGACTGAAGATGAAAAGGAACAAATATTAGCAGGCACCCTGCCCCATTTGCGTGATGCACGATCCAAGGGCATACCTAACATTGGTTCAGGAGTCATATACCCAATCGATCACGAAACTATAACCGTTGATCCCTTCACCATTCCAATTTGGTTCCATCAGGTGTTTGGCCTTGATATGGGTTGGAATTTCACGGCAGCACTATGGGGGGCACTGGACCCGGACCACGATATTCTTTATATAACTGATGCATATAAGCGTGGTCAGGCTGAACCACCTATTCATGCAGCAGCAATCAATGCCCGTGGCGAATGGATACCGGGGGTTACTGATCCTGCAAAGGGCACAAGTCAACGGGATGGAAAAAGACTGTTAAAAGAATACGGTGAATTGTTAAGGGGGCAGATTTGGCCTGCTGACAATGCAGTGGATGCAGGGCTTCTTTCTGCCTGGAAACGGATGACAACCGGCAGGCTTAAGATCTTTCGTGGCGTGTGTGCCCCGTTGTTTGATGAACTAAGGCTATACAGAAGAAATGACAAAGGGGATATTGTAAAAGAGAATGATCATTTGTGCGACGATCTTAGGTATATTTGTATATCCGGTGTTAAACGTGCTATACCTGTACCGGATGAAGACGCATACAATGAGGAACAGGCAAGGTTGATGGGAAGAAGATATGCAGGGAAAGGAAGGAACAGATGGTCAGGATATTAAATGGCACATGGAAGGTTGTGCCGATTACCGGGAAAATTTGGTTTTTGTTGATGATTGGAAATAAAAAGATCATTTACAATGGTGTTGGGCATAATGTTTTTATGGGGAAAAAATGGGGCAAGTTTAAAATTATTAATAACATGAGTAAGGATAAGTTTTATTTAGTTTATAATTCAGATAAAATTATCGATAAAATTACAGTTGTTGATTCTGGGAAAATGTGGGGTGAATTTCGTTTAAAAGAAAGACGTGTTGGAAATTTTGTAATGATAAAATTAAAGGATTAAAATCATGCCTATTTCTAAAGACCTTCTTTATTCGGAAAAAGTCTATACAACTAACCTTACTGATCTTATTGATCCCAATGACCTTGCCAAAATCGGGCAACGTGTTTGCCTTGAATACAAGATCGATGTAAAGTCCTGTCAGGAATGGAAAGCCCGGACTGAACCGGCTGTTGATCTTGCCATGCTTCTTTATGAAGAAAAAAACAACCCCTTCCCCGGAGCATCAGCAGTTAAATATCCCATGCTGACAACCGCAGCAATTCAATTCAATGCCCGTGCCATGGCAAACATTATCAAGGGAAATAATGTGGTGAAGGTTCAGGTGCTTGGTGAAGATCAATCAGGCATCAAGTCCGGTATTGCTGACCGTGTGGGAAAGCATATGTCATGGCAATTTATGCATCAGATGAAAGAATGGACTGAAGATTTGGACAAGTCCATGATGTGCTTGCCGGTGGTGGGTGAAGACTGGATGAAGACATATCGGGATTTCCAGTTAAACCGCAACAAATCAGTGCGTGTGCCTTCTCAAAACATGGTTTACAATTACTGGTATAAAACCCCTGAAGATGCCCCAAGGATCAATGAAAAGATATGGCTATACCCAAACCAGATTGAAGAAAGGTTCAGATCCAAGGCTTTCAGAAAGTTTCAGGTTCCCGATCATGCCCATGTTTATGATGAAGACGAATCTGAACTTATGTATCGGTCAGAAAGGATCGATCCTGAAGATAAGGATGCACCCCACCTTTTCATAGAACAACACCGTTGGCTTGATCTTGATGGTGATGGATACCGGGAACCATACATTGTTCTTGTCCACAAGCAGACAATGGAAGTTGTCAGGGTTTATCCCAGATATGAACTGTCAGAGGTTTTGTTTTCAGGGAATGGTGGGAAACGGCAGCAGGTTGAAAAGATAACCCCTGAATTATACTACACCCAGACAGTCTTTTATCCTTCCCCGGATGGTGGTTCCCGTGGCTTGGGGCTTGGCTCTTTACTTGGACCCTTGAACGAAACCGCCAATGCTTTGATGCAGCAGACCCTTGATGCCGGTACTTTATATAATAACAATTCAGGGTTTATTGACAAAGCTGCCCTTCAAACCCGTGGGCTTGGTGCCCAGTCCATTATGGAATTTGAACTGGGTGAATGGAAGGTGGTATCGACCCCCGGTGACGATTTAAGAAAGGCAATTGTACCCTTGCCCGTGCGTGAACCATCTGAAGTCTTATACAAAATGTTGGGGCTGATGATTGAAGCCGGTAAGGAACTATCATCCGTATCCAATATTATGATGGGTGAATCCCCCGGACCCAACACACCCCCAACCAGTATCATGGCATTGATCGAACAGGGGCTTAAAGTATTCACAGGAATCTTCAAGCGCATTCATAGATCCAAGGAACATGAATACAAAAAGCAGTTTCGCCTAAACGCCTTACATTTAACGGAAGAAGAATATTACACCATGTTGGACACCCAACAGAAGGTAATGAAGACGGACTATAATATTGAAGCTATTGATGTAGTGCCCGTGTCAGATCCAAATGATGTGACCGATACCCAGAAGATGCTTAAGATGCAGACGTATCAAAGCCTGAAGAAACAGGGCTATAATGATGCTGAACTGAATAAGAGGGTTCTTGATGTGATGGAAATCCCAGACAAGAAGCCTCTGCTTGAAGCCCCGGCACCACAACCAGATTTCCTGACTCAAGTTGAAATGGACAAGGTTAAATTGGAACGGGATATTTTTGAATGGGACATGGTAAAGGATGAAGCGGATATTATCAAGAAACGTGCCCAATCAGTCAAGCTTTTAGCTGAAGCCCAAGCGGTTTCCAATCAGCAGGCTATTGATGCTTATCAAGTTGAAATCGATGCATGGGACAAACAGCTTGACCGGATTGCTAAAATATACCTTCAACGGGAAAAGATTGAAGGTGACATGGGTACCAAAACCATAGACATTGAAGGCAGAAAGATGATTGAAGATGCCAAACCAAAAGCAAGTAGTGCTCAAGCGTAAAAACATTAAAGATTGTTATTGAAGGACCGCTTTGCAATGAAACACCGGAAGGTCAGGAATTAATGCACATCAGGTATGAAAATTTTCATGATGCAATAATAGAAAGGAAAAAGGCACATGGATACAATAGACAGATTCAAGAAGACGATTCAAAGGATTGATGAACAGGTTGCCCAGTGTAAAGACGATCTGGGAAACGGCAAGACCGTCAACTTTGATTCACCATCTGCAACCTTGGCATCCACACAATCATTGGTTTCAAGGATTAAAACCCTTGAAGATGTGAAGGAAGATTTGATTGCAGATATCGGCAGGGAACGAATGACACCCTAAACCCTTAACCAAAGGAAGGTTTAAATGTCAAGAGGCAGAGATGTAAGAAAAAAGGCAAGGAAGCAGACCAAGGAAGAAGCAGCAGGCACAGTTGTTGCTGAAATCAAGATTACTTTAAATGGTCTGGGCCAAGTCAATGTTGAAGGTCCGATCAACCCTGAAGATTCCATGCTGTTCAGGCAGATGATGAACGGGGCTGAAAAGGCAGCAATTGAATTTGCGAAACAAAAGGCAAAGACCGGGGGCAGCAATATCATTGTTCCCACAATGCAACCACCTAAAGATCTTTTAGATGGACTGATGAAGAAAGGAAATAACATATAATGAGGAATTTAACCGATAGAGAAAGAAAGATTGGTGAAATTTGGAAGCCCATTGAATACCGGTGCCTCCTTCTTATGGATGAAGTATCCGAAACCACGGTATCAGGCAGGCTGATCAAGCCCGATATTTCACGGGAAAGGGAACAGGTATCCCAAGAGGTTGGCAGAATCATTACCGTTGGAAATCAAGCCTTCATATCGGCTGAATCTGGAATGATGATGGAACCTACTCCCAAGGTTGGGGATCGGGTGCTTATCAACCGTCATGCCGGTGCCCCGGTGCGTGGCTGTTGGGCACCAACCGGTGTTAAGATCGGGATGGAAAAAGAAGATCAGATGAAGGAACTTGATTTAAGGGTAATTGAAGACAAGAACATCAACTTGATTGTAACGGTGGAAGAAGGAAAAATTGAACTTCCAGATGAAGAAGTGGTTCATTCATGCCCGATGTGTCATGCCGTTGACAAGGGTGCTGACATGTGCGGTCAATGTGGTCATGATTTCACCGGGGAAGAATACCCTTGAATGAAATATAACCACCTATAATTTAACTTTTAAAAATTGGCTTTTGATATTGAACATTTTTGCCCAGATAGTAGGGAAAAATCAGTTGCCATTACCAAGCTTGAAGAATCAATAATGTGGGCTAATGCAGCAATTGCTCGAAACGAATAATTTATATAGAAAGGAATTTAGTTATGCCAGAATTGACAGAAACAGAACAGAGGGCAACACAGTCAGGATGGACCCCGGAAGCACAGTTTAAGGGTGATCCGTCCAAATGGATACCGGCTGAAGAATGGAACGAAAGAACAGATAACATCATGCCCATTCTAAAGGCCACCAACAAAAAGCTTGAACAGAAAAACCAGACCCTTGAACAGCAGTTGGCAACCATTCAAAAGGATGTGAACAAGATGGTCAAGGCATCTGTTGCGGTTGAACGGCAAGCCTATGAAGAAGCCCTTGAAGAAATCAAAACCGCAAAGGCAAATGCAATCAGCCACGGTGATGGGGAAACCTTCAATAAGCTTGAAGAAGAAGAAGACAAGCTGAAAAAGAAAGCCCCCGGAGCAAAGGGCACTGGTGATGGTGATGGGTCCGGTGAATTGGACAACAGCACCAAGTTCAAGGTGTGGCTTGCCAAGAATCCATGGTATGACGGGGATAAGAACCCGGAAGCAACCGGCTTTGCCATGATGCTTGGTGAAAAGCTTGCCATGGAAAAAATGTCTGTTGATGATCAGTTTGTTGAAATCGAACGGCAGGTCAAGGAAAAATTCCCCCACCTGTTTGGTAAGCGGAATCAAGGGACTGAAGATCCAACCGGTGATGAAGATCCTGATAAGGGTGGGTCTGGTGGAACCTATACCCGTGCCAGTTTGCCTGCCGATGCCAAGGAACAGCTTAAGAAATCCATGGATCGGATCAAGCTTTTGAAGTCCAAAACCATGGATGAAGATTCCTTGAACAAGTATATGAAGGTGAAGGAAAAGAACTGGATCAAGGAATATAATGAAGACATTTAAAAAAAGTCATTGATTTATCATAGAAATTAAAGTAAAGGAGTTTGAAACATGGAAACAAATGACAAAAATGTAACTTCTGAAGAAAAGGATGGGACCAATGGGCAACCATTAAAAGTTGACATGTCCAATGCTGCAATCGGTGAACGGGCAAAAGCTGATTATGAAACCAAGGTTGCTGCCGGTCTGATTGCAGAAGACGCACGAATGACCTTTGATTGTGAATTTTGTGGTGAACCTTTTGACACCCCTGCTCAGTTAAGGGGGCATGTGCGTGGGGGGCATAATGATAACCCCCTGCCAGATTCACCGGTAAGAAACAGGAACCATGATAAAAACAGGAAAGAACGGGTTGGAATTGGATCTTTGAAGCGCAAACTTTTTGTTGGCAACATTCCCAAGGGGAAACATGCCAGATGGATCAATGACAATTGGCGAAAAGACCCAACCAGAATTCAAGATGCCCTTCAATCTGGGTGGACATTCCTTAAAAGGGATGGGGTCACCGTGGGTCAGGGCAGCATTGATGAAAACACAGATATGGGTGACCTTATTTCCAAGGCAGTAGGTGTGAATGAAGACGGAACGGCAATAACCGGATACCTTATGGTTATCGATCAGGATCTTTATGATGAAGATCAAGCCGTTAAACAAAAAGTCCCAGACAAGATAGATGAAGCGGTTTTGGGTGGTGAAGAATTCAAGAAGTCTGTTGACGGGCATGGATATGTTCCAGAAAATGCCCAGTACAACCCCCAAACCCCAATGAGATAAGTAAGACCCCAGACAGTCAAAACACCTTAGTCAATAAGATTTAGATAGAAACACAAAATCAGACAGCAACACGTTATTATTTGAATTTCATTTATCTAAACTATTGACAAGGAGTTTTGATATGCCAAACATAGACCAACGTTTTGGGCTTGCACCTGTAAGGCATCTGAACGGCAATGCTTGGAACGGGCAAACACAGCAATGTTATATTCATTCGGCTTATGCCACGGCATTGTTTATCGGTGATCCGGTTGCTCTTTCTGGCACACTTGCTGAAAAAGATACTTCAGCGAAAAGACCCACAATCAACAAAGCCACTGCCGGGAATGGTAACCCCATTTATGGTGTTATCACTTCCTTTGAACCCCGGCGTGATACTACCCTTGAAACAACCTATTCCCCCGCTTCAACAACCGGCATTGCCAATGTCTGCATTGACCCTGATGTGGTTTACTGGATCAGGGATGATGGGGCAGCAGCACTGACCAAGGTTTCACCGGGGCAAAATGCAAACCTTATCTTCACCCATGGTGGATCAACGGTAACCGGATTTTCCGGGGTGGAACTGGATACCAATTCAGATCCCCCGGCAGCAGACGAGTCAAACCAGTTGACCATTCTTCAAATGGCTGATGTGGAAGACTTGACCCTTGCTGCCCGTAGCATTTGGGAAGTCCTTATCAATATTCATCAATTGCGTCCAACAGCACAGGGTGGTACCCATGATGTTGGAATGCTTGGTGTGACCGCTTCATAAAACGGGCTTTAATTCGCTTGAAAGGAGATTAGAACAATGGCAGGTGGTGGAATTATCACAACCGGCAATCATCCCAAAGCACAATGGCCCGGAGTTAAAGAGTGGTTCGGTGCCAAGTATGATGAACATGAGGAAGAATATTCTCAATTGTTCGATGTTATACCTTCATCCCAAGGTTGGGAAGAAGATGTGCTTCATTCTGGATTCGGGCTTGCTCCGGTCAAAGAGCAGGGAAAATCCGTAACTTATGCTTCTCATGCCCAAGGGTATGTGAAACGCTATGTCCCTGCGGTCGTGGCGTTAGGGTACATCGTCACCCGTGAAGAAATTGACGATAATCTGTATGAAAAGGTTTCCAATCAAAGGGCTGAAAGCCTTGCCTTTTCCATGCGACAAACCAAAGAAAACATCCATGCCAATATTTTCAATCGGGCTTTCAATTCCAGTTATCCCGGTGGTGATGGTAAAGAACTGATTGCTTCCGATCATCCATCCAAGGGTGGGGATTGGTCGAATATCCTTGATCCTGCTGCCGATATTTCAGAGCAGGCAATTGAAGATATCTGCATTCAGATCATGGGTGCCACAGATGAAGAAGGGCTGAACATTTCCATTATGCCCTATTGTCTGGCAGTGCCCCGGCAGCTTTGGTTTGAATCCAACCGCATCTTGAAATCCACCCTTCAGAATGATTCAGCATTGAATGCTTTGAACGTTTTGAAGTCCACCAATGCAATTCCGCAGGGTGTGAAGATCAATCATTATTTCACTGATGCAGATGCCTTTTTCATCAAAACAAACGCACCAAACGGTTTGAAATGCTACATGCGAAGGAATATTGAATTCACCCGTGATAACGATTTTGATACGGAAAATGCGAAGGCGAAAGCTACAGAACGTTATATTCCGGGTTGGTCCGATCCCCGTTGCCTGTATGCAAGTCCGGGTGCCTAATCCCTAAAAGATAAATTATAAGGGGTTATTATGAAAAAATCGAAAACAAGGAAAACGGTCAAATGGCCGAAACAGGCAAAGGACAAGACTTCTGAAAAAGATGCTCCGGGTGGAATTCCATATCGCCGGTCATTCGCCTACCCGGATAAAGAGAAGAAAAGTCCTTAAGCCTTGGTTCGGATATCACCTCTATGCCGGGGGTGGAAACTTCCGTCTTAAAAAATGAAGCCCCCGGCATTCCACCTTAACGCTTTTTGAAAGGATAAAAGCAAATGGCAAATGAAAAATTAACTGAAAAAACTGCCAAAGCACATGCGAAGCAACTTGCCATGAACACTTTTGAAATGCGTATGAAAGTCTGCATGAATTCCCGTCTTCCGTTGGCAACGGTGATCGACACCTTTGAAATGACCAATTCAGAGAAGGCACGGTTTTTGAATGCTGCTACCATGCGTAAAAAAGGCAAGCTGCCGAAAGTCAATCCTTGGCAGAAAGGAGCATAAACCATTATGAAATTTCTTAAACAAAAATTTCTGGTATTTATTTTTATGGTTATGCTGCTTCCTGCTTTCTATGCAGCAGTAACCAATTCTGCAACCAACTATAATGGATATGTTGATATCCCTTTAACCGCTGTTTCCCAAGTGTCAGGCAATTTGATTGAGCAACTAGCACCAACAGCAAACTGGGGGATGGATAATACTTATCCGTATTTAGCACCCGGATCTAATACCGATCCTGCCATAAAGATGCTGTTTCATCCAACCCATCCGTTTACGGCAGGGTTTGAATACATGGCACAGGTTATTTCACCGGCCAAGGTAACTGTATACGTTCCTGACGATTTCAATCCAAGAGGGTCAGGGGGTGCCCTCAGAATCTTACTTGGTCAAGATTATGATGCGGTAAGCCCCGATAAGATTCAGTTTAAATGGGAACTGGCAGTTACCCCACAGGGTTCAGCAACAGATACATCCTATACCGTCAACACCCCTGTTTATGCTGACTTTTCTTCCAACCAGTATCAGTCTGCCATTAATCTGGTTGTGTCTGGTGAAAACATTAAACCGGGGGATCGTCTTGAATTTCGCTTTTGGCGTGTCTGGGATAACACTGTTGCCGTGGCAGAGATTTATAAAATCGCTTACGTTTATCCAAGAAAATATTAATGCTGTAGCGTTTTTATCGGTCTTCCTTCTCTTAATAATCTGGCAACCTGAAGTAACGCCATTCGTGCGCTTCAACTATGAAATGGCCTTTTCATGGGTGGCACTGGTAAGCATATCCTTTTGGATGGCATCCCGGTTCAACTTATGGATTGGCCTTTTCATGTTGCTTGCCACATGGTCTGCATCCTTCCCGGTGAATTCCCAATTTTCCAACAAAGCCCAGATGCTTTTATTTCAAGGGGTTTTGATGGTTTGGATAGGAACCCGGATCTTAAACAATGATAGAATCAGGTCATGGGCACTGAACATTATCTGTATCATAACCCTTGTCCATGTCTATTATCTGGTATGTCAATGGCTGTTTGGTTTCCACCCGTCTGAAGCAGTTCCCATCAAATACAAGTTTCAACCGCTTGATGCTTCCCCTGCCGTTGGCATAGTATCCAACTACAATGAAGCAGCAGCACTGCTTGCAATCGGTTCCATGGCTTTTTTCAGACCATTTTGGAAGTGGTTTCTGATCCCTATCATCATTTTATTTGCTGCCCCCCATTCGTTTGGTGGACCGCTAACTTTTGTTATTGGCAGCATAACTGGTTATTATTTGGTTAAGCCCAAGATCCGAAACATTAAATACCACCCCCTTTGGATGATGTATCTTTTGGTGGTGGTTGGCACGGGGCTTTCTATTTATTGGATGTTGATTGACCCCCCGGATTTTGGTTGGCGTTTAAACACTTGGAAGCTTGGTATTTCTGAATTGTCAAAAGACAGGTGGTTGTTTGGTTGTGGCATAGGACACTGGAAGGTAGTTATGTTGCGTGAAGATTTTGCCAGATGGATCACCGGTCAAAATTTTTATTGGATGTCTCATGCTCATAATGAATATGTTCAAGCACTGGTTCAAATGGGTGTGTTTTCTATTGTTCTTTTTGTCGGTTTTATTCTTGAAACTTCTCTTAGGATCACCAGAAGACACCCCTTACCCGTAATGGCATTTGTGACCATGCTTTCATATGCCTTTATATATCATATATTCCATAATGGAATTATTGCCGGGGTGTGTATATTATGGCTATCCTTGTTGTTGGGTACCATAAAGCCAAGTCAATTGCTGATCCAAAAGCGGTAACAATTATTATTGTTGTTGCTTTTTTAGCCTGCCTGATTTGGAATGCAAAGGAAATCAAGGTTGATGTTGGGCAGTTCTTTTTCAATTTGGAATATGAAAAGGCAAGCAAGCCTAATGCTTCTGTTTCTGATGTTTTGAGACTTGCCCAGATTTATGATACCGGGAAGTTTCTTGGTGCCCCGGACAAGAAGAAAGCCAAGAAATGGTATAGGGAAGCAGCAAGACGGGGCAGTGTGGTTGCAAAAGAAATTCTTTGTTGGTATCACAAAGACTGCTTCTATTATAAACGGTTTATAAAAAGGAGATTTTAAGAATGGCTATTACAGCAGCAGTAAAGTGGATCATGCCGGTTGCTGCCCCAACTCAAGGGGCACATAAACGGGCACAGGTTCAATTGGTTGCTTTGGCAGGTGATGCCACTAATGAAGCTGATGTGGTCAAAGTTGACCGGTCTGCCATTTTCGGACCCAATGGGGCAGCACCAAAAAAGATTGCAATCACCCGGATTCAATACAGCGTGGCAAGCCTTGGGGTAAAGCTGTACTTTGAAGAAGCCGGGGGGGATGAAGTAATTGCTTACATGTCTGCCGGTTCCAACACTGAAGATGCAGTGGCAGACGGTGAATTTGACTGGACTAAGACGGGTGGCATGGTGCCTGCTGCTGCCCCGGCTGTTGCAACTGATGGGGATATCAAGCTATCCACTTATGGGGCAGCATTAAATTCAAGCTATTCCATAACCTTGGATCTGAAGTTTAAAGCCTTCAGAAAGGATGAAGTAATAGTATAAATTCATGGCTGTTACTGAACAATATATTCCCGGTGATTATAAGGTTCTTTGTGACCGGTGTGGATTTGAAGAACGGGTTTCCAAGACAGCCAAGACATGGGATAACCTTATTGTCTGCTATCCAAAGTGTTGGGAACCCAGAAATCCACAGGATTATCTTAGAACCAAAACAGATGTGATACGGGTTCCTGAAGCAAGACCGGACCCTAAGACCGTAACCCGTGAAACCACCTTGGCATCTGATTCAGCCAAAGGATCAAATCAAATTGAAGTAGTGGATGCCACATACATTGCACAAGGCAACAGTGTTGGCATTGTCCTTGCAACGTTTAATGAAGAATGGGATTCAACGGCAGAACAGACCCAGTGGGTACTGGTAACAGATGTGACGGGAACAACCATAACTTTTGATCCTATTCTTTGGGAAAAGGCTGAAACAGGGCAGATTGTTTATCTATCCCAAGCAACAGGTGATACCTTTCAGGCATCCGGTGATGTAACCCCGGATTCTTTACCATAAGTCAGATTAAGTTAGATCAAATAATAACAACTTATAATTAGGATTATAATTATGGCGATATCTTTTACCGCAACTCAAATAATTTTATCTTCACTAAGGGTGATCAACGTTGCTGCTTCCGGGCAATCAAGACCGTCTTCAGAAATGGCAGAAGCACTTCAGGCTTTAAATATGATGGTTAAGAACTGGATGCAGTCACCCACTATTTTTCATCCGGGAGAAAGACCTTGGGCACGATCGAGGAAATCCCACACCCTGGTTGATGACGGTAAGGATATAACCGTATGTTCGTCAGGATGCAATATAACAACCACTGATACACCCCTTGGCGTTATTGCCTGCAATCGTAAAACCACTGACAACGTTGTTATTCCAATGGAAGAAATGACGTTGAATGAATTTGAAGAACTAACTACCCGTGATACCGATGCTCCTGCCAACCGTTATTATTATGAACGTGGGCTTTCATCTGGCATATTGTATCTTGATTACAATGTTCCATCAGATGTTACAGATACTTTGGAAGTAACATTTAAAGTTCCGGTGGTGGAGTTTTCAAGTCTTACCTCAACTCCTGATTGGACTGAAGAATTCTATGAAGCGTTAAAGTTTAATTTAGCGGTCAGGCTTGCCCCTGAATATGGGGAAGTAGCAAGTCAGGATGTAAAAGAACTGGCAACCCTTACTTTGGCATCTGCCGAATTGTCAGATCAGACAACTGAAAG
>Ga0098068_1000693_pt1 | contig 12859 bp, 22 predicted proteins | sample 26BtaG_FD_75059 | JGI IMG/M metagenome (GOLD analysis project Ga0098068, IMG submission 75059) | Marine viral communities from Cariaco Basin, Caribbean Sea - 26B_WHOI_OMZ_CsCl | ecosystem: Environmental > Aquatic > Marine > Oceanic | place: Caribbean Sea: Cariaco Basin | collected 2014-11-09 | reverse complement strand
TTTTGATAATGAACACCTTACCACAACAGGAAAAGGAATTTTTGGAGAAGTTGATGTAGATACTCTAAACCTAAATGGAAATACAATAAGTGATAGCACAGGAACTATAAGTTTTGATAATGATAACATAACAACAACAGGGCAAATTACAACTCCAATAATTGAAACATCTGCAACAAATGCAACTTTAAACATACAACCCGACGCAATAGATACAACAAGCGCAGTTAATTTCTTTGGTAATGCAGCAACAACAGACAGACCAATAGTTACAATTTGGGGCTATAGGGATAGTGGGGCAACGACAGGGCAGGTAGGTATGAAAATGTATATAGACACTTGGGGAAGAGCTACCTTTGAGCAGACAGGTGCAGGAGCATTAGGTTATATGTTTCTAGATAATATATGGATGGGAAGCGATACAGATTATTTAATTTATGGTAATGGGGGAAGAACTTGGAATGGAATGAACACAGGACAAACCAAAATGCCAACTATTATAGGAATGTCTGATGTTAGTGACGCAGGAAGAAATCTAATAATTGGCGGTAACAGTGAAAGGAGCACAAACTTCGCCTTAGCTGCTCCAACTGGCTGCGCAGTTTATATTACTGGGGGAAACTCACAGACAACAGAATATCTAAAACTTGAACACGACAGAACAGATGGAACTATCACAACTGGAACAGGGGATTTAAACCTAACTGCAAGTAGTGAAATAACAATAGGAGACGGTGGGACTACAAACTATACAGAGTTCTCAAACACGGGCGACCAAGTATTTGTAGGTAGTGCAGGACTGCCTTATGCTGAGATAAGTGCAACTGGTAACTCAACTGAAACAGTAATAGCATCAGCAGGGACAGCAGTTCAGGTTACTATCTTTGATACAGATGGAGCTAGTAATAATGCAACTCCCGACCATACCAACGACCATATCACAATAACAAAGGCAGGGCATTATATGATTAATGTAAGTGCAACTATAAACTCAGTAGCAGGAGCATCAAGTAAATTTGAAATATCTGTTCAAAAGAATAATGGAGCAAGTGAAATCATACCTCATATGGATAGGAACATTGCAGGTGGAGCTGGTGCAGCTGGGGTTGTAAGTCTTAGTGGAATTGCAGACTTAGCAGTTAATGATACGGTTGAGGTTTGGATTGAGAATGAAACCAATACACAAAACTATGTAGTTGAGGATATTGATTTGGCTATATTTCAATTAGGAGGTACATAATGGCATATAAAAAACTTAATGACGAAGAGATAGAAGAAACTGAAGAAGTTACAACTGTCCACAAAAAAGACGCGATAGAAAACAGGAAGTTAAGACATCAAGAAGAGATTGCAAAGATAGACGAAATGTTAGCTCTTTTCTAAAATAGAAACATTTATAAAGGTGTGTTGTATTGTGTTTTATAGGTAATAAGTCCTAAAACTAAAACCTCGAGGGAGAGTTTACATATCTTCTCTCCCTCACTTTTAAAATGGAAGACAAAACACAAGACTGGCTAGATGATGGCTATGACAGAGCCGAAGACGAGAAGGCCTTTGAAATAGATGAAGAGAAGGAAGCGAGAGCTGACCTTATCAGAAAATACGGAGAGTAAAATGGCACGAACACCAAGAATATATATTGGAGTAAAGACAAGCACTTTAAATAAATTGCACAAGCTAGTACCGCCTAAAGAATGGGAAAGCGCGCCACAATACATAGATAGGATTGTTAGAATGTTAGAAAACCATCTATTATTGGAGAAGTTGTAAAATGGAAAAAGAATTTAATTTGAGTGAGAAGATACAAGAAATAAAAATTAGTGGTTTGACATATTTGGAATTTGAAGATGTTAGAGAATTTATTGAGAAGTTGAAAGAATGTGATATTAAACATAGAGGATATATCCTAATTGAAGAAATTGATGAATTAGCAGGGGAGAAATTAGTAGAAGGAGGTAAAGAATAAAATGCAAGTAACAGGAATAATAGAAGCAGTAAGTCAGAAAGAAGGCAGATACGGCTATAAAATCGGAGCTGACTGGTATAATGGCTTTGGAACAGCTGAATTCAGCAAAGGCGATAAGGTTACTCTTCAGTATGAGACTAAGAACGGCTTTAAAGACATAACTAAGGGAGAAGCTGAGCAGAAGACAGAAGAACAAGCTATACCTACTAAATCTGATAATAAGACCGCAACTATGTATACAAGTTATGCAAAGGATATATTTGCAACTATAATTCAAACTCAGGGAAGTCAGATACTTACTGAAGACTGGCCGGAAAGAGCTAAGAAAACTATGCAGGTTTGTATAGATATAGTCAAGCAGGCGAGGGAGGCATTTGAGTAAAATGGACGCTGAAGCAATATTGTCTCTAGGATTAGGAATATCAGCAATATCAATGTCTGTATTAGCATTAGTGTTTACTGCAGGGATAATTTATAGATTTATAATTGGATGTTAAGAATAAAATGGAAAAAGAAACTAAAGACTATATAATATTTTTGATTTTGTGCTTTTTAATAGGTGTCTTAGTTGGCGCTATGTAGATAAATTTATATAGTTGAATACCCTTAGAATATTGAATAATATTATAAGGGAGGTAAATATGTAATATGCAAGCTAAAAATGGAAGTATAATACTCACTGTGATAGCTGTTGGTGTTGTTCTATTGCTGGGAATGTACTGGTTATCTACTCAGATACCTGATGCTCCTGAGATAGTAGTACCTACTGCTGACGAAATCGCTGCGGCTGTATTGGCTGGGGTGACTATCCCGACTGCAAGCGATATTGCGGCCTCTATAGATATCCCTGATACTAAGCTCTCTGTTCACGATTATAAGGATGAGCTGGCCTCTGATTTGTCTGTCGCACATCTAGACGATGATGACTTCAAAGAGGAGCTAAGCGAGTTTCTGAATAAGGAATGTGGTATTGATATTGACGAAAGAGACATAGAAGGTTATGATATTGTTGATATTGAAGTGAATGGACGAGGGGAAGAGAGAGAAGTCATACTGACTGTCCGTGTGGATATTGATGACGATGGAGACGCTGAGAGGGTCAAAGTTGATATTGGTATGCAGGTTGTTGGTCTAGACCGTGATGATGATTACGAAGACGCAGAAGTGGAGGATGACGGCCATAACCCCTATAACTTTGAGTTTTTGAAAGGTTATGACGACTTTTGTGAGTAATAGTCAGCTACAATGAGGGAAGGAGTGCTGACAGGGCTTCACACTTACTACTCAGCCTTCATTTGCTCCTCCCTCACTTATGGCAGAGTAAGGTATGGCTAGTCCGCGGATAAGGTCGCAGGTTCGAATCCTGCCTCTGCTGATGGGGCAGGGGGATTAAAAGATTAGGAAGGAAACCACTTAATTCTTTCCCCCGGCAAGCCCCCCCTCCTTATAATTTATTATTTTTTTTATTTTAAAATTTTTTAAAAATTTGGCTCGTAGGGTAGAGAATTCACAAGTATAAATTTTTCAAGAACCGCAGAAAGTATCAGTAAATCACTAATAGATAGCATTTGCGAGTTATTCGGTATACCGAATAACTATTTATGGCCAAATTACTACTGATTAGTACTAAATCTCCATAGGAAATGAAGGTATATGGCCTACTAATTAGCTATTTGGCCAGTTCTAAAGAACGAGGATGACATAGGCCAAATAGCGTCGTATTTACCTTTATGTTTGAAGTGGCCAAGACAGAAGTATTAGTTATAGAAGGTTTGGTTTGGCCATCAAGGCCAAACCAAGTTAATGAAATATTTAAATCTTATGTATTGGGAATAACGAGAACATAAAGGTAATGAAACACACAAATATTTATATAATCTCACTATCTCTAATCTCTATGATATTCTCATCTACGATAAAATCCTTGCATTTGAAGAGGAGTAGATACTGGTTGAATTCACAAATATAATCTCTTATATCTCGACAACGGACAGTCTCACGGCGGGTCACGGGGTACATAGAGGCGGTGTGTGTGTTTGTATAGCTATGGGGTGACCTGCTACCCCCCCACCAAATTGGCAGTACCGCTATAGCCAGTTAAGCCTTCTGAGGCAGTGGGTATTGCGCTAAGCTAAGCAGTTTATAGTAATAGCTTAGGGGGGAAGAGGAATCTATATTGTGCACATACACAATATTTATATAGTCTGTGTGTGTGAGTGTGTGTATGGGATTGACTATGTATCAGAAATCGTGGAGACTCAGAAAGGAGCTAATGAAAACACAAGACCATATTAGCTTACCAGATTTAAGACACAAGATAGCTATATATATTGGGGGTAATCAGAGAACACTAAAAGAATATACAAAGTTTATGTTAGAAATAGGATTTTTAACGGATATTGGAGGTGGGAGATTTAAGATTAATGGGAAACTTTGATGATACAAAACCTAAGACAAAGGAAGAAATATTAAAATATGCGATAGAGAGCTTAGAGGACGCTCATTTCTCCTTTGCGTGTTTTGTAGATGCTTTTAAGAGATATATTGATGGAAATGATACTAGACAACTGGCAGAAGGAAGTATTAGAGACAAAGGGAAACATAGTTCTTAGAAGTGCTAGACAAGCTGGTAAAAGCACGGTTGTATCTATGAAAGCAGGTGATTTTGCAGCTAAAAACAAGAATAAAACAGTGCTTGTCATAGCAGCAGTGGAGAGACAGGCATATCTCCTCTTTGAGAAGATTTTAGACTATATGTATAGAAATCATAAGGCACTTATCAAAAAAGGGAAGGATAGGCCTACTAAAAGCAAGTTGCAGCTCAAGAATGGCTCTACTATCTATTGTCTGCCTACAGGGCTCACTGGATATGGAATTAGGGGTTACACAGTTCATTTATTAATAGCTGATGAGGCAGCATTTATTAATGATGAAGTCTTTGAGGCCTTAACACCTTCTTTGTCAGTTTCTAAAGGGAAAATAATATTACTATCCACACCTCACGGTAAGAAGGGCTATTTTTATAGTTGCTTTCAAAATGATGATTTTACTAAATTCCATATACGAGCCAGTGATTGTCCAAGACACACTCCTGAATTCTTAGAACAAGAGAAGAAGCGAATGACTAAGCTGGCTTACCATCAGGAATACGAAGCTGAATTTCTTGATGAATTAAGGCAGTGGTTTCCTACAGATTTGATTAATGAGCTGATGGTATTAGAGCCAAATATACTTGTTAGGAAATCAGCATATTTTTTAGGTGTGGACTTTGCTGGTTATGGTGGTGATGAGAATGCTTTTGTAGTGGTTGAAAGATTAAGCAAGGATGTGTTAAGAATGGTGGAGATTGTTACTACTAATTCTGAACAAATAAAATACAATATGACAGGCGATACAATAGACAGGATTATCAATCTTGATAAAAAATATAATTTTAAAAAAATTTATGTGGATGATGGTGGTATGGGCTCTCCTATTTTTGATGTGCTACTACAGACTAATAATGTTAAGAGAAAAGTGGAAGCTATTAACAACTCTAGAAGAAGTCTAGACAGGGATGACAAGCGCAAAAAAACATTAATGAAAGAAGACTTGTACAGCAATTTGCTGAGACTGATGGAGCAGCATAAAATAGAATTATTAAAATCTTCTGAACTTGCATTGAGCTTAAAATCTGTCCAGTATGAATTCGATGATGATAGTGGAAGACTAAAAATCTTTGGAGAATATACACATATTTGCGAAGGATTAATCAGAGCTGCTTGGTGCATAAAAGACAAAAGTTTAAATATTTATATCTACTAGATAATGGATGGCACATACAGGTATATTTGCAACAAGTGGAGCAACACTATTCAAGGCAGGCGCTAACCACACTGCTATTTCTGAAGACCAAATGAATGAGATACATAAACAGGTAGAGAGTACTATCAACTCACAGACAAGAATTAATTTCTCAGACTCATACGCTGCTCTTAATGCTGATGTTCAGGGTATACTATCAGAAATCTCCAGCAACTTGACAGCTATGTATGTTATTAATTATGATATGAGTGGGTTTACATCTAGAAGCGAAGCTCAAACTATGTTAGATGTATTATTAGATGGAGCTAAGAGAGGCCTTGCATTAATAAAAGATAAAAAACAGACCGACTTTATAAAAGGAGCATAATGGCAGTACCACAAACTTACAGGAAATCAAGCGAAGGAATAATAACTTATGATTACTTTGATGTAGCATCGGCTACTGGATTGGAAACATTTTATTTAGGTAAGACTGTAGATAAATATTTGCTGGCTAATGTTGCATTTTATAGTGATGCTGTTATGACAAATTCTAATCAGGTTTATAGTGATGGCTCTTTTGTATTGCTGCACGATATAGATTTTGATACAGAGTTCAAGCTGCCTAGAACATTACAAGGGGAAGCTGTTGTTAATGTACCTTTTGGTATTTTTGCTGTGACTGCGGGTGATACTTTCAGTGCTTATATTATAATAAAATTAAGGAAATGGGATGGTACAACAGAGACAGAGATAGTTAATAATCAGGGCTCAACAATATCAATAACAACAGCAGGAGGTAATGAGTATGAATATGGTATGGCCTCTATAGATTTGACAGTACCTAAGACACATTTCAAAGCTGGAGAAACTTTAAGAGTTACTGTAGAATACTATGCTAAAAATCACGATGACCCGTCTAACGCTGACTTCTTCTTTGGACACGACCCCAACGCAAGAGCTACAAGCGACCAAGACACTAGAACATTTGGCTCAGAAGTAGGAGCTGCACAATCAATAGCATTAATACCTTTTGACTTAGACTTATAATGGCAGACACAAGTATATCAACAAGCACAGTATCGGATATGGATAGTAGGGTTACTGACTTTGAAGTAGACCAAAAGACTACAGATGGAGTAGGAGCTCAGAAAGAGACTACTTGGACATTTGATAAGTGGCCTCAATACTTTGGATACTACAAACAGATACCCGAGCTCAAAGCTAGTATAGATGCTATTGCTAAGTGGACTGTGGGGAAGGGTTTTCAGTCGGATGATGAGACAACTGTGATACTAGATAATGTCTTTGGATATGGAGAAGATACCTTTAATACTATTCTAAAAAATATGATAATTGTTAGACAGATTAATGGTGATGCTTTTGCTGAGATAATTAGAAATAATGAAACTGGCCAGTTGCTTAACCTTAAACCTCTAGACCCAAGCAGTATAAAGATAGTAGCAAACGAAAAGGGATTAATAGAAAGATACGAACAGATTAATAAAACTAAAAAAATTACTACATTCAGACCACAACAGATATTACATCTAACCAAAGGGAGAGTGGCTGATGAGATACACGGGACAAGTATTATAGAAGCTGTTGAAGGAATTATTCTAAAAAGAAATGAGGCCTTAGAAGATTATCAAAAGGTATTACATAGGAATGTCTATCCCTTCAAGGTATGGCATCTTGACACTGATGACCAGACAGAGATTAATGCTTTTATCACAAAGGTAGAGAACACTGTAAGAGACAAAGAAAATATATTTATTCCCAAAGGTAATGTAGAGATTGAGATACCTAGTGTTGCTCAGAATGCTACGCTTAACCCTATGCCTTTTGTAGAATATCTTAGCAGCTTTTTCTTTCAGGCAGTAGGTATCCCTCAGATTATACTAGGTGGCAGTCAGGAGTTTACAGAAGCCACAGCTAAGATAGCTTACCTAGCATTTCAGCAGAGCGTAGAGGATGAGCAGAGAGATATAGAAGCTCAGCTATGGGCTCAGTTAGCTTTAAGAATTAAATTAGAATTCCCCGCAAGTTTGGAGAATGAATTGTTAAGCGATACAGCTAAAGATGGAGCAGAAAACATACAACCGAATGAGACGACGGCGGGCAGAGGAGCATAATGGAAAGTACAACCATAGGTTTACTGAGAGATGTGGGCTTCCCTATATTTGTAGCTTTGATATTACTCTACGACAAGTTAAAGAGCAACAACAATCTTATGAAAGTTGTAGAGAACAACAACGCTATACTTCACAGAGTAGAAAAAAAACTAGCCAAATAAAATGCCATTAGTAAAAAAGAAAAAACGAGAGCCGAGAAAGAAAACTCCTGAAGAGTTAAAGAGAGAAGAAGAAGGTAGTAGATTTATAAGGCAGAGAGAAAAGCTAGCAAGCAAGCAAGGTATAAGTTCTGAAGAAGCTATGAAGTTATTAAGTCTTTTTGAACAACAAACCTTTGAAGCACAACAAAGGCCTCAATTAGAAAGACAAGCTATGTTAACTGGAGCTCAGAGATTACTAGAACAGAGAGAAAGAGATTCAAGACAACAACCCGTGCCTGAAGAAGCAACCCCTATTATCTCACCACCCCCCCTACCACAAATCCAACCACAACCTATTCAACCACAACCCACCCAACCACAAGCAGCAGCTATACCTGAAGTAGGACTGGAAAGCGGACAGGCAGCCCCTTTTACTGCGGGAGATGTAACAGATTTAGCAACAGTATTTTTAGGTGGTGGAGGGATAGTAGTAAGAACTGGTGGAAAGGCCTTAGCTGTTTCAGGTAGAAAGGTTGCAGAGAATACTGCTAAGACTGCTGTAAAAAAAGGAACTGGGAAACTAACAGCTGCGGCTGTCGCATCTGCTAAAAGATTAGGTAAGGGAATACTAGCAACAGCGGCAGGTTTATATGCAGGTAGTAAAATATTAGCTGTGCCTTCTTCAAAATTACAAGCTATAGATACAGAGCTGGGACAGCTTAGAGAGACCATAGTCGCTCCCGTAGCTGCCGCAAAGAATGGAGCTATGACACCCTCAGAATCTCTAGATATGTTAGATGATTTAGAAGCAGCTGTAAATGAGCACGAGCGGACTATAAAATCCTTAGAAAATCAAATTAAATATACAACTTTAACACCTGAAAAATTAGGAGCTCCTTTAGCAAGAGTGAGAAAATTAAGAACTTTTATTAATGTTGCTAGACAAGATGTAGCTAACTTCGCAGTGTCAGGACAAGAGATTGATGTAGAAGAATTAGCATTATTGTTACAAGATTTTGAAAGGGGGTAGATAAAAATGGATGACGAAAAAGGCGAAGAAAAAACTGAAGAAAAGGAAGAGCAAAAGCCAGAAGATACTGGAGAAGGGGATAAGCCCGAAAGCACTTCTCTTATTGACAAAGCAGACAGCGCAGCTCAAAGGTTGGAAGAAGCCAACAGAAAAACAGAAGAGCTTATAGCAAAGCAGGAAGAGCTGGCAGCTAGAGAAACTTTGGCTGGTAGAGCTGATGCAGGACAACCACAAGAACAGAAAGAAGAAGAAGTATCTCCAAAAGAATACGCCGCTATGGTCTTAGCAGGGAAGATAAATGAAAGAGGAGAAAAAACAGAAACAACAGAGTGAAGACATAGGGCTGGTTGTTGCTGATAATGATGAGCAGGCCTTTTGGATGAAGATTAAATCTGATTCAGAGAGAGACATAGAAGGAATAAAAAAACAATTAAAATTCTTAGAAGCTGTTTTAGAATTGTCTAATACTAGAATAGAAAATGCAAAAGAATAAGGTGATTGTATTTATTGTTCTTGCTGTGATTGCTGGTTTTGTTATTGGCTTTATGGCTGGTACTTATGTGACTATAAAAAGTGTTGCAGAGATAGCCAGTGGTTTTATAGACGCTGATTTGATAGAGAAAGCTCTCTTTCAATATAAAGAACACATCAAGGCGTGCTATCCATCACTTACAAATGCATCTCTATATGCTGACACGGGGATGTAGCTTATTTGTGGATAAGTTTATTCACGATTTAGAAGCACAGAATTTTAAATATGGTGATGACTGGGTACAACTTGTTGCTAGGCCAGTGCAGTTATGGGAAGTAATATTTCCCAATGACGCACTGCCTACTGTTCTAAATACTGTCGGGTATGGAGAAGATACAAGATTTAAGACACCCCTTGCTTTCCTTAGGAAAGCTTTGGGAGCTAAGAAAATCCCCAAGATAGATATTCCTAAAGAAGACCAAAGGATGAGATTGGTGACTAGACAGAATGTTGCTACTTATCCTTTTGGAATTAGAGAAGATAATACTTGGGACTTCGGAGAATTGAAAGGTCGTGAAACATTATGAAAGGTTATAAGTTAGCTTTGCACAAAAGCTACTTTGATAAAGGATTGAGTGTGACTAGCTATGTTAAATATCTTATTGCTTTTTTTGGGATAGCTAGTTCTGATGTAAAGGCCACCTTAATACTAGGTGTAGCGTATGCTATCTTCAGTTATATCTTAGGAAGAATACTGTTTAAGGTAGGATATATAGAAGCTGAGCAGGAAGTTTATAACATTCACAATAAATTTGTGAAAGAGATGAGAAACAAAAGATTTAAATAATAGTCTGTCCTTAGTTTTATATGGCAAACGAGGCGACTTTAAAAGTAAAACTTGACGAAGCTATTGATTTCACTGTGGCAGATGGCGCAGGAATAGAAAAAGGTACAATTCTAGAACTGACTGACCCTAGAACTGCTGCTGCTAATAATGGAAGTGGTGATGTTTTTGCAGGTATAGCAGCTAGAGAGAAGATAGCTGATGATGGGAGAACTAGACTAAGTGGTTTCAGGAGAGGTATTTTTGATTTGACTAAAGCAAGTGGTGGAGCTATTACAACTGGGCAATGGGTTTCTACGAGTGGAGCTAATTTAATTAAAACTGCGACTGAGGCAGAGATAGCTGCTGGTAAAGGTGTAGGTATTGCATTAGAAGATGCTGCTGTTGCTACTAGCGAAGTTATTGAAGTTTTGGTAGGAGGTTGTTAAAATGACAGAAGAAGAAGAACAAAAAGCTGAGGAAGAAGCTGGTGAAGAAGCACAAGAACCTCAGGAGGAATAATGGCAGACCAAGTAGAAATGCAGGACATTAGAGGACTAGACATAGATAAACTTGCGAAAGGTTTCGCAGAAGAAGAATATACTATGCTCGCAGAATGTCAGGTTAGTTCTATGACAGGTGATAGTATAAGATGGTATCAGAAGACAGCAGGAACATTAACCGCAACTTCTCCATCAGAGATTAAGAATGTATCACCTCTAAGTGTACCCGCTACTCTAGAGGTAAGCTGGACTAGAAACACATCTTATCCTAAGAAATACTTTGTTGAGGGCTTTATATCTATGGAAGATATTAAGAGCGCTGACTTGGACGTACTTGCTACTACTTTGAGAGATTTGACTAGGTCTATTGTTAAAGCTCGGAATGATGATGTATGGGATGTGTTAAGTGAAAGTCAATCACCTAGTAACATACAGACCTTTGCTACTACTGCTATTGGTGGAGACCAGTGGGATGCTGCTAGTGCAGCTGGTAATCCAGTATTAGACTTATTGCACGCTAAGAAGCTGATTTATGATAACTACTACAACCCTGAAGGAGCTACTTTATTGCTAGACCCGCTAGGTTATAGACATCTTGTAGACTGGCTGATAACTGGTAAGGGCTCAAGTATACCGGGCTTTTCAAGTGAGAAGATTAAAACTGGTGTTGTTATGCAGATACTAGGATTGAATGTAAAAGTAAGCACAAGTGTAACAACTGACTACGCTATGGTCATAGTACCTAAGAGAGCAGCTACATACAAAGAGCAGTTTGCTATCACCTCAAGAATAATCAAGGAAGAAGGTATAGGTAGTAAGATTAGAGTGTGGACTGCTGGTATAACTTATGTGACTGACCCTAAATGTATTGTCTTAATATCAGACATTAATACTTAAAATGACAGCAGAAAATCAAAAGAGATTATATGAACATTTTAAAGAGACTGGGCAGGAAGACAGAGCACAGGAAATTCTAAAAGCTTATCCTGAATTTGCAGAAGCAAAAACAGAAAAACCTAAAAAGTCTTAATACTTCTATTTCTTATGACAATCGGAAGCGTAACATCTGACGGTAGAGGCACTGTTAGCGAAGGTCCGGGAACTGTTGGCACTAGGGTTATAGACAAAGACCACCCAGTAACCGAAGGGCTGATAGCTGGCTCAACCAAGCAGACTGGTAAACCTTATCTAGAAGAGGAAGGATGGTAAGTAAAAGAAAGACTGCGAAGTATATGCCTAAGAAAGTAACACCTCAGGTAGCAAATGTAGCTAGCATAGGCAAAGAGCCATTAGTCTTGCCTAATTATTCAGGTGTTCAGTATCATCCTCAGACAACAGGCCTTTTCTTAAAAAAGAATGTTGAGAATGATACTGATGATATACTGAGATTGGCCTCTAATCAGAGTGATGACGCTGGTGAGTTAATAAAGCTGAAATATAAAGATACTACTACTCCTGATGCTAAGGCAATAATAGCATTTGAAGACGAGAATAATGATAGTAAAGCGTGGCTGGTCACTCACGACTATCTTACATATCCTTCTGACCAGCATAAGCATTTCTCTATAGAAGTAAGTGATGATGCAGGAGCATTACAATCTAGGTTTACTATCCCCTATGATAATGATATTGCAGAGATGACTATTAACCAAGCAAATCTCACACTTCACAGAAACTCAGGAGAGATAAATGGGAATATAACCTTTGGTGGTTTGGGTGGTGGTGGCAATATAAGGCACAATAACGCTATGACAATCTACCCACAGGCACAGACTACAAGAGGTTTAAAGATAGATGATGATGGAAGTAATATAGAAATCAGTGCTTTAGGAACTGATACAATAGAGATATTAGATGATGTAGATGTTACAGGTAATATAACAGTAGACAGCTCCCTCTCTATAACAGGCGGCTCTATAGCTACAACTTCAGGAGAGCTAATTATTTTATCTCAAAGTGGAACTGTTGATTTTGATAATGAACACCTTACCACAACAGGAAAAGGAA
>Ga0098068_1000692_pt1 | contig 12883 bp, 12 predicted proteins | sample 26BtaG_FD_75059 | JGI IMG/M metagenome (GOLD analysis project Ga0098068, IMG submission 75059) | Marine viral communities from Cariaco Basin, Caribbean Sea - 26B_WHOI_OMZ_CsCl | ecosystem: Environmental > Aquatic > Marine > Oceanic | place: Caribbean Sea: Cariaco Basin | collected 2014-11-09 | reverse complement strand
ATCTCTTCACCAATTGACGTATAGGCCACAACTTCCTTTTCTACTTCCTGAACTTCAGGTTTTTTATCTTCAGTTTTACACGCCATCACAGTCAAGGCAATTATAAAAACGATAAGAATTTTTTTCATATTTTCTTTGCTTAATGAGAAATTTATAGAGACAAATATAAGTTTTTTTAAAACAAATATTTGATTTTTTATACTGCAAGAAATGACTAAATTTGCAGCATCAAAAAAAATATGATGATAAAACACACTTCACACGAAATCGATATCGTAAAATCAGATACTACCAAAATTGACGCTGTTGATTTTGACAACTTAATATTTGGTAGAACTTTTACCGATCACATGTTTATCTGTGACTATGAAAATGGTGAATGGCAAACGCCAAAAATAATTCCTTATCAACCTATGACCATGGATCCGTCTGCACGGGTGTTCCATTATGGTCAGGCCGTTTTTGAAGGCATGAAGGCCTATAAGGATAATGATGGCAAAGTATGGCTTTTCAGACCTATCGATAACTTTAACCGTATCAACAAATCGGCGACAAGATTGGCAATGCCTGAATTCCCACAAGAATATTTTATGAAAGGATTGACCACCTTGTTGAAAATGGATAGTGCTTGGGTAAAGCCTGGAAAAGGAAACTCACTATATATTAGACCTTTTATAATTGCTACCGATCCAGCAATCTCAGCCTCTCCATCAAGTAATTATAGATTTATGATTATTTGTGCTCCGGCAAAAGCTTATTACACAGGTAAAATTCGCGTATTGATTGCCGAAGAGTACAGTAGATCTGCCAATGGAGGTGTAGGTTTCGCTAAGGCAGCGGGCAATTATGCAGCACAGTTTTATCCTACAAGTCTTGCACAAAAGAAAGGATTCCAACAGGTGATTTGGACGGATGCTGATACCCACGAAAGACTGGAAGAAGCTGGCACCATGAACGTGTTTTTTAGAATTAATGACACCTTGATTACCGCCCCCCTAAGCGATCGTATTTTGGATGGAGTTACCAGAAGAAGCATCATTCAACTTGCGGAAGATAACGGGATTGAGGTCCAAGTGAGACCTATAACAGTGACTGAAATCAAGGAGGCCTCTAAAAATGGTTCGTTAAAAGAGATTTTTGGCGCAGGAACCGCTGTAGTAATCAGTCCTATCTCAGCATTCGAACATGCAGATGAGCTTTTTGAATTACCAACTATTGAGAACTCCTACGCTGACACTTTAAAAGATAAAATGCTCAACATTCAGCACAATATGGCTGAGGACAAGCACGGTTGGAGATACCAAGTTTAAATACCAACAACAATTTTTCAAATTCCAAATTCCAATAATTAGACATTGGAATTTGGAGTTTTTTTATTTGCTGCTTTTGTTTTAAGAATCAAGTATTTTCTCAATATTTGGCTGAAAATAATTTGGGCCTTTTAACACCTTTCCGTCATCGCGAAATATAGGTTTTCCATCGGCACCCAACTTACTCATATTACTTCTTTGGATTTCATCAAAAATTTCTTCAATTTTATGCTGAAAACCATGTTCTATGATAGTTCCACATAAAATATAGAGCATATCGCCTAAGGCATCGCCCACCTCAACAAGGTCATTGTCATTTGCAGCTTCGAGATATTCCTCATTTTCTTCTCTCATCAATTTGTAACGGAGCATATTTTTCTCCATTCCCAAATCAGCCTTTGGACTTTCCCTATGGCCAATTTTAAATGCCGTATGAAATGCTTTTACCGCATCCAGTTTTTCTTTCATATCAAAAAAATTTTATAATGTCGTATATTTTAAGAGTTGAACACTCCAAAATGGCCATAAACTAATAAAATGGAACCTGATATACATAACAACTTGCCATTTTCAAGAGAAGCTTGTTCAGATTCTAAAAAGGTTTGATTAATTTTGCATAAAAATAGCGATATGTTAACAAATGGTCAATTGATTTTCGGGATTTTATTTGCAATTGCTTTTGCTATAATCTTGATTTATACTTATCGTAAAGATTTAAAACTTCACAAAAAGTTCTACAAAGGCAGCATTTGGATTCTTATTGCCTTTATCGCTTTTATTTTAATGATTTTGGCGGTTAAGTATATGTTTACTTGACATATACTGATTTAAAAACACTATCTATCAAAACGTTATTCTGAAAATTTGTCATGAGTCAAAGTTAAATAGCAGCTTCGAAAAATGTAGAACTTTGAAAAAATCTTCACTGTGCCCAAGCCGCCATGATAGAATCATAGACGCTTTCTAATTAAGTTTTAGTTTTTTATGATGACATTTCAAATGTTCTCCGATGTCATCTCATAACCAAAACATTCCAATAGATGAGAACTCAATTACACATTCAAAATCACGTATTGCTTGCTCTTTTACCTTTCTCTCTCTTTTTACTTTTTTCAAGTACAGTATCAGCACAAACTTGGGATCAACTGGGTCCTGATTTTGTAGGTCCATCCCATGTTGATTTCGCAAAAGCAGTCAGTATTAGTGCCAATGGTAATACGGTTGCCTTTGGCCTACCAAAAGGAGGCACGAGTATGGGAAGTCGAGTGCAGATTTTTAATCTTAACGGTTCAAGTTGGACTCAAAAGGGCAATACCATCCTCTCTTCCTTGGGGGGAGGTGAATCGGTAAGCTTAAGCGCAGATGGAAATATAGTTTGTATTGGCGCTAACCAATCAGGTAGTTCTAACGGGTCCAACTCAGGTTTGGTGCAAGTATATCAATTTAATGGTACCGACTGGCAACAGACGGGATTCGATGTTATAGGAGATAGTACTGGAGATTCTTTCGGATCCAAAGTTGCTATTTCATCTGATGGAAACATATTTGCAGCTTCCGCACCAAAAGCTGATTATAATGGCATTTCCGACGTTGGACATGTTCGTGTTTATGGCTACAACGGAACCAATTGGATCCAAAAGGGCAGTCCAATAGTTCCCAAAGCCGATAGAAGTTTGGGCGTAACGCTCGATATGGATGCCACTGGCAACACCATCATCACATCAGGTGCCAATAAAACGATTAATGGTGCAGGCGCCGTCATTGTATATGCTTTTAATGGCACAGATTGGGTGCAAAAAGGTCAAGAATTTTTAGGAGTGGGCACTGAAGGTATAGGCAGGGAAGTGGCCATAAGTGCAGACGGAAATATTATTGCCTATAGTTCTTATAGCACCGCAAGAACTGGACAAGTAAAGGCTTTCACATTCAATGGCACAGATTGGATACAAATAGGCAGCGCTATGGACGGAGAGAATAACAATGATTTATTTGGAACCAGTATAAGCATGAGTGCAAATGGTACTATTCTCGCAATTGGAGCCACCGATGTTAACGTGACCGGCACACTACAGGCAGGTACCGTTACGGTGAACCAATTTGATGGAACCGATTGGAATCAGGCTGGCCAAGTTGTTACAGGCAATGTTAATTTTGATAAGTTAGGTTCAGCACTGGCATTGTCTTCAGACGGCAACACTTATGTGGTTGCGCAAGCGCCTTCAAAAGCAACAGCGTTTGTTTATCGCATCAGTCAACCCCTATCACTCGACGACAAGAAGTTTTCGAAAATAACCCTATTTCCGAATCCGACTAATGGCAATTTTAGCTTAAGCTTAGGACATCAGGCAGAGACTTTAAACCTCAAAATATTCAACATGCTGGGGCAAGTTGTACTATCCAGATCCTATACTTCAGTTGAGCGTGTTGAAAATCTTAGTGTTGAAGATCCAGGCATATATTTTATAAAAATAAGCAACAGCAATGGCGGTTCACAAACATTGAGATTACTTGTAAACTGATCAATTTTGCAAAAAAATGATGACATCTTTTATTTCTTAAGATGTATTAAAAACAATACTATTATGACTGTAATCATTTCAATCATCACGCTTATCGTTCTCAATCTCTTATTATTGAAATTTAGCGTCAATAAGAAAACGGGAAACTAAAATATAGTTCCCCGTTTTCTATTAAATGTGCTTTGAAATAAGATTCAATTCTCTTCTTTCAAAAAACTATGTGCTTTACTATAATCCAGCATTTGGCTCGGAAAAGACACTGGTTGGGTTACTTTTATTGCCGTGATCTCACCGTTATCATCTCTTTCTGGCACCAAAACAGGATTTACAAATCCGCTATAAGGGGCATCAGGAAATTGCGCATTTCTTTCTAAAATCTCTTTATGCAATCCTCGATCTACCTTAACCCCGTAGGTTTCTACCAAATTTTCAACCGCCTTGAAATCGCCTTCCGATTTGATACGTTGGGTTTCGCGAAGTAACTGTCCAAATAGTTCATGCAATTTATCATAATCATTGATATTGTAATAAGTTTTACCGTCACGGGTGATTTTTTCGATAACATTGTCTTTTTTGCCTTTGTCAAAAACCCATGCACTCACCCATTGTCTATTTCTCATATGGGCCTGTTCAACATTATCACCCAAATTCAATCGGATCAATTGGGTCATTAATCCGTTGCGGATATAGCGATCATAAGCAGCCATCCCCACTTTTTTCCAATCATCCACTAAACCAAGTTCTTGCAGTTTTGGACTGTACAAATAATAAAGCCCCACCAAGTCAGCACGACCTTCTTCTAAAGTGGACGCATAGTTTTTAAGTGTTTCTTTGGTTTCACCTACACCAGGATTCAATTGTCCTGAGGCATGACCAACCACTTCATGTAAGGCCGTGTGCAACTTGCTTGCTACCTGACCGTATTCTTGCTCCAATTTCAATTCTTCTTCATCGTTGACAAACTCTTTTAATCTGCCCGCGCTGCCTGCATTATTATAAGCTTCTATAATATTTCCAAGAGAAACCGATTTACTTCCAACTGCGGCTCTAATCCAATTGGCATTAGGTAAGTTCACTCCAATCGGTGTGCTCGGCGAAGCATCTCCAGCTTCACCTGCCACATTCACAACCTTATATGTAACTCCAACCACATTTTTCTTTTTGTGAGCATCCATTAAAGGAGAATTATCTTCAAACCACTGTGCGTTATCAGCAAGTACCTTCATCTTTTCTGACATGTCAAAATCATTGATCTGCACGATGCTCTCATAAGAACCTCTATAGCCTATAGGATCATTATAAACTTCAATAAAACCATTGATATAATCTACATTTCCCGCAGTGGCAGCTGTCCACGCCACATTGTAGTCATCCCAAGTTTGTAGGTCACCAGTTTTATAGTACTGGATCAAGAGACCTAAGGCATCTCCTTGGGCCTGGTTTTCAGCCACACCCTTAGCTAACTCCAACCATCTCACAATTTCATCAATAGCTGAACCGTATAAGCCTCCCGATTTATAAACCAATTCCTTTAATTCACCATTTTCCTTTACCAACTTGGAATTCAGTCCAAAAGACAAGGGTTTGTCCGGATTGGGCGACTTTTTATTCTTGTAGAATTGAATTACATCGGCCGTGGTGACATCAGTTCCATAGAAGTTAACAGCCGATTGTGCCACATTATCCGCTCCTTTCGCTTGATTGATTTTCTTTGAATCTTGATCATTGAAAATCACATCAAAAGCTTCGCCTTCCAATGGCGTATTGGTAGCCGTCAATAAAGATTTCAAATAGTCTTGAGAAAATTCTGCTTTTAATTTATCATTGGAATAATGGTGATGGATTCCGTTGCTAAACCATACACGTTTTAAATAGGTCTCAAACGCTTTCCAATCTTCAGAAGATTTATCACCGTCATAAGTACTATAGATAGATTCCAAAGCTTTCCTGATTTTAAGGTTATGACGGTAATTTTGATCCCACATTATGTCACGACCGGCCAATCCTGCTTGAGTTAAGTAATACACTAATTTTTGCTCTTTTAAGGTCAAATTGTCCCATCCTGGTATTTGATACCGAAGAATCTTTACGTCAGCGAACTGCTCAACGGTATAGTCAAACGGCACATCAGCTTTTTGGGCTTCTACTGTGGCGGCATTCGGATCAGAAGTTGCTTTGGGTTCATTTTTACAAGCAATGGTTAAACTCATTGCCAATGCAATCCCGAAAATTGATTTTAAGTTCATTAATAATTTATTTTTTAATTGTTGTGTTACAAATGTAATATTTATTAAGATACTATAAAATTGTCTATCTTTGATAAACTCTACAAAATCACCCAATGAAATTTCTAAAATACCTCTTATTTCTACTTTTAATTGCTTTTATCGGAATGGCTATTTACGTCGCAGTTCAACCCAATGATTTTGAAGTGACGGAAAGCACTACAATTAACGCACCTAAAGCAGTAGTTTTCGATATCGTCTCAGATACCACTGATATGGATTGGTCTTCATTTTGGAAAAGTTCTGAAACAATGCAGAACACTATAGCCACTCCTAACGACTCCATTCTCCAAACGTTTACAAGTAAGCGAATAAAAAAATCAGAATTAAAATGGCATTTCATGTCCAATGATGATGGCTCAACCACCGTCACAAGAACCCTTGATGCAGATAATTTAGCATTTATGACCAAAGCAAAATTCGCATTGTTTGGTGATAATGAAGAGGAACTTTCAGAGCAATTTAAAGCAGACTTGGAAAGTATCGATAAAAAAGTAGCACAAAGCATGGCTACCTATTCCATTAATATTGACGGCATAACGGAATATGGCGGCGGATTTTATTTGTACCAAACAATTTCTTCTACTGGAAGCAATAAGAATACTGCCATGAGAGCCCAATTTGATGATATTAAAACCTTTATGACTACCCATAACATCACAGCCAGTGGCATGCCATTCTCCATTTATATTGAAATGAATCTGGAAAATGGGAATGTGATTATGAGCAATGCCATCCCCGTAAGCGAAAGAGTCATCATTGCAGAAGACAGCAATGTGCTCAGTGGATTTATGGAACGTACCAAAGCTATTAAAGTGACCTTAAAAGGCAATTATACCAATCTAAAAGAAGCATGGACCATAGCCAACAAATATTTAAAAGATCAGAATTTGGAAGCTTCGGATATGAGTCCGTTTGAGGTTTATAAAAATGATCCTGCCAAACTTCCCAATCCTGCACATTGGGTTACTGAAATCTATATTCCTATTAAAGAAACCCTTGAAGTCTTGTGAAACAACTCTTATTAGTTTTTGTTGGAGGTGGACTTGGTAGCGTCTTGAGATTTATTGTCGCGAAACTCCTCAACAGTCCTGAAACCGGTATTCCGTACGGCACATTCGTGGCCAACATTTTAGGAAGTTTCTTGATTGGCATTATTTTAGGATTGGCCTTAAAGAACAATGCCCTATCCCAAAACCAAATCTTATTTCTGGCCACGGGCTTTTGTGGGGGCTTCACAACCTTCTCTACCTTTGCTTATGAGAATCATGTCTTTCTAAAATCGGGTGATTTTATGAGTTTTGCTATTTATACAATAGCGAGTTTCGTGCTTGGGTTTTTAGCTGTTTTTTTCGGTATGTATTTGGTGAAAAGTTGATTAGAGCTGCTTCACAGAATTGGACAAAGTTTCATTTCCACCAGCTATCCCAGATTTTCGCAGCAATTGTTCTGTTAAAAACTTAAGCAATCTCCCAACCGAACACTACTGACGGCCGACTGCTGACTATACGCTCAATGTCTTAGTTGAAATTTGAGTTCTTTCGCAGAGTTACACAGAGGGTTGAGAGAGCCGCAGAGATTTTTCAATATTGATTAGTTTCTGACTATCAAAATCTCTCACAGATTTTCGCAGAAATGATGGCGAAAAATCAATATCAAAATTTAAAGCCCAAAACAATTACCAAACTGAATACAGATATCTGAAAATTGTTGACTGCCAACTGTCTACTGAACACGGCTGACTGCAAACCACCAACTCCCCTCTATAAACTTAGTGTTTAAACGCCATAACACCTGCTCTGACCTCGGCATCAACATAATTTTCGCGTGGAACGATCGGGCATGAGTACTTTTCGTCGTAGGCACAATAAGGATTATAGGCTGTATTGAAATCGATGGTCATGACTTCACCTTCTGGGATGCTCAAATCGATATAGCGTCCGCCGCCATAAGTTTCATCACCATTGGTGTCATCTAAAAATGGTAAAAACAAGTAGTCCTCAAAACCATCTTCGTTCATTAAATCCTGATCTTGATAAACATTTAATGTGTACGATTCACCTTTTAAATCAAAGGTAACTTCACCATATTTTAAATACGTGGGGAGCCTATCCGTTGTAGTTTTCATTTGGAATGGCTTTTCATCTACTGATTTCGTGAAAGTTGCTTCTACAACATACAAAGAATCAAATTTAAAAAAATCCAGCCCTGTAAACTCTCTTCTATCTTTCTGTTTTAAGGGCGACCTTGAGGCATCTTTAAATTCTGCATTAAGATTTCTTTGAAACTCTGTCTCGCCTTGAATTGGTTGTTTGTCTTGAGCACAACTCCATAAAAAAATGAATGCCAACAAAAATGAATAAACTGTTTTCATAAAAAAAATAATTGATTTACAAACATACAATTTTAACTTATTTTCCATAGCTTTGAGCAACAATTAACACTAAAATCATGTATCACAGCATCATTTCCGACAATCAAATTAGGACCTCTACTTTCTTTGATTGGACTTGCGCTGTAATATGAATTTGATGTGTTTTCAGTGAGTAAGCAAGTCCGACCTAAATGTCGGATTTTTTGTTTTTTACCATTACAATAGTTTTTCCCAATGACGCTTTCTTGAATTCGATCTGATGATCGAATGTTTCAGTTAATAGCCTTTTGTATGAAAGTTTTCAATTCCTTTAATTCTACCTTAGGCCAAACTTATCTCAATACGTTTAAGGGCCTATCTAAAGAAGTCTGGTGGCTGTCCCTCATTACGCTTATCAACAGAGCAGGCACAATGGTCATTCCGTTTTTGTCACTTTATCTTACCACCGATTTGAATTTCTCTTTGGATGATGTGGCATGGATCATGAGCGCCTTTGGTTTTGGCTCTTTAGTAGGTTCCTGGTTTGGTGGGAAACTGACTGATAAAATTGGATACTATAAAGTAATGTATGTCAGCCTTATTCTAAGTGGCCTACTATTTATTGGGATGCAATACTTGGAAACATTCGCTTTAATTTCCATTGGTATTTTCGTCTTGATGGCTGTAGCCGACATGTTCAGACCTGCCATGTTTGTAGCGCTAAATGCGTACAGTAAACCAGAAAACAAGACAAGAAGCATCACTCTGATCAGGCTGGCCATCAATCTAGGTTTTTCTGCTGGTCCAGCCATTGGCGGTCTCATTATTACCACAATGGATTATAATGGTCTTTTTTGGATAGATGGCATTAGCTGTATGATTGCCGGAGTTGTATTATTGAATGTACTGCATCCTAAGAAATCAAAAACATTGGATAATGAGATCAGTTTAAATCCAAAATCTGCATACACCGATAAATTCTTTATTATTTTTCTTTTGACCATGGTTATTTTTGGCATTGTTTTCTTACAGCTAATTTCGACGATTCCCTATTTCTACAAGGAAGGTGTTGGTCTCTCAGAATTTGAGATCGGTCTTTTAATGGCTTTGAATGGCATCCTCATATTTACCTTCGAAATGCCCTTAATATACTGGTTAGAAAACAAAACACACACGAAAATAGGATTGTTGGCCTTCGGATTAGGTTTAACATGTTTAAGTTTTTTATTTTTGATCATGGATCCGTGGCTTGGGTTTGTCGTAATAGGCATGGTTTTACTGACCTTTGGAGAAATGATTGTTTTTCCTTTTTCAAATTCTTTCGCATTGGTCCGCGCAAAACGTGGGCTTAAAGGAGAATATATGGCACTTTACAGTATTGCTTTCTCTATTTCCCATATTTTTGCACATAATCTAGGCTTTCATTTAATTGATGCCTATGGATTTCTTAAAACTTGGAGTTTTATGATTATTTTGGGCTTGTTTGGATTAGGCCTCCTGATCTATTTAAAAAGCCAAATGAAATCCCAAAACAACTATTAAACGATGACAACAACTTATAAAGTATTAATTATTGGTGCAGGACCTATTGGCATTGCCTGCGCATTGGAATGCAAAAAGAAAAATTGGAACTATGTGGTTATTGAAAAAGGTGCATTGACCAACTCGTTGTTCAATTATCCAAAAAACATGACCTTTTTTTCAACTTCTGAAAAGCTCGAAATTGATGAGATCCCATTTATCAGCATCAACCCAAAACCCAATAGAGATGAAGCCCTCGAATATTATAGACGTGTGGCGACCTCAAACGAATTGAACATTCACCTATACGAGGAGGTTTTAACAATAAAGAAATCAAATGAACATTTTGAAGTCACAACTTCCAAAACACAATATCGTGTCGACAAAGTAATTATCGCTTCTGGTTTTTACGACATCCCAACGCTATTGGATGTTCCGGGAGAAGATTTTCCAAAAGTCACCCATTATTATAATGAAGCGCATCCATATGCCATGCAAAATGTGGTTGTGGTTGGGGCAAGCAATTCTTCCGTAGATGCAGCCCTCGAGATTTGGCGGAAAGGTGGAAATGTAACCATGGTCATCAGAGGTTCGGAAATAGGTGAACGTGTAAAGTATTGGGTAAAACCAGATATCATCAATCGCATTAAGGAAGGAAGCATTAAGGCCTATTTTAATTCAGAAGTCGTTGAAATTGAAGAAACAGAAATAACCATCAAAACACCAAATGGAGAGATGACTTTAGCCAATGATTTTGTTGTGGCCCTAACGGGGTATCGCCCTAACTTTGAGTTCTTAATAAATTCAGGAATTAAACTCTCCAATGATAATGCCCGCTTACCACAATATGATCCCGACACTATGGAAACCAATATTTCTGGACTATATTTAGCTGGTGTTATTTGTGGTGGGATGGAAACCCACAAGTGGTTTATCGAAAATTCAAGGATTCATGCCAAAATAATCACCGAACATATAGAAGCATTAAGTACTAAAACCGAATAAGTCATGGAACAATGGGAAAAACTGCCTGTATTTCAAAAGGCACGTGAAATCATGGATCTTGTTGGCTCTATCATCGATTCCGTTGAAAAGACCGATATAGAATTTGAGGATCCGATTGAGGCCGAGATGATGCAACACAATCTCAAATACATGGGGATGAATGCTTCTATTATACCCGCCAAAATATCAGGTGCCTCGTCTGAAGATATGCTTTATGACATCAGAATGGAAAATGCCGCCATTATCAGAAAGGCTGCAATGGAGCTGATTACGGATGCAAGGGGCTTGCAAATGCATGGCTATCCGGATACCGAGTATCTTGATATCTTACGAAATGAAATAGATGAATTTAGGGTATTGTTTGCTGAATGGGTCAAAACCTTCGATTGTTGGAACTATACTATTGATCGTTGGGGACTTTTCAATCCTCCCGGAGTCAATTATGATGATGTCGATCCTGACGATGATATACCTTTTAATTTTGATGATTTTGATGGGTTTGACGACCTTTAATCAAGAACCTCGAGGCATGATAACACTGCGTAAATAAAAATCGCTATTTTATAGGTCTTACCTCATTGTATTTGACCACATGCGATAATACAATCTGCGTTTTGGTTTCTCCATAAACAATCAGCTGGTCGATAAAACTTTCTAAATGCTTTTGATTTTTTAGGACCACTTCCATGACAATATTTTCATTTCCAGTTATTCTGTAGCAATTCAAAACCTCATCATAAGTTTTTACCTTTTCCAGAAACGGTTTCAGCATGCCCATAAAAGCTCTTAAAGTTATTATTGCCTTTAGCTGATAACCTGCCTCAAAAGGAGAAACAAAAGCATGATACCCTTGAATAATTCCCGCATCTTCCATCTTTCTAATACGTTCAGAAACTGCCGGAGAACTGATTCCAATTTGTCTGCCTATTTCAGCATTGGACTGTCGCGCGTTATGCTGTAAACTCTTTAAGATCTTCCAATTAAGGCTATCAATGCTCATATTAAAGAAAATTAACTATAAAACTTTAATTATTAAAGCAAATATAGTCTTTTACTTTAAAACCAATTATAATACCAATGAATTTGTCACTAAATTTGATAAAAATGCTATATTAACATGTCGAACCCAATTCCATCCTACCTACCTGAAATGCCGTTGTATAAAAAGGCGATAGAAATCATTATTCTTTCTCGAAGTATTTCAACATATTTAAATCAAGACTTAGCTTACTTAAAACCAGATGGTTCTGAAGATACGGATATTTATTTTTCTGGTGATATTGTTCAACAGTCCACTTCATTGGCTCCCGAAATTGTCAATGCGGAGATGGAGCGTCATTCCGATAAAAAATACAAGCATATTGCTTCTTTGGAACGACTGACCAATCTGCTTTATAAAAACTGCAAGCGTCTAGAAAAAAGCCATAGTAACGGTAGGGACTACCTTCCTATTTTGAGAAGAGAGTTAAGAAAATTTAGAAGATTGCAACACACTTGGATGTTGACTTTGTAAGTTATTTAATTTAAAACAAATTCCAAATTCCCGAACTACAATCAAACCGATCTATTCCAATAAGGAAAATTGAAAACACTATAATTGCTTAGTTGCAGACTTTGCAGTGTTCTTTTTCCTGCAACTCTCCAACCAAATAGCCATTGTCATTGATCTTAAAATCACAACATTCTACAAAACCTTGCGCGATGAGTTTTCTTGCGCGTTGAATCTGCGATTTCACGGTTGGTAGAGGTAAATTCAATCTCTCTGAGATTTGAGTTTGTTTCAAACCTTGGATATCAGCCAAAATTAAGGGTTTTCTATACTTTTTAGGCAAGGCCTTAATGATACCTCGCAAACAATCTTCTTTGGTATGGTCAGAATGGGTATACTCT
>Ga0098068_1000689_pt1 | contig 12930 bp, 8 predicted proteins | sample 26BtaG_FD_75059 | JGI IMG/M metagenome (GOLD analysis project Ga0098068, IMG submission 75059) | Marine viral communities from Cariaco Basin, Caribbean Sea - 26B_WHOI_OMZ_CsCl | ecosystem: Environmental > Aquatic > Marine > Oceanic | place: Caribbean Sea: Cariaco Basin | collected 2014-11-09 | reverse complement strand
CTACGGCGAAGAAAGCGTGCCCTACACCCGCATCACCGAACACAAGCATTTCGCCCCCTGGGAGAGCCATGAGGGATCGGTCTGCTACCGCGAATATTCCCGCGCCGCAGAGCCTGGTGACATCCCGTATTACCCGATCCGCCAGGTGCAGGAAAAAGCCCTGCTGAGCGATTATGTGGCCTTGGCCGAACAGACCGCAGGGGTGAGCTTTGTCGGTCGGCTGGGCACCTACCGCTATCTCGACATGGACGTGACCATCCGCGAAGCACTGGACACCGCCCGCGGCTTTCTTGCGGCCCGCGAACAAGGCACCCAGCCCCCCGCATTTTTCACGGCACCGCTGTAGGCGGGAGGATATCGCCCGGAAGACCGGCAGATGCGCGCCTGACCTGTGGCGACGGCGCGCCAATCGCCTTTTTGGCCGGGTCGGCACTGGACCTGTCTGAGGCGTTGCATTAGGGCTGAGACGCCGGAAAACAAGGCAATTCAAGGAATGAGACGCAGCCGATGACAAAGACGACCGGAGCCAGGCCCAAGACACTTGTGATCCACATCGGCGATCATAAGACCGGCACCACCACCATCCAGAATGCCCTGGCCGTCGGCACCATCAATCTGCATGATGCAGAACTGCTTTATCCTGCGAAACTGAACCACAACTACCTGACAGGGTTCATCACCAGTTATCGCAGGGGCACGCCTCTGCCCAAACATCTGGAAGGGCGCGATGGTCTGGTTGAGGTCGCCCAGAAAATAGCGGAGTCTTCCGCAGACTACGCCGTGATCTCGGCTGAAGCGTTTGAGAATATTCCAGCCCCGGATTTTCATGATCTGGTTGAGACCTTCTTTCGCGGGTGTGCCGATCGTATTCACATCGTGGCCTATGTGCGGCCGCATGCGCAGCGGATCCTGTCGAGCTACGCCGAGCAAATCAAAATTGGTTGGTTTCGTGGGTCGATGCGGGAGTTCTTTGACCACAATCTGGAAATTGGCCGTTTCCACTATATGGAGCGCTTTGCCCAGTGGCGGGAGCTGTTCGGTGACGATTTCACGTTGCGGCCGATGATCCGCAGTGAATTGCATAACGGCTCTGTTCTGGATGACTTTGCCCATGTTGCCTTTGACGGGCGCCCCTGCACGGTTGAGGAGTTCGAGCCAGAGAACCAAGCTGTCACCGTAAGAGAGTTGGCGCTTTTGTATTTTCTGCAGGGACAGTTTCAGGATCATGACCCCTGGCTGCGCCACACTCTTGGTTGGGAACTGGCGCGTCAGCTGGATCGCTCTCGCGGGGAGAGCGAGGCCAAGGTGCGCAAGCTGGTGATGTCTCGCGATTTGGCAGAGGCAGCAACGGCGGCCTACAGCGAAGATGCACGCCTCATGGACGATGCATTTTTCGACGGGCGTCCTTTGCTGCAGAATGCCCTTGGGGAGATGGAAAAGAAGGCGGCGCCACGGGCGCCCTCGCTTGACCCCGGTCAGTTCTTTAGCCCGGAACATCTGCGCAACCTGACGGTCATGGCAAAAATTATCGAAGGCATGTTGGAACGTCAGGGACGATGGCCGTCCTATTTCCACAGCCATCGCCTGAAAGATATCGAACGGCACAGGCTGGCGCGTCTGGGGCTGGATGAAAATGGTGATCCGCTTGAAGAGGGGGCAACCGATCCCATTCCCGCGGATGCCGACGCCGGGCGCACCGGTTCAGAAAAGGATTGATCATGAATATCCGTTCCTCTCTCGCGGCGGTCATTGTGACCTACAATCGTTTGGACAAGTTGAAGCTGGTGGTGTCGGCACTGCAGGCGCAGACCTGCCTGCCGGAGCGGGTGTTTGTGATCGACAACGCCTCTACCGATGACACCGGCAGCTGGTTGAGCCAGCTGCAAAAGGAGGATTCCCGGTTTCAGCATGTGCGCCTGCCGGAAAACATCGGCGGGGCCGGCGGGTTTTATGAAGGCGCGCGGGTGGCCTATGAAGAGGGCTATGATTTCATCTGGTTCAGCGATGATGACGCCTATCCCGAGCCCAATGCGATCGAGCTGCTGTTGACGGGCATCAAGGATTTTGAGGCGCGCTTTACCTGGCGGCCGTCTTTTGCCTGTTCGGCGGTGAAATGGACCAACGGCGATCTCTGCGAGATGAACACGCCTGCAACCGTCTGGGATTGGCCGCGGTTCTACAGCCCCGAGACACCCTATTTCCTGGTCGGCTCCTGCTCCTTTGTCTCGGTGTTGGTGCCCCGCTGGGCGATCAAGAAACACGGCTTTCCGATCAAGGAATATTTCATCTGGTATGATGACGCCGAATACACCCAGCGCCTGGCCAAATCCTACCCCGGCATCTACTGCCCCAACAGCGTGGTGGTCCATGATGTGCCCGAAAACAAGGGGGTGAACTATTCGCTGGTGAACCAGGGCAATATCTGGAAATTCCGCTATGGCGCCCGCAATGAGGCCTCGTTCCGCCGTCGTGAGCAGGGCTGGGCCGGGGTGGCTGTCTTTGCCCGCGGGGTGCGCCGACAGATGCGTCAGGGCAATGTGGAGAAATCGCTGCGCCGCGAGGTCTATAAGGCGATCTGGGAGGGCTTCTCCTTTACGCCGCCGATCATCTACCCCGATCCCGACACCGGAGTCTGAGGCGAAATCTGCCCGCAAGACCACCCGCAGCGCTGGATCCGCCGGACCGGCGCAGCACAGATCAAGAAGGACAGGCAGGGAGCCCCCATGTCCCAGGACCGAGAGTATATCGATCAGGAGATCGCCCAGATCCGTTTCATCTATGAAACGCTCTATCCCGAGACCCCGGTCGAGGCCCATATGTGGTGGGAAGAGGCCAAGCTGGGTACTCCGGCAGTGCACCCACATGATCTGGCTTATGGTGCCGAGACGATGGCCTTGAGCTATATCGGCAACCGGAGATTTGGCCCTGAACCGACAAGTGCGGAGATGGGCAAGCGGGCGTTTCTGACGATTCCGTCGCCGCGTCAGGTGGCTGAGCGCGCGGGCAGTTCAGCCGGGGTGCCCTGGCATAAACGGCCGCGCCATTATCGCAGTATTCATGCGCTGTCCCCGCTGCTGGCAGAGCAGGCCAAATACCAGGTCGAGGCCCGTCGATTTCGCAAGTTGCCGGTGCGGCACAAGTTTTCCCGCCTGGCCTGTTCGCGGGGGCTGCTTGAAGGGGATCTGCATCCACTCACGCAGACGGCTTCGGGCAAGGACAAAGATCCAGCGATCCTGATCGGGCTTCACTGGCTGGATGTGGGCGGCGCCGAAAGTCTCGGCATCGACAGCATCCGCTGGGCGCTGGAGGCGGGGTTGCGGGTGTTTGTCATGGTGGGGCAGGAAGGCCCCGAACGGCTGTTGGCGAAATTGCCCGATGACCCGCGCCTTCGGCTGATCCGCACGGATCGCTATCTGCCGCGAGCCCTGGCCAGCGCTTTTGTCAGCCGGTTAATTGCGCAGGAAAACATCATCCTCACTCACAACCACCACTGTGTGCCGCTTTATGATGCGCTGCCGACGATCAAGCTGCGCCATCCGCATGTGGTCAATCTCGACAGCACCCATATCGTGGAATATGCCGATGGTGGCTATCCGCGGATCTCGGGTGTCTGGAGCAATTTCATCGATCATCACCATGTGATCAGCGCCGATCTGCAGCGGTTTTATCAGGAACGTTTCCGGGTTTATGGCAGCAAGCTGGTGCTGGGGCGGCTGCTGGATGACAGCCGTCGTGGCGCGGAGGTGGCACCGGTGCGGATCAAGGCCGGGCAAACCCGCTGCCGCGTCGCTTTTGTCGGGCGGATGGTGCATCAGAAACGGCCCGTGGTGGCCTTGGCGATCATCCGGCGGCTGCGGGCCTGGGGCAAGCGCAACGGTGTCGACTTCCGCTTTGATATGGTGGGCGAAGGCCCTTATCGCGGGGCGGTGGAACATCTTCTGACCCGTTACCGACTGGGGGATGTGGTGCATCTGCATGCGGCGGGCACCGATGTGCCGGCGCTTCTGGGGCAGAGCGATGTCCTGCTGGTGCCGTCCTCGAATGAAGGGCTGGCGCTGGTCTGCTATGAGGCGATCGAGGCGGGCTGTGTGCCGATCTGTTCCGAGGTGGGCGCGCAGGCCGAGATCTGCCCGCCGGAAACCCTGGTGCCCTGGTCGCCCTTGGGGGCGGTGCGCGAGAGCGTGGCGCTGGTGCAGCGGCTGTTGCGCGAAAAGGGCTTTGCCGAAACGGTGGAGGCTGGGCAGCGGGCGCGGTTGGAGGCCTTGTCGGCAGAACCGTCGGCGCGCGAAGTGCTGAGCGAGATCTATCGCGACACCCTGACCGCACAGGGCGCAGACAAGTCAGAGCCCGTTTCCGCATGACGCGGCGGCTGTGGCTGCATATCGGCTCGCACAAGACCGGCTCGACCTCGCTGCAGATTGCCCTGCGGCAGGGGCAGAGCGACAAGACGCTGGGCAGCTGGAGTTATCTGCATGCCCGGCCGCGGGTGGATTTCAATCCGCTGGTGCGCATGCAGCGCATGGGGGGCAATATGTACCCCGAGCTGCGCTGGCCGTTTCTGGAGCGGCGCATGGAAGATGCGGACCGGCGCGGGCATGGCGACTGCATCATCTCGACCGAGATGCTGTTCTGGCTGATGAACCCCAATGACATCCGTGCGCTGCACAAACGCCTGCATGAGCATTTCGACGAGATCCAGGTGGTCGCCTATCTGCGGCGACAGGACACCCTGGCGTTGTCGCATCGCAAGCAGGTGGTGATGGGGCGGGCGGCGTATCAGTTCTACGGCGCGCAGCTGCAGGCGCTGCCGGTCTACCGGCCGCATATGATGCGCTATTTCGATTATGCCACCAAACTCGCCCGCTGGGAGGAGATCTTTGGCGCGCAGAATGTGACCGTGCGGCGGTTTCAGCGGCAGGATCTCATCGGCGGCGATACGGTGCTGGATTTCTACAATCTGGTGGGGATCACGCCGCCGGCGGAGATCCCCAAGGAAAATGCGGCCTGGTCGCGCAGCCAGTTGCTGGCGGGATTGTGGCTGCGCCGTCAGGGATTTATGCGCGAAAGTTTTGTGGCGGCAGTGCAGGAGCTGCCACAGGATGGCCCGCTGTTGCCGTCACGCGAGGAGATGCAGGTGTTCCTGGCGCGGTTTGAGGACATCAACCGCCAGCTGGCGGCGCGTTATGACCCGGACGGGCCAGAGCAGTTTTTCGACATGGGGTTTGACCGCTATCCCGATCAGGCCAATGGCGGCAGCACGGCGGCCGGGGGATTTGACGGCGATCCGGTGCTGACACCGGCGGTGCTGCAGGATCTGAAAACCCGGGCAGAGGCCGAGAGCGCGGCCCGGGATCTGGCGCGCGATCCGATCAATACGGCGGATGATCTGCAGGATCTGTAGCCTGCAGCAGCGGCGCTGATTTTCAACCAGACGATCACAAGAAAAGCCCCCCGCAACGGAATATGTGCAGGGGGCTTTCCTTGCGCGATGGCCCTCGGTGCCGGGGCGGGCAGGCGCGCCCTCGCGCAAGCTCTGGCGTACACGAGCAGCCAGAGATCCCGCCAATAGAAAAGGCCCCGCCGAGCAGGGCCTTTCCTGTAGTCCTCAGACCCGCGCCTTAGGCGAAGTCGAAGTTGGCTGCTGCCAGATCACCCAGTTCAACACCTTCCAGAGTGACAGTGGTGTCTGCGTCGATCGCGATAACAACAGCGTCACCACTTGCGGTGTCGATTTCGTAAGCAACGGCCAGAACATCGTTCAGATCTGTGTAGCCAAGCTCGCTAACGTTCAGTTTGTCGATACCAGTTTGGGTTGCAGCGTTGAAGTCGGTGATGGTGGTGTTGCCAGTGCCTGCTTTCAGAACAAACACGTCATCACCATCGCCACCAGTCAGGTTGTCACCGCCCAGGCTGGTGTAGATCATGTCATTGTCACCACCACCGTCAACAACATCTTCGCCAGCACCACCGCGCAGAACGTCGTTGCCGTTGCCGCCGTTCAGGATATCATCGCCGTCACCGCCGCGCAGTTCGTCGTTGTCGTCCTCGCCATTCAGCTCGTCGTCGCCTGCGCCACCGTTGATGGTGTCGTCGCCGTCACCGCCGAACAGGCCGCCATCATTACCGTTGTTTGCCGTGTCTTTGTCGTCGCCCTGACCACCGAAGATCACGTCTGCGCCGTCACCGCCAGTGATGTTGTCGTCGCCAGCACCACCACCAAGGTTGTTGCTGTCGGTTTCTGCGCCAGCGCCGGTGCCAACAGTGATGGTGTCGTGGCCGTTGCCACCGCGGATCATGTCGTCGCCTGCGCCACCTTCCAGAACGTCGTCTTCGTTACCACCAAAGATGGTGTCGTCGCCGTCGCCTGCGGTGATGTTGTTGACCTGATCGTCGCCGTTAAAGGTGTCGTTGCCACCCTCTTCGGTTGCGGTTTCATCGATATCTGCAGAACCTTCGGCGGCATTCCAGGTATCGTCACCAGTAGTGAACGGGATTTCAGCAGTATAGCTGATTGTGAAGGTCTGCTGTTCACCGTCAGCGTCTGCAACGACAACTTCAAAGCTGAAGCTTGCAGTTTCGCCCACGTTGCCCTGTTCTGCGATTGCAGCAGTTGTCGGAACGAACTCAAGCTCACCTGAGCTGAGGGAGAAGATACCGTTGGGGGCGTTGAATACGCTGCCGGAGACCGCAACACCATCAACGCTGACCAGCGTGGTGCCGGTGAAGGTTTCGGTAGTCATCACTTCGCCATCCCAGCTGTAGGTGGTCAGGTCGAAGATGTTGACTTCATCGTTATTGTCCAGATCGGCGGTGCCCGGAACGACGAGGCCAGAAGTTGCAACGCCTGCGGTCAGGGTTACGCCATCAGAGAACGTGATGGACTGGATGCCGTTATTAGCAATGATTTCAGATGTGTCAGTATCAACACCGGCGCCGGAATCATCAACATCAATGTCCAAGGTCCAGGTGCCGCCATTCAGCGTGTCGTTATAGCTTACTTCACCGTTGTAGCTGCCGCCGTTGTTCTCGAGGAACGAAGCAAGCGAATTTTCTGTCAGGACCAGTGTGTCGCTACCGCCGTTGCCGTCGAATGCGTCGATGGCAGAAGGACCGCTTGCATCGGTGTCCAGTGCGCGACCAAGGGTGATGGTGTCGTCGCCGGTGGTGCCGGATACAAGGTAGTCCGTCGCTTCGGTAATATTGATATTAGCCATTTTCTACTCCGTAGTAATGCTCGTGTTTTCCGCGAACATATGCGCCTGCCTTATGCTCGCAAAGGTTTTACCGCCTTCTGTCTCTCTGCCCTGCCTTCTATTGTCAAGGAAACTTACTCCCAATGGGGTATGAATCGAAAAGAAGCGGAAAGCGTGGCGGGCATAACACGGTTAGATTTAGCGGAAAAATACCCCCAAAGGTGAGTGGCTGGAAAAATTCACACTTGTCAGGCGGAGTGATTCTTGGCAGGTTCTTGCCCTGAATACAGTGCGTTGCGGCGCGCTTGCGGGAGCTATGGGGGATCGTGACCTGATTTTGGGGCGATTTACCCCCTTTGGCCGCTGATTTTTACAAATCCGTTACAATTATTGGTATCCGAGCATCTCATCCGGAAGGGGTAGGGAATTCCTGACCCCTGCGATTGCGCCGTGATCTCCGTGTGTGGTTTTTGCCACCCTGAGGTATCTGAATTGCGATTCCTCAACATTATTCATGACGTTTACACGGTATGTGGTGATATCGGGCGCTAATGTCATTTATTAACGATTATTATTCTTTACCAAATGCGATATTAAATTGGCATATGTAAAAGAATGCACGCCTCAGGATTGCACAAATCATACAGAATCTCGCAACCCTTGGGGTTGTTTGATGCCGCCGTGTTCGCGTGACGCAAGGGCAGAGAGTTCCCCCGTATCGCCCCCGTATCGCCCCGTATCCCCCTGTTTCCGCCATGTCCCTTGCCGCGCTGTGCTGCGGATCTCCCCCGATAGGGGAGGGCTGAGAGGCGGCAGGGGCTGCGAAACAGGCAGAACCCTGCCGATCAGCGCGCGGCGTCTGGGTGATTTTCACAGGTTTTGTCGCCCAAACGCAGTGCGCCCCCAGATCTTGGGGGGATCCGGGGGCGCAAAAGAGAATCAATCGGCAGGGATTCGCAGGCGTATGGGCGTGATCAGCCCCGCCTTGCCCCTTTAGGCGTAGTAGCGGCGCAGCAGCTGATGCAGGCGGGTGTCGTTGCGGCTCTTTTCGCCGACGATATTGCGCACGGCGTCGGGGATCTCCTCGGCGGCCTTGGGCGCGCGCCCGGTGTTTTCGCGGTGCTCTGTCAGTTCTGACAGGCCATGGCTGCGGCGGAAGTGATCAAGCGAGGCGCCCAGCTCTTCGGTGACCCCGATGAAGCTGTAGGAGCGGTTGAGCTTCTCCAGCGCGTGATCAAAGGAGTAGAACGCCCCGGTCATCAGCGACAGCTGATAATCCAGCGGCAGCGCCTTGGCGTAGGATTCCAGCGTCGGGTAGCGCGCGGCAAAGGCCTCGTGCTGGGGGTGTTTGTCGGAGGTGTTGTAGCGATAGTTCGACACAAAGCGATCCAGCGGATCGCGAATGATGGTGGCGCATTTCAGCGGCAGTTCCTGATTGCGCCAGTACATCACGTCAGACCAGCCGAAATGCCCCATCAGCACCTGACGGCAGGGGTTGGTCTCGTCGCTGCGCCGATAGAGCGCCTTGCGCGTCTTGTTGCGGAAGGACTGATTGGTGTTTTCCCAGGAAACCGGGTGAAAGATGTCAAAGGCCCCCTGCAGCGCCTTGCCCACCGACATGCCCGCGGTTTTGGGGATATGCATGAAGAGGATCACATCGGCCGTTTCGCGGTAGGTGTCATCGGCAACCAGCCTTGGCGAAAAGCGGCTCTCGAAGATGCGTTCTGCCTGCGAGGATGGCTCCAGCCCGGTGGCTGCGGAAACCTGCGTCATGATGGGGAGTGCTCCACTTTCGAGGGGGGTCTCTATGCGCCGTTCGGGGTAGCGAAGGGGGTATGGCTTGTCAATCTGGGCCACGGGCTGAGGGAAGGGCCGGATACCGGCGCAGCCTGCCGCACGTCTGGCCCGGGTTCCCGCCGGGGTTGAGAGGGGCTTTTGTCCTTCTTTGCGGTGGTAGGCCTGCCTTGCTGTTTGACAGGATGGGGGGACTGTGGTTTTGACCTCCTATTATACAGGCGCCTGTGTTTGTTTCGCGCATCCGGTCAGTGACCCGCCTGGCAGTGGGCCCGGTCCGGAGCCGCGGTGCAGGGGCCTGTGGGGCAATTTGAGGGGGTCACCACGTTCGTGGGCGTCCCGACCGGCACAGACCGATAGAACACAAGGCAGCATTTCATGGCACGCACTCCCGCACAGCACTCGGCGCAGGCGTATAAATCGGGCCTCGCAGAGATCCGCAAAGCCCGCAAGAGCAACCGTGGCGCGTTCTGGGTGATCGGCCTGTTCAGCCTGTTTGCCAACCTGCTGATGCTGACCAGCCCGCTTTACATGATGCAGGTCTATGACCGGGTCCTGGGCAGCCGCTCTCTGGAGACGCTTGTTGCGCTGACGGTGCTGGCGGGGTTCCTGTTTTTGATCATGGGCATTCTGGATTATGTGCGGGGCCGCATTCTGGCCCGCGTCGGAGCGCGGTTTCATGACCAGCTGGAAGCGCGGGTGTTTCATGCGGTTCAGGACAAATCCGCGGCTGGCTTCAATGATGACGCCGCCAAGGTCGGTCTGCGCGATCTGGAAGCCATGCAGAAGGCCCTGTCCTCGCCGATCGTCTCGGCCTTTTTTGACCTGCCCTGGACGCCGCTGTTTCTTGGATTGATCGCCGTGTTCCACCCGCTGCTGGGCCTGCTGGCGCTGGTGGGGGGCGCGGTGCTGGTGGTCTTTGCCCTGATCAACCAGGTGATGTCGAAACGGGTGGTGGAAAATGCCAGCATGATGGCGGCTTCGGCCCATCAGCTGTCTGACGGGATGCGCAACAATGCAGAGATGATCCAGGCGCTTGGTATGCGCAAGGCCGCCTTTGGCAAATGGCGGATGCTGCGCAGCCAGGCGGTGGGTTCAGAATTGAGCGCGACGGATCTCACCGGTGGCTTCAGCACCGCGACGCGGACGTTTCGCCTGGCGCTGCAGTCGGCCATGCTGGGCACTGGCGCCTATCTGGTGTTGACCGAGGGGCTGACACCGGGGGTGATGATTGCCGCCTCCATCATCATGGGCCGCGCGCTGTCGCCGATCGAGACGCTGATCGGGCAATGGGCGTTGGTGCAGCGGGCGATGCAGGCCCAGGAGCGCCTGGCGCAGATGCTGGGAGAAACCCCGGAGCGTCCGGCGCCGATGAAACTGGCCCGCCCCGCCGCCAAACTGGACGTGCAGGGGGTGGCATTGGTGCCACCGGCCGGCCCCGGCCAGGTCTCCAAACCGGTTTTGCAGGGGCTCAATTTTCAGATCCAACCTGGTCAGGCACTGGGGGTGATCGGCTCTTCGGGGGCGGGGAAATCTTCGCTGGCGCGGGCGCTGATCGGGGTCTGGCATCCGGTTTCGGGCAAGATCCGTCTCGATGGGGCGGCGCTCAATCAGTACGATATGGATGATCTTGGAAGCTACATTGGTTATCTGCCCCAGCAGGTCACGCTGTTTGACGGCACCATTGCCGAAAACATCGCCCGCCTGTCGATGTTGCCCGACCCCGACAAGGTGGTGGCGGCCGCTCGCAAGGCGGCCGTGCATGACATGATCCTGCAATTGCCGCAGGGCTATGACACGCCGGTTCGGGTGGCCAGCAACCGGCTTTCCGGCGGCCAGGTGCAGCGCATTGGTCTGGCGCGCGCGCTTTATGGGGATCCGGTGCTTCTGGTGCTGGATGAGCCGAACTCGAACCTGGACAACGAAGGTAGCCAGGCGCTGAATCTCGCGGTGGCCCATGCCAAGCAGGATGGCCGTGCGGTCATCATCATGGCCCATCGCCCGGCCGCGATCCAGCTCTGTGATCTGATCCTGATCCTGGACAATGGAACCCAGCGTGCCTTTGGCCCCAAGGACGCGGTGCTGCGCGAGCACCTGCAGAACCCACAGGTCGCCCAACAGAAGAAACCGCAATCCCAGCAGGCACAGGGCGCCAAGCCCGCCGCACAGCAAGCGGTGCCCACGCAAGGCGAGCCCAGTGAGCCCGGCAAGGCACAACAGACCGGGGCGCAGAAACATCCCGAGCACGGTGCGCCCGCTGCGGCGCCCGCTCAGGCAGAGGCAAAATCATGAGTGATACATCTTCTTCCTCCTATCCCATCCGCGGCCTGATCCTGGGCGGGATGGTGGCACTGGCTGTTCTGGTGGGGGGCATCGGCCAATGGGCGGCCACGGCCGAAATTTCCGGAGCGGTCATCGCCTCGGGCTCCATCAAGGTGGAGCAGAACCGGCAGGTGGTTCAGCACCCTGATGGCGGCGTGGTGGATGAGATCCTTGTTACCGAAGGGCAGCTGGTTGAGGAAGGCACGATGTTGCTGCGGCTGGAGCCGTCGGTGCTGCAGGCCGAACGTCAGATTGTTGAAGGCCAGCTGGCCGAGACCCTGGCACGGCGCAGCCGCTATGGGGCTGAGCGGGATGATGCGGCGGAGGTGACTTTTGCGGATCTGCTGTTCGAACTGAAGGGCAGCCATGTGCAGACCGAGGAGCTGATCAGCGGCCAGCAGCGTCTGTTCGAAGCGCGTCTGGTCAACCTGCGCGCCCGCATCAGCCGTCTGGAAGAGCGTATCGGACAGATCCAGAGCCAGATCCGCGGCATCGAGGCCCAGCAGGACGCGCTGCAGGAACAACTGGTGCTGATCGGGGAGGAACTGGAAAACCAGCAGAGCCTTCTGGCTCAGGGGTTGGCGCAATCCAGCCGGGTTCTGGCGCTGCAGCGGGAGCAATCGCGCCTGCGCGGTCAGGCCGGTGCGCTCACTGCCCAGAAGGCGCAGGCCGAGGGGCAGGTGAGCGAGCTGCGTCTTGAGATCCTCAACCAGCAGACTGCGCGGCGCGAAGAAGCGATTGCCAATCTGCGGGATCTGCAGGTGCGGGAGCTGGAGCTGATCGAGCGCAGAAACGTGATCTTGCAACGCCTGGCGCGTCTGGACGTGCGGGCACCGGTGGATGGGGTTGTCTACGGGCTCAATGTGTTTGCCCGGAAATCGGTGATCCGGGCGGCGGATCCGCTGCTGTATCTGATTCCGCAGAACCAGCCGCTGGTGATTTCCACGCAGGTCGCACCCTCGGACATCGATCAGGTCTATCTCAACCAGCGCGTCAGCCTGAATTTCTCCAGTTTCAATCAGCGGACCACACCAACGCTGTTTGGCCGGGTCAGCACGGTGTCTGCAGATTCCTTTCAGGATCAGCAGACCGGGCAGAGCTACTTTGTGGTGGAGATCCGTCTGGACGAGGGCGAAGCGGCCCGCCTGCCCGAGGGCAATGTGCTGGTGCCGGGGATGCCGGTGGAGGCCTTCATCGAAACCAACAGCCGTACGCCCTTTGCCTATCTGTTGCAGCCCTTTACCGACTATTTGAACCGGGCCTTCCGCGAGAGCTGAGCCCTTTTGCGCTCAGGTGGCGGATTTTCCCCGCGCCTGTCCCCGCGTGTCCCTGTGACTGTGCCCCTTGCGGGCGGGCAAAGGCGGAAAACCGACTGCCACTTGGGTGCAACATGGCCTAAACTGCGCTCATCCCGTGCCTGCGGGCCCTTTTGGTGTGCTGCCGGGGGCTGTATCAGGTGCAGAGATGCGACTGATCGCCCAAGACTTAAGGATAACAGATGAAAAAAGCCCTCATCACCGGTGTGACCGGCCAGGATGGTTCCTACCTTGCAGAGTTTCTTCTGGCCAAAGGCTATGAGGTGCATGGGATCAAGCGGCGGGCGTCGTCTTTCAATACGTCG
>Ga0098068_1000685_pt1 | contig 12945 bp, 39 predicted proteins | sample 26BtaG_FD_75059 | JGI IMG/M metagenome (GOLD analysis project Ga0098068, IMG submission 75059) | Marine viral communities from Cariaco Basin, Caribbean Sea - 26B_WHOI_OMZ_CsCl | ecosystem: Environmental > Aquatic > Marine > Oceanic | place: Caribbean Sea: Cariaco Basin | collected 2014-11-09 | reverse complement strand
GATCATTATATGGATACAGGAACAGGATCTATTGTTCGTCCTACAAGTTATGAAGATGTAACAGAAACAAATTCTTCTTATGATTTTTGTATGTCTCCTGTTGATAAAGGTTATGTTGTTGATTCTCAAATTGAAGTAGATGCAATAGGATATTCACCAAGTAATTATTATTTAGAAAATGCTAATTTTTCTAATACATCTCAAGCTATAAATATTTATTTATTAAATGATAGTAGTTCAACTATTACAACTATAAGAGTAGAAGATACTGCTCAAAGACCTTTAGAAGATATATTAGTTCATATACAATTATTTGATGTAGGGACTGGAACTTTTTATACTACAGCAATGGCGATGACATCTTTTAACGGAGAAGATATTGTTTACTTAAATTGGTATGATTCATTCTATAAATTTTTATTATATAGAGGTGGAAATTTAATTAAGACAACTAATACAACTAAGATAGCAGAAACTCCTTTTGTAATTACTATTGAAGATAATGTAACTTATGACTTTGATAAATTTAGAGACATGACTTATAGTTTATATTATAATAATAATACAGAAAACTTTGTAGCTACTTTTACTAAACCTTCTGGTTCTGTAGAGCAAGGATGTTTAAGAGTTATAAGAAGAAACTCAACAAGTGATTTATTAATTTGTGAGACTTGTGAAACTTCTACATCTGCAACTTTATATTGTAATATTGGAAGTTATGATAATGGAACTTTCTTAGCTGCATTTTATGCAACAGGTTCATGGTATTTATTAGATTGGATTGTTGAAACTATTGGAGATTCTTTTGCAGAAGAGATTTATGATTTATTAGGAAATGAAGATGCAACTTTCTATGCTATATTATTTGGAGGAATAGTTACAACCTTATTTATGGTATCTCCTGTCTTCGCTGTTATAGGAATTTTATTAGGATTATTAGGTTCGGCAGCTCTTGGATTTACTAACTTTGATTACTTTGCATTCATAGGTATTTCATTAGTTGGAATGATAGTTATGTGGGTGATGAAAAAATGAACAAGAGAGGAGCTTCAACTTTAACAGGACTTGTAATTACACTTATCTTAGTTATAAGTATGTTCTCTGGATTTTATTTATATTTAGAACAACAAGCGGATGAAGTTGATTTAACTTTAGATCCAAAGTATAATGATACTTATAATAGATTACAAACTTCCAGAGATGAATTAGAAGATAATGTTGATGAAATAAAAGATGATATTGAAAACATTGAAGAAGCAACATCAATTTATCAAGTAGCATGGAATGGATTAAAAAGTTTAGGTAGTACATTAAAATTATCTGTAAACTTTTTAGGAACAGCAATAACTACATTCCAAGCAATGCTTATCCCATTAGATATATTACCTGCATGGGCTATAGCTGGAATAACAATTGGAATAATAGCATTTATAGTATTTTTAGTATTATCTATACTAAAGGGAGATCCAAGACTTTAAAATGGTATGGTATGAATATCCAACAAACTATAGTAATGGAACAGTAGTAGATGGAGTAGGTAAATTTTTCTTAAAGTATCCAGATTATATTCTTGGTGGATATTATGCAATGGGTTGGTTGTTAGTAATTTTCTTAATTTCATTTGCTCTTGGAAGAATAGCTGGAACTAAAACAGGTTTAGTATTAGCTGGATTTATAACAAGTATATTTTCTATTTATTTCTTTAGATTAGGAATGGTAAATTTAACAATACCAATTATTTTATTTATAGTAACAATAGTTGGAGCAATAGCATTAAAAAGTGATAGTGGAGGTAGTAGCTTATGAGTAGAACAACACAAACAAGAATAGATGATAGTTTAATTGATGTATTTGGTAGGGTAGGAAAATCATTTGCAGATAAAATAAAAAAAGAATATGGGTTACAAGAATTATTTGTACCTCATACAGTTGCAAGTAAAATTTTAGCTGCAAAGTATAATGGAGAAAAATTTCTAAAGTTTCAAATAAAGAAACAAGGTAATGGAAAAGGAATTCTTAAATTATCATAATGGGACAATGTGGTGACAACCATTTATATACCTTTTTTATTCTCCAAAATTTAAGATATAATGATTATCTTATATCATCTAAAAGGAGGAAAAAAAAGATGCAAGAAATGTTAGTAAAAAAACCAGCTGTTGATCTAACCGATTTAGCAATTGGTATTGTTGTATTAGGTATTGTAGTATCTATCGGTGCAACTATATTAATAAATGTTAGAGATACAAGCACAGCAAATACAACTGCATACAATCTATCCCAAGATGCAGCAACTGGGTTAGCAGAGTATGGAAATTGGTTTGACATCATTGTAATTGTAGGTGTCGCAGCAGTCGTATTGAGTTTGATATTTATGGCATTCGGCGGTAGAACTGGCGGAACTGGAACTTCATATTAGTTCCCTTTTTTATTTTTGAAATGAAAATAGAAAAGAAACAGTCTGCAGTAGATCTAACCGACTTAGCCGTAGGTATTGTAGTTCTTGGAGTAGTAGTTTCAATTGGAGCAACTATTTTAATTAGTGTGAGGGACGCAAGATTAACAGATTTAGATGTAGTATCTGTTGCTAATGAAAGTAGTGGAGCACTTACACCTGGAGCAACAAGTTCTTTTACAGTAAATAATAGATGGGTAAGTGGTTTTACAAGAGTTAGTAATGGAAGCACAGTATTAGATACAAGTAATTATACAACTTCAATATCATCTGTTGATGGTACGGGAACAATTAATTTACTTGATCCATTTAATACATCTGCCCAACCTGTTAATGTAACTTATAACTACTATAACACTTCAAGAGAAGATTTTAGTTTAGCCGATGACGCTGCTATTGGTATAGCAGAATATGGCAACTGGTTTGATATAATAGTTATTGTTGGTGTAGCTGCCGTTGTATTAGCCTTGATATTCATGGCATTTGGTGGTAGAAATTCATCTGGCAATAGCACTATGAATTATTAAGCTCATGACTAAAAAAGAAAAAGGTAAGACTTTGGTAAGTGAAACTCCTAAAGTAGTGAGAACACCAATGTCAAAAGAACAAGAACTACTTGTAGAATTTGTTGGACATAAAGAGAGGACATGGGGTACTGGTAATAATTTACCACGACTTAACAAATCTTTAAGTAGTGGTAATGGTTTACTTAAAACAGGATCTGGAGATCAAACAAGTAATATGTTTGGCTTCAAAAGAAGGAGGATAATATAATGAAAATTAAAAAGTTGAATATGCAAAAACCAAGTGTTGTTGATGATAAACTTGGAGATGCAATTTCAAATAGGTTTTCAAGAGAACATAGAGTTAGATTGAAAAGTAAAAAGAGTGGTATAAAATATTTAACAAAGAAATGAAAAAAAAGAAAAGGAGTGTAACTGCTGTTCCTTTTGGTTTAGCAGGTGCAAGTATAGGTATGGGAGTTGTTGGAGAAGGATTAGGTTATGCTCCATTAACTCAAGCTGGTTCTACAACAGCAGGATTTATTTCTCCCGCTGTTAATATCTCAATGGGTGGTATGGCTATAAATCAAATGAGAAATTTTAAGAAGAAAAAGAAATGATAGTTTTAGAAGAGGTTTCTAACATCGTTTTATATGCGCAACAAGGGGTGCAGAATGCATTATTATTTCTTTTGAGTATTATTCCTACTAAAACTTAAATATATTCTTTAGTTTAGATAAGTTTATAAAGAAAAGTATTTATTAAGTAAATACATGAAAAGAACAATAGATACAAAAATTTGGAAGACAGGAAATAGTTTTGTATTAACTATTCCTAAAAGTATTATAGATAAATTTAAATTAAAAAAAGGAGAAGATTTAGAAGCAGATCTAAATTTAAAAGGAAGAAAGAATGATTAGTATAAAAGATAAGATAATGATAGCTCAAAGTTTAAACGAACAAGTTTGGCATTTACTTGAAGAAGTAAAACAAGAAATTAAAAAAGAGAAGAAAAAAGGAGGAAATTAAAAATGTTATTTAAAAAAAAGAAATTTATATCATGGAAAAAGTATAGCCAATTGTTAGATCAAAAAGATAGATTAAATTTTATTCAAGGAACTTATAGACAAAGTTTAAAGAATGAAAAATGAATCTAACAAACTTAAGATATAGAGCAAGTGAAAAAGATTATAAGGAAATATTACGAGATGAAGGGATATTTTATACTTATGGACACAAGGTTAGATTTAATAAAGCATTAGATTCAAAAGAAAAAAAATTAGCAAAAACAAAAGAGGGAAGACAAATTAAAAAATTAAGTAATGGTTTTATAATATCAAAATAAAAAAACATAGTCCCGTCTTGACAGCTGGGAAGTAAGCAAGTATAAAACTTCCCACTGGGGACGATAAAATAAAAAAAGGAGAGATAGAATGAAGAATTTAGAAGGAAGGCAGATATTAGTTTTTTTAAAGAATGGTAGAAAGTATTCTGGTAAAGTTATTGAAGTTTCTAAAATGGAGAATGGAATTTGTTGGATAATTATAATTGATAAATATAAAAATAGAGTAACATTTTGTAATACGGAGATTTCTACAATGGAGGAAGTTGATAATGTTTGAAGAAAAAATAGAAGAGTGGGATGTATGTCCTACTCAAGCTAAAAATTTCAAATGTGAATTAACAAATGTTGGAAGATGGAAATTAGAAGAAGGTATGGTTTTAGGAAAATGGATCTTTAGATTAAAACATATTGGATCTAAAGATGCTCCAACATTTGCAGATCAAAAAAACTTTTTTACAGGTCTTATTGAAGCAGATAAAAGAAATGATAATTTTGTTTTTGAAAATGGAGAAAAAAGACCAAAACAGGTAGAAAAAACTATAGAAAATTTTAAAAGTTTTATGGTAGAAAAAAGGGATGATAAAAATATTACAGAATAATATAATTATCTTGAGTAAAAAGAGTATAGAAGGGGGGTGTATGTATATATATACTATGGTATATTATTACATACATACATACATACACTCATTTTTCCATTGGAAATATAGGTGTAAAAATGTATGAAGATCCTTTAGTAAACACAGCTGTTACTCTTCGTAATAGCCATATTTTAAGGATAAAGGAAAGAGATAGAAACATAAGTTTATACATAAGAGATGTGCTTGATGAACATTTTTTAGATGAAACAACTATAAAAAACGAGATAAAACGACTCAAAAATATACTAAAAAAGGTCAAAAATGAACAAAAAATGAACAAAAATGACACATTTTTAGGAAAAAAATTAACAAAACCAGAAGAAAATTTCTTCAAAAACGCAAAAAAAATTATAGAAAAAGACAATTCCTTTTTTAAAGGACAACAGAATTTGTATCGGAATACTTTTGGAAAAAGTATATCTTCGGAAAGGTTTTTGAGAATTTTAGATAAGATAGATTTAGATGAAAAAAAGGAGAAAAAATGAACCAATATAATTCAAATTTTCAATGTCCAAATTGTAAAAAATTAACAGTTGAATATGATAGAATTACAAAAACATATTATTGTACTTCTTGTAAGTGGGAAAGAGATAGAACATTATTTGATTTTTCAAATGAAATAATAGAAAGGGAGATGGAAAATGAAAAAGAAAAAAGAATTTGATAAACCTTTATTTATTTGGGTAACTATAGTATTAGTTTTACTATTATTAATATTCATCGTAGAATTAATAAAATAAAATAGGAGAAAAAGAAGAATGAAAGAAAAAAAATTACAGAAGATTGTTAAGTATGAAGATGATATATTGACACCACCTTTATTTATAGGATATAATATAGTGATTGGAATTTCTGCATATTTTTTTGCATTAATAAATATTCCAATGCGAGAAATAGCATATATAGGTATTCCAGCAACTATAATAGCTATAAATATGATAATTTTTTTAGTAATGTACCTTCCATATAGAAGAGTATATTATACAGAAATAAAATAAAATCGGAGGAAAAATAAAAATGGAAAAATTTGAAACACCAATAGGAGACAAAGAACCAGAAAAATTACAAGCGAAACTGGTGAAAGTAGTAGGTAAGAAAATAGAAATGCAACAAAGTAGAGGTAAAGACATAGGAGAGAAAGTAACTTTAGTATGTAAACACCCAGATAGAGAAGAAACCATAGACATATCTCAAACAAAGTATTTGAAAAGTAATAAAATAAAAATAAGTGGACTATGGTTTAAATTAGACGACGATGAAAAAATCTTCAAAGGATCTGCATTAGCATTAACAATGAACCATTATAGAATAAAAACAGTTGCAGAATTTGAAGGAAAAGATATAGAAACTGTGGAGGATGAAAACGGATACCTATGTGTTAAAGCATATTAGGTAAGGAGCAGATAGAACCTTGAGGATGTTTAACATTTATGTCAATAAATATTACCTACTATTAAAACTCCAAGATGTCTTGCCAGTCATCTTGATAATGAATCAAGGTTTCTGTAAATCCAAAGGAGAAAAGATGAAAGAAGAAGAACTTAAAGCAAGTATAACGAGAGCCAAAGAATGTAATCTATATGGTATTGTTGAACAATTGGAACAAGAATTACAAAAACTCTCGGAGGAAAAAGAATGACTCATGAAGAAAGTGTTAAAGTTGTAAATCTTATGAGAAAATTAGTATCTCATAAAATAAGTTTAGAAGATGCAATAAAAGAAGTTTATTACATAGAGGTAATAAAGTGAAACAAAAACTCTCGGAGGGAAAAGAAAGATGAAACTTAAGACTTTGAAAGATAGAAAAGAAGAGATTGAATTAGAGATTCAAAGATTAATGGAAGAGTTTGGTTTTGATGCAAACACAAAAGAATACAATTTAGGAAGCGATATCCTTTGTTTAAAGGCTAGATTAGAAGAATTAGAAAAATCACGGCAAGAAGCGATTAAATGGGTAAAATGGTATAGACAACAACCTAAATTAGATATTTATTTAGGTAAAGCAACTTCTATTATGGATTTCTTCAACATAACCGAAGAGGATTTGAAATGAAAGAAGAAATTAAATTAATAAAAAGAGCAGTAGAATTAGGTTTAGTAAAGAAAGAATTTCACCCTATAACAAAATTACCTTGTTTATTAAATTATGATAATATAGATGTAATTAATGAATGGGAAGAATTAGAAAAAGAGGTCAATTCTCAAAGAAATATTAAAGTAAATATAAGTTTAAATAAGAAAGTTAGAAAACAAACCATCCAAGAAGTTTTGGATTTGATTGATAATATAAGAAAAGACGAAGTTCTTAAAGATAGTAATGAAGATTGGAATGAGGGTTTTTGTATTGCAGTTGATTTAATTAAACAAGATATACAAAAACTCACGGAGGAAAAAGGATGATATTTGAGATAGTTATTGGGTTATTAGTTGTGTTTAATATATTTATTTGGGATTATAATATTGTGAAGTGGAAACAAAAACAGGAGTCTCAAGATGGACACAGATAACATAATCAAGGAAAAGTTTAGGAAATACAAATTAGATAAAGATGATTATACAATCATATCTGTAAGATTAAATCCAGATGATTTAAAGGAGTTTTTAGCATATAAGAAGTTAATAAAAGAAGAAAAAGATAGTTCTGTATTCAAGATTGCTGTATCACATAGTAAAAATGTCATACAACGGGATTTTTCTGGAAGATTGAGAATTAAAATCACGAGGACAAGTATATCAAAGCATCAACAACCAAGTGAGGAAAACCAAGAAAAATGAGATTTTGTAATACAAAAAATAGGGAAATTGTATTACATTTTATAGAACCACCCTACTGGATGGGGAAATGATTAAAGTCCTAAACTTATATGCGGGTATCGGTGGAAATAGAAAACTATGGAAAGATGTAGAAGTCACAGCTATAGAAATTAATGAAGAAATAGCAGGAATATATAAAGCGAATTTTCCACATGATAAAGTAATAGTTACAGATGCACATCAATACTTATTAGAACACTATAAAGAATTTGATTTTATCTGGAGTTCCCCACCTTGCCCAAGTCATAGTGTATTGAATTATAGCATTCCATTAAAAAGGTATGCAAGTATGGTAATCTATCAAGAGTTAATTCTTCTTAAAAGTTGGTTCAAAGGAAAATGGGTTATTGAAAATGTTAAACCCTATTATGAACCTTTAGTGAAACCAACAGTTCAATTAGGTAGGCATATATTTTGGAGTAACTTTAGTATTCCTCAAATTAAATTTAATAATATTGATGTAGCAAGAAGTACAACAGAAGAATTATCACAAGATTTAGATTTTCCAATACCTAAATGTACGAAAGCAAGATTATTATTAAGAAACTGTGTTAATCCACAAATAGCTTTACATATTTTTAAATGTAATTTCAAAGAAGAACAAAAAACATTAGGAGGCAAAGGATGAAATGTACATGTTCATGTCATGAATCAAGTCATGGGGTTTGTATTACTTGTTATGAAAGGAATTGTGAAGAAGAATGAAATGTAAACATGATTGGGTAAAGGTATGTAATATTGATAAGGATAAAATATGGTATTGTATATTTATTTATGCTCATAGTTTTACTAAGAGAGAAAAATATGTTTGTTTAAAATGTGATGATGTTAGACAATAGTTAAAAAAAAAGAATGAAAACAGTATTATGGTGTCCAGATGGATGCGGAAGAAAAATAGTATGTATGAAAGTAAATAAAGATTATACAAAAGGTACAATTAAATCCATCTGGAAATGTAAAATATGTGGGTATGAAATTACAGGAGATAGACATGAAGTTAGGAGACTCTATAGCTAATGCCATTACATAAATTATGTAGGAAATGTGGAGATAGGTTCTTACCAATGGGTAAATACACTAAAACTTGTAATAAATGTAGAATGCAAGTATATCATGAAAATTTTATAAATATGTTAAACAAGAGATTAAAGAAAGGAGGAATGAATAAAAATGTTCGGAAAAAATAAGAAACCAAAAACGAAAGCAGCAACAGTTCCAAATGAGGAAGAAGTAGAGGAAGAAGAACCACAAGAGCAAGGTGTCCCATTCCCATCACAAGAAGGGAAACCAACAGTAACAGATTATTTACAAAACCATGAAGAGAGAATAAGAAATTTAGAAGCATTTGCTTCAAGGGTAAAGAGTGCTTAAAATGAAAATAAAAGAAGTTTACGCACAAAAGAAAGAAACAAATCAACAGATTATTTATAGGTATTTAGAAAATGGAACAAGATATATTAAACATATTCCTTTTCATCCCCAAGTATATACGCAATTAAAAAAACAATTTGAGGATAAACCTGTGGAAGTTACTTTAACAAAATCTAAATGGATTAAGATAGAAAAGACAGGAGATGACAAAGAACTATCGGAAGCAGCAAAAGAAGCATATAAAAATGGTAATGTTGATATGGATCAAATGATAGACGCAGAAACTAATATGTTAAAGAAAGCAGGTTTTACCTTAACAATAAAAGACGAAGAAGTTGATATATAATGCCTTCACCTTTAGACTATTTTTTTAAGTTAGGAGATAAAGTAACAAAAGGAGATCCAAGAAAAAAAGCATCTTTTGATTATTATATGTTATGGATTATCTTCATTGCATTCTTTTCTATTCTTGTTGGTAATGTTAATCAATATTATATTACAAGAGAAATATCTAAATTAGGATGGGCATTAGTTATGTTTGGTATTTTATGGTTTCAATACTTTGCTTTAAAGACTTCTCATGAAGCAAGAAAATTAATGGAAGGTATGGAACAAACACCAAAAGATAATGAAGTAGATTCGGTAAAGGAGATGATGGAAGAATGAGCTTACCCCATGTTGTATTAGGAAATGAAGATAGACCTATGAGACGCATAGATCCACAGATGGATGAATTAGTTTCCAGATTAAAGAGATATGCTTTAATAGGTGCAGTTGTATTAGTAGCTGGGTTTGCAATATATAGAATTATTGTAAACTTATAAAATGGAAGAACGAAATGAACAATATGACTTATGGTATAATATAGGTATCGTAGCTTTTATAGTTCTTCAAGCTGTTTATGGATAATGATAATTAAACATATAGACTATGGAATAGCTTGTAGGATAAACAACACTATATATATTAATAAGGGATTGAAAAAATATAAAGAACTTTACAAGAGCATCCTTGAACATGAGAAAGCTCACACATCCAAATTTAAGATGAAAGATATATTATTAGACTTTGAATTAAAAGTACCAAAGAAAGAATACTATCAATTTATACTTGCAAATCCTAAAGCCCTAATTGAATATTTACCTTTCTGGTTTTATGATGGACAAATAGTTTACAATAATATTATGATTTTATTTTATATAATTTTATTCTTAAGTATAGGAGTTACACTACAATGGATATAAAAAAAATAGTCATAGTTAAAATAGTAATAGTTCTCGTTTTGTTTTCTTTAGTAGTTGGTGTATATATTAATGGTAAAAATTTAAGTTGTAATAAATGTGTTGTAGAATTTGAATCTAAACAATTCAATCATGTAACTTTCATTAATGAAACTATGTTAGATCTACATGACTGGTTAATAAATAAAGGAGAGTGCTTGGTACAATGGCAACCGACAGGTTACTTAAGATTGACAGATATTTAAAATACCTTATCTTAATAGGATTTATTTTATTGTTCATAGTCCTTAATATATATGAACTTCATAATTGTAACTTATGTTCTTTTGAAGTTGAAGGTGAAGAACTAAACACCGAAGAGTTCTTTATACATTATGTTGATGAATGTTTGAAAGATGATATGGAACAACATCCATTCAAGAATGTTGATGCTTCTTCTTTTAATTTTTCTTTTGATTAAATTCCTTGTAGTGTAACAGGGAGTCGGCTCGGAAAATGATGTTAGTAGTGTAAGTATATTATTAATAACATCAATAGTCAATAATCAATTTTGTTTTTAATTTTATTTTATATATTCACTCTTATTTCGCCATCTTGAACCTGTTGCATGGTCAATTCCAAAAGTAGTAGAAAGAGTTTTAATTGATTTTATAGGTAGATTATTAGATAAGTTTACAAATATCTTTTTCCTAACAATTTTCTCTGTTTTTTTATCCAACACTTCTTCTTCCTCTTCCCTGTTTAAATCTCTATATTTCTTGTCTCTGTATGCTTTTTCATCTATAGTGTAGAACTTAGTGAATCGTCCATAAAAGTCTGGTTTAGTAACCTTATAATCATGTGTCTTCTTTCCTTTAATATATAATTTTCTTTTACTTTCAAAATTATAAAAGTCAAAGTAACCTCTTTCAAACTCTCCATAAAATTTTACATCAATTAAAAAAATACTTCTTGATAAAGCATAAGCCATTGGTAATTGAAAAAAGTTTGGAAGAATAATTAATATAAATAAATTAAGTTGTCCACATTTTCTAAAAAACCTTCTTAACTTTTGGGATAATTTACTCCAATAGTTTGCAGCAATATCATCTCCTTCATCTAAAAGTATTACAGAATATTTAGGTAATTTAAATGCAGCTTTAATTAAACTACCTCCATCAAATACAATATTCTTGATAGTAAAAGTATTGTTTAAATTATATTTTTGATTTACTGTATGAGTAAAATAAGTTCCAATTTGTTGCATGAATGTAGATTTACCAGTTCTAACATCATAAGTTGAAGAACAACATAAACCTAAGAATTGCATATCATTAAATATATTCTTAGCCATAATATCTAAGTTTAATTTCAAATAATTATCCATATAAAACCCATCGGATCGTTGATTAGGTATTGTTCCTTTTGGGTATAATTCTTCACATACTTTTGTCATTTAATTCTCCACAACAGTTTTACCCAGATCTTTAGCAGTCTTAGTTAAGTATCCAGCTTCTTTTGCTAAGTCTCTTAATTCTAAATCTATTCTATCTAATCTCTTTAAAGCCCATCCAGTATTCTCTTTGAATAGAATTTTTGTTTTAATTTTTTCAATATCATTCCAAAGTTCTTTTCTTGTTTCTTTATTTATATCTGGATAAATTTCTTTGAAATAATCTATTATACAATCTAACACACCTTGCATATCTCTTTGTTGTCTTTTAAAATTAAGAGTGTTTGTTATTCTATCTAATCTCTTTAAAACAGCAACCATAGAGTTAAATTCAATTTCTCCAGGTGATGTAGTATTTTCCATATTTTATTACTATTTTACTTTATTTTTAAATTTTTCATGAAAGAAAAGTTTATTAAGATTAGAACTATATAGAAAACCATGAAAATATATAAATATTTTATCGGAGGTTTCTTGTTAGTTATATTATGTATTTCTATTTTAATTGGATATACTTATCAAGAACCAATACAAGACGCAATTGAAAACGAAGTAATGGGATTTGATGACCCTTCTACAGTATTTGGAATTCCACAAGACCAAATTAAAGGTATTCCTGCAAGTGATATATTAGAGGTAAATGATGACAACTAAATCTGCAATGAGTTCTTTGATGTATGATTTTCCAAGAGGTAATGTAAATATAGGTTCTCCAATTTATAGGAAAGGTTTGAAGTATGGAAAACAACCAACAAAAAATACAACCAAAGAACAATTTGTTTCATCTCCTTCTATGGTAGGACAATTTGGATTCTGGGCAGATACAGATCAAGATACTTACCCTAATGCTTTTGACTGCTACCCTTTTGATGCTTCTCGCCATGCTATTCCAGCAGGTGTAGCAGCACATCAAAATATACCTTCATCTTCACCATCCCCACCACCTTCTCCTCCTCCAGCTACTTTTGGAGGAATTAGAGTTATAGGAGTTCAAGATCCTGCAAAGACATTTGGTATTTCACAAGAACAAATTAAAGGTATACCTGCTAAAGAAATATTAGAACCTAAACCAACTCCAACAAGAAGAACACCTACTCAACCTGGAAGACCTTATCAACAACCATCACCTACTCAACCAACAAT
>Ga0098068_1000683_pt1 | contig 12959 bp, 19 predicted proteins | sample 26BtaG_FD_75059 | JGI IMG/M metagenome (GOLD analysis project Ga0098068, IMG submission 75059) | Marine viral communities from Cariaco Basin, Caribbean Sea - 26B_WHOI_OMZ_CsCl | ecosystem: Environmental > Aquatic > Marine > Oceanic | place: Caribbean Sea: Cariaco Basin | collected 2014-11-09 | reverse complement strand
GTTACAATCCCCATCTTTTATAGGCCGTAGTTTGTTTCCATAAGTTGGCACGAGTATTTGAGTCTCAATTTCAGGTTCAGTAAGAACGACTTTGTTTAGATTAACCCATAGTCTTCTGGATCTGCTTTGTTTTTTAAACAGAATATCTTCTGAATCCGAATGTTCATAACATATCTCCCAGTAAGTTGTATTTATATGAATCTCTGCCATACACTCTTGGCATACTTGATCAGGTGAGTGATAAGTAACATCTACTCCAGACAGTTCTCCTAGTCCAGAGAAAAGAATAGCTAGCGTAATTACTCCTCCTGCACCTAAAACGCTTAAAAGCCATTTATTTAAATCCTGCCATTTCATGCTTTCACCACAGTTATTTCTTCTACATAAGTCTGATTTGCTCCTTTACCAATCATTATAACTCTCCACTTTAAATTATTTCCTGTATTTGTAAAAGTATGAGATACCCCATTTGTTACACTTTCCCAATTACTTCCTCCATCTACACTCATCCAATAAGTTATAGTATCATTTCCCCAAAGAGTAGTATCTGCAGTAAGAGTTGCACTTGTTATAGTACTCGAACTTAGGAAAAGATTCTTAGATGTGGCTACTTTATTGTAAGTTTTGCTTTTATCTGAGCTAGAATCTAACTCTAATCTTCTTTTTGTAGTATCCCAATTTGCAGTAGTTGGGCTTTTTTTAAAGTTAATATCTTTAAAATCTTCGATATAAGTATTTCCTAAAGTTCCTTTAGTTCCGAATCTAGATCCTAGTCTATTTCCATCTAAAGCATACCAAAGTAAACAATCGTTATATAAAGGTCTGTTTGAATAAAACACTTTGTCTATTATTTCCTGTCTTTCATCTGAACTTATTTTCTTATTAAAAAGAGTGAACTCATCTATCTTACCATCAAACCAAGTAGTAGAATGCCCTATTTTAATAGCATCTGAACTAATAGAATCAAAAGTAACTACTACGTTACTCCATTCGTTTAAAGTTGCTGATCCTGTTTCTACGTTATCTACATAAATAGTTGGATTAGTTAATCCACTTGTAGCTACACTATTAGAATTATCATAAGTTAATTTAGCTGTACTAGTTAATTGGCATATATCTCTATTGCTTGTTTCTGGATTTATAGCTATAGAAATAGTCTGAACTCCATTTACTGTTTTTCCTACTGTAATTTCATTATCTGTACCGTTAAAATCCCCTGCACTTAGTCTATATCCGCTTGTTGTATATTGTGCGCCACCTAGGTTAGAACCTAACCAAGTTCCAGGATTAGCTGTTCCACCTGAACTATTAGCAGCTTCGTCTTTGTTTTTTCTGAATCTTCCTAAAGTAGTATGAGAAAGAATAAAAGAATCTTGTGGACTTGCCCCTAGAAATTCATTAGTTACGCTGGCAGTTCCAGCAACAGTATGCTTAAAAAGTCTAGTAAATATAATATCGTCTTCGTTAGTAGCTCTTAGTTCTATCTTTTTTATCCTTTCTTGCACTTCTCTCTGCCAATCAAAGAAGACAAAATCTCTACTTCCGAATTCATACTCAGTAGTATTAGATTCTGCTTTAAGAGTTATTTTAGTTATAATCAACTGCATGTCTTTGCCTCTTACTGTATCTACTACGTTTACTAATTCTCCTACTTCTGAATCGAAGTTTAGCTGAGGTTCTGTTCCTTTTGCTTTTACTTCAGGAGAACTGTGTACGTCTAGAAGATTCTGAGAGTATTTTCTTGCATCTGCAAATGTATCTAACCAAGGTGCAGGCACTTCTTCAAAAATCTCTCCGAAGTCAGTAATAGAATCATCATCTTGGTTTTCTACTATAACTGGTCTGTCAAAAGAATAATTAAAGTTAGGATTAGTTATTTTATTTTCAAACACTACTTTCTTTTGTTCTGCAGTTACAGTATACAATCCTGGATCTACTTCTGCTGTACCCCCTGGAATTGGACTTCCTACTTTCATAACTCCAGCTGGTTTATGTTCTAAAGTAAAAGTAGTTCCTGCGCTACCCATTTGCTGCACTGTACTGAAATTTTCAAATCCCCCTATTATTTTTACATGATTAAATAAAGTATCTTGATGTTCTTCCCAGCTTGTTATTTGAATATTATCTCCATGAGTAAAAGTTCTGCCGTTGTTTATGTTTCCTTTTGGTTCGAAATAAACATTATTGCTTTCGTCTATTCTTAACTGCCATTGTAAAGTATCTAGCATATCTTTGATTATATCTATAGCATAAGACTTAGCTATGTATTTAGTTATAGTAAATCCAGAACTAGGTCCGCTTACATAAGTTAAATTTTCAGTTCTGCCTACTACGTCTTCTACTATAGCTTCTGGACTTTGGTTTTCATAAACAGTTTCTACTCTTATGTTCATTAGTTCGTATCCTTGAGTATAAACGTCTACGGCCCACATATCTATTTCTCTTATTTCTTGTACTTTAGCTGAGAATATATTAGTAGAACCATCACTTTTTTTAAAATCTATAATAGAAGTATTATCTATATTAGGGTTTGCTTCTATACTTATAGTTCCTTTGTTTATAATGTGATCGTTAGTCTTTACAATCTGTGCAGAATCATAACTCAATTCTGTAGAACCTATAAATAATCTTAATGGTGGTGGCATTATACTAACCCCACAGTTCCAGGTTTAAAAACTAACCTCCCTGTTACTACAGTTCCTGCTCCTGCTGGATTATTAAACTCTATATCTGTTATAACTCCTGTTATTCCATTTGGATAATACCTTTCCTGAGTGAGAGTCCATTCTCTATCAAATTCAGAAGCATAAATATTATCTCTAAGATACTGTATTTGTTGAGCTACTGTAATTACTGTAGAAGAATGAGTTCCATCTGATACATCTGTACCATCATCAAATATAGCAAATTCAAAGTTTATCTCTTCAGTTTGACCTACAAATCTAAAAAATATATTTGCACTTCCAGAACGCCCAACTAAAGGAATAGCTCCAGCAGGTTGATTTTTAAGATTAGTAAGAGGTGATAATGCTCTAAATATAAATTTTAATTTAGATCCAGCTTCTCCACTTAATAATTCTCTTTCAATAAATCCATCTTCTACAGCTGCCATTAGAATCTACTACTCCTGAATACATCTACTCCTAGTTCTCTTTTTATAGTATCTATCATTTCTTGTGGAGTAACTCCATTGAAAGTTAAACTTATATTTCTTCCTCCACCTATTGCTTCTGGATTTTTAGTTGCTATAAGTGTATCTTGAGGGTGTGTTTTTATTACTTGACCACCTGGTTTAATAATTGCATCATCTACATTAAGAAATTTAAAAAATCCTACAATAGGTTCAAATATATCTTTTAATACATCTATCATACTTCTGAAAAAGTTAGATAACAAATCTCCAAACGAAAGTGTCTGCTTGTCTATTTCGGTAGCTATATCTTCCAATACCTTTATTTCATTATTTGAAACTTCTTCTGCTTTTTTATTTATATCTTTTTTACTAGTTTCATTCAATTCTGCTAGTTTATTTGATAGTTTTTCTATCTCTTTCTCTACAGCCATCTTTATAGGTGCGCTAACTCCACCTATTGCTTCGTCTAAATCTGTAATATTTCCAGAAATAATATCTAATGCTGCTTTATTTTCTGTAGCATTATCAGCTAAACTCAATAAAAATTTATCTGTAAATTCTTTAGTATCTATTCCTTGAGCTTCTAAAGCACCTCTTATGATATTTGCATTTTGAATTAAACCATTCTCTGTGTCTAAACCTGCTTTTTTCATAATATCTTGTAGTTTTACTGCTTGGAGTAAAGCTTTGGCTGAAGATTCATCTATACCTGCAGGTATCTCATCCGCCATTTTTTCAAGATCATCTTTAACTTCTTTATCTAAAGCAGTTACTGGTTCTTCTCTTTGTCCGAATAGCTTGGTCAATACTGGTTTTAATAACGCCCACATAGGTTTGAGAACTTGTTCATAAATAGGCCTTAATATCTTAAATACTCCATATAAAAGCAAATTTACTGCTAGTTTAAGTAAATCCATTATAGGTTTTAAAGAAAGAAGTAATGCTATAGGTCCTAATGCTTTAAGAATTCCAGTTAATATCCCTCCAACACCTGCTCCACCTTCCTTTTTTCCTCCATCTGTTCCCAATCCTAATTTATCTTCTAAACCTATTTTAAACTTATTTTTTAAGAAGTTTTGTATATCACTTCTTAGTTTACTTAAATCCGCCAATATTTTTAATTTTAATTCCGCCATTTTTCAAAGGTTTAGCCTTACATACACCTGCCATAAAAGATAAATACATTCGTTTATCTTCTTCATCTATTTCTTTTATTTGTTTTGGAGTCCATCCAAATCTGTCACTAAAGTTGTAATATTCTAATGTAGTTAATATTTTTTCTTTATAGTCGAACCATGGTTTTCCTCGTTGAATAAGCACTTGAATTATTTCGGATTTGCCTTCTCCCCAGAGCTGTCCGACTTCAACGAGGATTTCAAAAAATGTAATTTACCCTGTATCTTTTCTTGATAAAAAGATACTAACTTGTTTTTTTCCTCTGAGTCTAAATCATCTAGTTCTTCTATTTTCATCCCAGTTAATTCTGCAGTCATCTCATCTAAGTAATCCATGTATTTATCTAGTTTCTGTAGATTTTCTTTCCCATCTTTTACTATATCAGTTAAAAGTTTGAATCCTTTTTTAGTGTGTCTTCCTTTTGGATTCTTACACTCTATGTTTACTTCTTTACCTTCCTTAACTATTTTAACTTCCATATTCTCACCTACTGACTAACTTACAAAATATTTATATTGTCTACAGTTTCTAAGGTTTTAAGTGTACCTGTACCTGAAATATCTATAAAAGTTAATCCTCCTACAGTTGCAGTTTCATCAAAAGTAGAACTAATGCAATTTTCTACAGTAAAAGTGATTCCTCTTCTACCGCTTCCTAGAGTCACTCCGTTGTTTGCGTTTATCTCAAACTCGAATCCGCTTGGATCTGCGCTTTCGTTTATTCCAGTTGCAGTAGTTCCACTTAAAAATAGATTCTGATAAGTAGCATCTTGAAATCCAAGATTAGCTGTGAATTCAAACTTTAAATCTACTGCATGTCCTTGTTGATAAATAACAGATCCTATTCCTCCGCTTCTTTCTACTGTTTTAGTTACCGTAATACTTGCATTTTGTATTTCAGTAGCTGCAGTTCCGTTTAGTTTTACTTCACAAGTTTGATGTGGAAATACAGGTAATGTGCTAATTATAGCTGCAGAAGCACCGCCTTCTTTGGTATTTGCTGATTTACCTAAAAAAGTTACTGCTAGTTTTAAATTCTCGTTTAAAGCTATACTCAACTCTGCGCTTTCTATAAGTTGTCCTACGTGTTTTAAAACGGTATCTGTAACTAGATTATTTCCTACTTCTAAACTAGCTGCTGGTGGACTTTGTGCTATAGAAAACGTATGTGTATAGTCGTTTGTGGTATTTACAGAAACATCTGGCCCTACTATGTACTTAAATAGTCTTCCATGTTGGAAATCTCCTTCGATAGTAACTCCTGCACTGGTCATTCCGCTAGTTATCTTTTGAACCTGGATTCTACTAATACCGCTGGATTCTATTATTTCTCTAGTTAAATTTTCAGTAATATCTGAAATTATCAAACCTATATCATTTGGTGTAGTTGTACCTGCTGTACCACTTAGCCAACTTCCTCCTGCGAAAGCTGTACCTGAAGTACCTGCTGTACCACTAGTTTCTTGCCCTATTAGAGCATATTTTGATTGTGCTGGATATGTCATTTTTCTCCTCCATATTTTTCTTTTAGTAGGTCAACGACATCATCATCTAATGAAGCGTAAAGATCGTCACCTCTTTCTATAGCTTCTATTAAGCTTGTTTTGGTTTTAAACATAGTCATTATTTCTTCTGCTGTTTTTGGTCCTATTCCTTTTATGTCTTCTAGTTCTTTTTTATAGTCTAGGTCTATTTCTTTAATTTCGGTTTCTACTTCACTAACTATGCTAAAATTATGATTTGTGTCTATCAGATGTTTTGCTATATCTTCGCTTACTTCTACAGGGGTATTTCCGAACTCTATTTCGTAGCTTGGGCTACCTCTATGTGTAGCTATTATATTTGGTTGGTTAGATTTAACTAATACTTTTTTCATGTTTATCAACTCCTTATTACTTTAAATCTTTTAAATTGTGCTGGAAGTAATTTTCTCCAAAGATGATGTGTTTTATCGCTTAGATCTTGAGCAGTACCATCCCACTCTAAAACGTGATTTTCTGGAAAATTAGTAAGATCTGGATTGACTTTATTAGCTTTGAATATTCTTTTCACTTCTTTAATTACATTCAACCAGTGAGTTTCTTCGTTAGATCCTAATACCCTTATATCCATATTGAAATTCTCAAACTCATGTTTATCTACGTCTCCTACTCCTGCAGGTTGAAATTCAGAAATAGCTCTCTGAGCTAGTACAATATCTTTATTTTGATTGAAATCATATCTTTTAAATTCAGTTATCTTTTTAAACAAAGGAGTATGTCCATCTGTATTGCTAGAATTCCAATTTGAACTAAGAATGTCTAAAGTAGCTTGTAATACATCTGCTGTCATACATACTCACTATTGAGAAATTAGAAAGGGTTATTTAAATAATTTACTATATTACTATAACTTCGTATCTGTTTTTAAGTATTTTATCTACTTTTTTCTGCATTCTCTCCAATCTGCTAGGATAATCAAGTTGTGACTGTCCTGTGTCATTTAATACATTAGAACGATCATCGTTTTCTATCAATTCTATAGCAGTCATCATAGCGGCTGCCCTTCTAATATCCTTAGGTACTACTGTTCCACCGTATCTATAGGTAATTTTAGCTGCTTTTTGAGTAAAGAAAGGATAAACTAACTTCAAATAGATTATTCCTCTTTCACTATCTTGCCAATAATCGTTATTTCTACCTTTGGTTTTAGTAGAAACATAGTCAGTATAAGCTGTTCCACCTTCCCATATTTCTAGCTTATCTCCGCTTGCTGTACCCATCTCCCTTATATTTCTATGTCTTAAATGAATAGGAATTCCTGGATCTAAATAAAGATAATTAGCCGGATATTCTCTTGGAAAGTCATAAAATTCGTTAGAAACAGTCTTCTCTCTCCATGCACTTCTAGTAGTTTGGTCTATTTCATCCTGTACGTCTTCTATCGTTTCTGAAATCTGAGCATCAGTAGGTATAGAAGTACCAGAAAAAGGGAAGTTTAACTGTAATATTCTTCTTACATCTGCTGTCCCGCAATATGTGGTCACCATATAAACTACCTTAATCGCTCATATTTAAATAATTTTCTAAAGAACTACCCTCTAATTACAGTCCAAAAGATTCTTCCTTTAGCTTTATGTACAGTTACAATGGAATCTCTGTCAATCTGTCCTTCTAAGATACTTACCGTTCCAGCACTTCCAGCTGGCCACGGTCCATAAATAACAGCTGATGTCATCTTCCGTAAGCGTACCAAAGCCCCCCTGTTCCATTAGATACTATAGGTACTGCAGTTCCACTTCTAGGCATAGAAGCATTAACTACAGCGGCACTTCCTGCATCGCTAATAGCACTCGCAGTTCCTTGAAGTCTTAGAAAATCACATATAGCTAACCCAGTATGGACCTCTCCAGCTGTGCTAATATAAGTTCCATGAGTAAACTTTTGATCCCCTATCTTGTTTACTACCCCTCTTGTTCTAGTTGAGACTTTTGCCATTGTTATCTACCATAAGCGAACCAGTTACCACCATTAGCTGCTGGTACTATAGGTACTGCGCTTCCTTGCATTGGAAATGTTGCATTAACTACAGCGGCACTTCCTGCTACAGTAGCAGAACCTTGAAGATCTAAAAAATCACAGACTTCTAGTTTAGTGTCTATTTCTCCAGATGCTCCACCTGTGTAAATTCCTGTAGTAACGGCTCTATCTCCAATAACGTTTCTATCTCTTCTGGTTAAAGTTGAAATAATTGCCATAGTATCACCTTTTCTTCCTAACTTTTTTGATATTTTTCTTGATCGTTTCTATCGAATCAAACTTTTTAGGTTTTTTAATTACTTTTTCTTCCTTTAAAAAGTGTGATTTAATAGTTTTGATGTCCTTTTTAGACACTTTAGGCCCTATTTGGTAGCCTTCTTCTAGATCATCTATGAAGTCTTTTCGATTTAGATAGGCTTTAAGGATCTCTTTTTTGGTATCCTTCTTTATTTTTAAAGAGTTTACTTCTTCTTCAAACAACTCTTCTTTGGTCTTTTCTGGCTCTTTAGGTAATATTTTCTCTATTATTCCTACTTCTTGAAACTGCTTTTTATTTCTAAAAAAAGCAATATCTTCGGAGTTATCTACTCTAAAAGGTTTAATTCCGAAAATGACATACCTAAATCCACTCGGACCATCATAAGTAGTCGAGCTTGAAGAGTTAGTTGTAAATATAAACTCTACCATTTTAAGTCCTCACTATAGCCATCCAATCTCCTGACATTGTATTAGATCCATCTATTTCATGGACTCTAATGGATCCAGATTCATGCGCTCCACTACCGCCTTTATTCTTTTCAGATAAAACGGCTGCTGAACCTGTACTTACTAATACTGATCCCCCTGTTGCTGTTGCTACTAATTGTGCTGATCCTACTGTCAAATCGAAACCTAATATTGTTCCACCACCTGTTGGTATAGTTCCAGAAGCGGCCCCACTAGTTGTCCAAGTGCCTGAAACATAGCCCACATCTCCTCTAACTAGTGAGCTTCTGTTTGATGCACCTGTTACCGTTGCTGTGAAGGCCATTTTCTACAACCTCACAATAGCATACCAGTCTCCGCCTGTGGTATTAGATGGATCTATATCTTCAATTCCGATATAACCATTTTTGGTAGTTTTAACTGCTGCTGGATAATCTGTATTTTTATTAGATAAGACTACTTTAGCTGTACCTGATGTTATTCCTGCTGATCCTACGGTTAAACCATAGCCTAACACTATAGAACCTCCAGTTACTATAGTTCCTTCTGTTACTGCTGAACTTGTCCATGTTCCTGAAACAAATCCTACGTCTCCTCTAACTATGGAGCTTCTATCAGTAGCTCCTGTTGTTGTATAAGCAAATCCCATATTTAACACCTCACTTCAGATCCCTTATCTGACCTTGTACTTTAAAGAATGTGCAAATTAACTCACCTGCTGTATAGAACATTCCTTGTGTACCTAGCCTGTTTATTGGGAAAGGATTTGGATTTGTTGCACTCATTCCTGCTTCGAAGTATAGCGTTGGATACATAAGAGCTATAAATAGCCTTGGTACTCCATTTTCGTCATTTTCTGTAGTATCTAGTGTATATATTCTGCTTATAGTGTCTTTTTGAACTGCTTGTGAGCTGAATACAGGTATACCATATACCATAGCTACTCTAACTCCTGCGGCAATTCCTTCTTCAGTTTGAACACCATTTACTCCTACTTGAACTAATTCGGATCTTTGGAGAACTCCTCTGTATCTTACCTGGTTTTCATATAAACCAAAGATTTTGAACAAAGTGTCATCTCCAGTAATAATTAAATTAGTCCTTGCTCCGTTGTTTTTAAGTGTGGCTAAGTGATCTCTAATAATCTCGTCAGTCATAAATCGATCTACTCCTGCTGCCTCATCACATACAGCGTCAGCCCATGTATTAGCTGATCTGTCTATGTTATAAATGTCTTCATCTCCTGCTGTAGTACCTAAGTTAGTGGCTGCAGTTGAGCTGAATGTAACTCTATCAATAGATTCGAAATTATCTCCAGCTAGTGTGTCTACATCAACGCAAAGTTGTTCGTTTATTCTCTTTGCATGTAGAGTTGAAAAATAACCTCTAAGAAACTCCATGTCCCCTAAAGCATCATCTCCTTTTGCTACTAACCCTTCTTGAACGTATGAAACATCAAAAGTATGTACTACTTGTTTGACGTTGGCTTCAATCTCGAAGAATGTAGGTTTGATTGTGTCTGGAATTGTACCGTTTTCGGTAATTCCGCCACTTGCTGTACTTCCTGCATCTGCAGTAATTGCCCTCCAACCTGATTTAGCCCATGGTCTTTTAGGTACTAAACCAAATACATTAGCTTCGTTATTTAACTGACTAAATGCTTGTGCGCCATATACTGCGTTAAATACACCAGTAGTAGAACTTAAAATAGGTGCATTTACTTTCTGAACCATTTGTGGTCCATAAAATCCTTCCAAAAATTGGTGGATATTTCTTAATTGTGCTACTGCCATTTAGATCACCCCCTCATTGTCTATATCACGCATCATTTTGTGAACCTCATTCCAGGTCTTTCTTGTCTTTCCAGTTACTAAATCCATAGCTGTTTTAGACATTTTCTCTGCTTTTTCTACAAAGTTCTTAGGACCTGAAGGTCTTGGAGTGCTAGTTTTTTCTACTAATTCCCCTTTTAAATCTTTTAGTTGTTTTTGGACTTGTTTAAGTTGTTTAAACACGTCTTGATCATTTGGAGCTTCTGGTTCTGGAGCTTCTGGCTGTTCTGCAGCTGGTTCTTCACCTTCTATTTCTCCTCTTGCTTCTTCTTTTTTAACTTTCTTTTTCTCTTCTGCAGCGTCATCTTCTTCCATGTCTCCTTCTTCTTGTTTCTTTTTCTTTTCTTCTGGTTCTTCTTGCTTTTCTTCCTCTTCTTCTTGTTTCTTTTTCTCTTCCATATCGTCTTCTTTCTCTTCTTCTTCTTGTTTCTTAGCTTCTTTAGGTTTCTCTTCTTCTTGCTTTTCTTCTTCCATATTTTCGTCTTCTTTCTTTAACTTCTCTATTTCTTTCTTAAGAGCATCAATTTGCTTCTTTTTTTCAGAAATAGTCTTTTTAGTGTCTTCTTTCATAGTATCACCTTTTTTAATGTTCTTATTTGAGCTTGGGTTATTTAAATAATTTTTGTTTTTATCTATTTTTCCCCAAAAATCATCAACTTCAGACTTTTTGGTTATTTGTGCCTGACATACTGCAAAAGCAGCCTGTTCTTTAGTTTGCGTTGGATCTCTAGGTTTAAATTCTGGATCTTCCATTAGTGATTGTACACATATATCTAGTTCAGCTGGTTTAATCACCTCTCCTTTTCCTTTATTAGATTTAGCTACTACAGAAAATGCTTCTGTAAGAGCTAAAGGATTACATGGATCGAATACACTGGCTGTTTCGAACTGATTGAATCCTTCTAAAACTTTAACTTTCTCGCCAGTTACTTCATCTTTTCCTGTGGATTCTGAGGTATTAAAACCCCCTACACTTGCTCCAGTTCTCTCTTTGTTTTGTATTTCTGACCATACTTTATCATCTAATTCGTTATGATCAAAAGTTTTATCTAGATGTAATACTCCAAGGGATCCTGTTTTAGGATGTTCCATTAGTTTCCAGGCTATAGTTTTTCCTATTACCCTATTAGTATGTTCATCAGTTACTGGTCCTCCTCTTTCTAGTAGAATATCTTGTTGTTTTACTATGTCTTCCATAGGTATTAACTCACCTGCGTTGTCTTTCATTTCTACGCTGGCCCATGTAACACTTAGTCTTTCTTCTGCTTGTTTGACTAATTCTCTAATTTCTTCAAGATCTTCAGAATTTTCAAAATTTTCTATTATTTCCTCTGTAGATGTACCTCTTTTTTGCCCTTTAGATGTAAATAATATTTCCATTAGTACCACCTTCTTTTAGTGAGATAATCCCACCATCCTTCATAATTAAAATAGTTCATAATCCGAACTCCATTTTAGCTTGAGATATAGCTGGCTCCATATAGGGTGAAGGATCTATGCCTCTTTTTTCTATTGATTTTGCTATAGCCCAAGAAACTCTCTTTGCTTCGTTATCATTAGTTATACCTAGTTTTCTCCTAACCCATTTAAAAAGGGAATCTGGAGGGGGCATTTGTCCTGGATTCCTTCCAAATTCCACTAAATCAGCGTATGGAGCAGGGTAAACTATCTCTTTTTCTAAAAATCTACGGTTTATATTAGCTGTCTTGAGTAAAGTTCCTGTGTCTATTTTCTTTTTATCTATTATATTTTCTTGACTTAATTGGAATATTCTATCTTGTACCTGATCCATAAATTTGTCTATTTCTTTCAAAATTACATCTTCTGGACTAGGCATGTTATTTTTATCTAAGAATTGATTTAAATAATTTTCTAAATCGCTTTTAACATTCTAATCAGTTTATTATAATTAAGTCTCTGTTCTATAGGTAAACTAAGTTGTTTGTTTATTAAAACAGAAAGATCTAGATCAAAAAAGAAGTTATTTACCTTTAATAATGGAGAAAACAAAGGATAAGAGAATTTGACATTCTTACTTACTGAGTTTATTACCTGGAAATTAGTCTGCATTTCTAATTCAACTGGAGCTTTTATATCAAATCTTAACTCTCTATGTGCTGGAAGGAGTATTTCTGGCCTTCTTCTAATAGCAGAAACTCCACCTTTTCTTTTCCATCTACCGAATCCTTTAGTAACTATTAACTGTTCGTTTCCAAATCCCTGAGTTATAATTCTGTTCATGCTGGATCTCTTCTAAATATAGCATATTTACTAGGATTTCCAGATTCATCATATAAATCATACGTTCTTAAAGCTGTACTTCCATCATCATCGTATTCTATCCATTGGTTTGCTGTAATCTCCCATTTGTTAGTGGCTATTTTTCTTACTTGAGTTACTTCGTTATTTTCATTAGTTCCAAATACGTATCTGTCTGAACCTGTTAAACTAGAAGTGCCATCAGCTCTAAAAGAATAGGTATTTTCTTCATCATAAGTAGTAAAATTATATTTATAAAAACCATCTCCAACTTCAGTCATAGCTGCGTCTGTAATAACTAACGCATTAGTATCTACATTTCTTATTCTTATAGTTG
>Ga0098068_1000682_pt1 | contig 12990 bp, 13 predicted proteins | sample 26BtaG_FD_75059 | JGI IMG/M metagenome (GOLD analysis project Ga0098068, IMG submission 75059) | Marine viral communities from Cariaco Basin, Caribbean Sea - 26B_WHOI_OMZ_CsCl | ecosystem: Environmental > Aquatic > Marine > Oceanic | place: Caribbean Sea: Cariaco Basin | collected 2014-11-09 | reverse complement strand
GCTATCCTTGGCAAATGCGCGGATATTGTTAGGCCCAATGCCGCCATAGTGCTGGCGCGTATAGAGATTGACGATGTGAAATCCATCACCATAGAATTTCATTGATTCTTCTATTGTCTGATTGATGATCATCAGCGGCGAGATAATGAGGGTTTTCTTGCCTAGATGAGCAAGTTGGCGGGCAAGCTCCAAAAAAATAAGTGTCTTCCCCAATCCCGCGTCCGCAAAGCAAGCATATCGCTTCTTGCGCCATGATACACGGGTGATGACCTTTTGATAGTCAAACATCACGTCTGGCAGGGGAAGCGGCAAGTCAAGCTCTTGCGCACTGTAATCTATGCCAAATCGGTCTGCATAAATGGCAGGAAATGTGATACACCAATCACCGTTAGTGCCTGGTGTAACATCGTAGCGGGGCAAACGTTTCACATTGAGAAATTGACGGTAAGTTTCATTGTCTAGTGTTTCAATGGTCAACCTGGCCTCGCTGTCATGGATTGCAATTGTCATTATGCCTCCGTCATTGCCATTACTGATTTAAGCAGGAGACCGGCCCACAGGTGGCTATCCTTGTCACAGGAACCGGGGCCGGTCTCGTTTGGTTTATCGGCTTTCACCGCTATACCCATAATAAAAGTGTCCACCTAGCGGCTTCCTGTGACATCACTATCTTACCACATAATGAGGTTCTTGTCAAGCGCTTGCCTCAATTCATGATGTTCAAACCTACACCAAGCTACACCAAAGCTACACCCTGCCTACACCTTTTGTAATGTAATATTGCCATATCCAACGTAACGCGCACAGAGAGAGTACAAAGGGTGTAGGGTGGGTGTAGCTTTAGTGTAGGATTGGGTGTAGGTTTGGTTTTTGCAAAACCACTATATGTGGTGGTTGGGGGTATGCACTACCCCTATATGTAGTGGTGTATGGGTGAAGGGTGTAGTTTCTGTAGGTATTTGTATGGGAACTCCTGCATGCCACAAAACGTTATGTGGTAATGGCATATTACCCCAGAAAGGCCCCAATCCTACACCCTTGGCCTTTTTCCTGTCTTTTGTCCTCAATCTTACACCTGGTCACTGGCAAATCACGCCACTTGCTTGACAAGCCTCTCATTTCGTGGTAAAATATGACTGTCAGATAGTGAGAGGCGGATTTCGTTTTTATAAGCTATCGCTTATAGGCAAACCGCCGCCCGTGAGAAACACATCCGCTTCACTGTCTGACAACTAGGAAGCCAACTCGTCACGGGCGGCGTTTTGTGTTCATTCTTAAAAGGAGGATACAATGACGGCACTGCTGCGCGGTAAGGGAGAAGTGGAACTATGAGCGACATCGAGCAATACCTAGCTCCTGAGATTTGCGCCGAGTGTGGCGGAAAGTGCTGCCAGGGCATGTCTGGCGCGACCAAGCCAGAAGACTTCGCGCGTTTTGACAATGATTTGAAAGACGCACTCGTGACTGCATTCAAAACTGGAAACTGGGTTATTGACTGGTGGGAAGATGATCCACGAGGATTACCTTCCTCTGACCCGCAGGCAGTTAGTTGCGGATACTACATTCGACCACGGGTGGTGACAGACAGACGTGGATTGTATTGTCCCTCTTGGGGCGGTGCATGTTGTTTTTGGACGGAAGAAGAGGGATGCGTGCTGCCCCCATTTGAGCGCCCTTGGAGTTGCCGAATCCTTGAGCCAAAACTAGGGAATGCACCGGCGTGTTGTGTTCAGCATGGCGGCGGCAAGAATGAGGCAGCAGTTGCTTGGATTGGTCTGCATAGTGTAATCAAGGCTGCGGCGAGTGAGATTGCCAACGATGGCAATTGAGGAATGACATGGCTAGACCCAAAACCCCCCTAACAAAACGCCTCTGGGCTAAAATTGCGAAAACTGGGCCCGACGAATGTTGGCCTTGGACTGGTGGAACAAACCTATCCAACTATGGCCGGATACGCGGCGAGGACGGCGTAGAGATTCCCGTCCATTACGCAGTTTGGTGGGAGACCCACGGCCCGTTGCCGCCATATCACAGAATCCGCCACACTTGCGGCAACCGAGCTTGCTGCAATCCAGCGCATCTTGAGGTTTATGAGATTGTGGATGGCGAGTGGTAGATTATAGATGACGCAGAGGCAAATAGAATTATGACCATATTACCAGACTACAAATTGAGACAGTGGGCCTATAAGGGGGGATTAACTCCGTTTGATGTTGCTTGCATCAATCCAGCATCGGTTGATCTGCGATTAGGCAACACTATTTGTGTGCCGTGCTGGTACTGGAAGCCAATATTATGGCGATTGGCATATAGGCTTGGCCTTCCGCACTGGACAGATCCAAAAATGTTTGACACATATCTACTTAGACCAGGTGAATTTGTGCTGTGTTCCTCTATGGAAATTACACATATACCAGACGATATGATTGCTATTCTGTTTTCCAAGTCAAGCACTGGGCGGCGTGGCATTGAGCACCTGCACGCTGGTTATGGCGATCCGGGCTTTGGTGACAATGCGAGAGGGGGAACTGACTGGACATGGGAGCTTGTAAACATTGCACCCTGGCCCAATCTATTGGAAGCTGGCAAGCCACTGATGCAACTAGTCTTGGCACAATTGCATAGCTGTCCAGAGAGAATGTATAAAGAAACTGGACGCTATAATGAACAATCTGGCCCCACTGCCAACAAGGAGGGAGAGATATTCACTCAGTAATCATTTGTCTATTGGAAAAGCGATGTCCAAAACAAAAGCAAACAGCAAGCGTCGGAATTACAGTGGAGAAAACAACCCTAACTGGCGCGGGGGAAACGTTCGTATTTGCCTAGATTGCGGTGAGCCGTTTACAGCTAGGCATTACGGTAAACAGAAATTCTGTAGTCGTAAGTGCTATGGCAAGCACAGACACAAAACTAACAGTACAACTTTTGAGTGTATCATATGCGGCAGAGAAGTAAAGATACTCAAGCATGATGAAGGAAAGCGGAAATATTGCTCCCAGCGATGTATGGGATTAGACACTGAGAAAACCCGCTTGACGCAAGAAAAGCGTGCGGGCTGGATTATGAGTGCAGAAGCACGACAAAAGATAAGTGTTGCGGTAACAAACCGCTCAGCAGAGAATGTATACTCAAGGGGGAAAAGCGGGCACTATACGAGCACAAAGGCAGGAAAAGTATTCTACCGCTCATCCTACGAACTCAAAGCATTTAGATTACTGGATGATAATGATGATGTTTTATCTTATAATGTTGAACCATTCATAATTGTATACAAAGACAGGTTTGGTGACACACGACGATACCGCCCCGATATTCTTGTTTATTGGCAAGACGGGTACACCGCCCTCGTGGAAGTGAAAGCTGCTTGGAGATTGGATATTCCAAAAGTGCTTGAAAAACTCACTGCGGGAGTTATGCACGCTAAATCAAAAGGATGGGGTTTTGAAATATGGACAGGTTTTACACTTGGAGTAATATAGCTTTTTGCGGAAAGTACCAGAATCAACGAAGGCAAGAAGAGGAGATAATAGAAATGAATAAGAATTTGAGAGATGGAATTGGTGCAAATGGGAAACTCTGTTCCAAGTGTGGGTGCAGCGTTAGTGGAGAGCTAGTGAAACTCTGTAGAGATTGTTATGCTACCCTTGATGCTGTCAACGGCGATTGTCACTTCTTTGTTGCTCAGGAGCCAGTGAAACTCTGTAGAGATTGTTATGCTACCCTCTGCTTGGTTTGTGCCAACACACACAGATGTTAAGATGACACTATAGTATGTTATCTACATTTCAGAATAAGGAACTAAAAGATAGCGTCATCATCTCATGCTGCGGCGCGTTTCATGCACGCCATGCCGCCCTCGCTGCTTACCAAGCTGGTATGCTCAGTCGCTACATCACTACACAACCTTGATATGCTCAGGTTCCACGTCCGAAACCCCTCAATGCCCGCAAGTGCATTAAGACTTATATCCAACAGCCTGAGCACCGCGCACAGATTGTTGCACGCACGCGCAAGAGGGCACTGGCTGAACATACATACGCGCACCGCTGGAAGGAGTTGCTTACAGCAATTGGGTGGGAATGATCTGCATGAAGAAGAGAAATAAGGTAACCAGAACAAACACCTGGGCCATGATCAAGTGGCTGCGGGCGGGGTTGCTCTTGCAGGCCCTGCTAGCTGATAGCTCGCATGAAGATTGTGAGCTATTGACAACAGCGCAAAAATTTGGTATACTAGACACTAGGGCGGATCGTGATATTGAATGTGGTGTTTGCATTGAGTGTCCAAAATAACTAGGAGGTCAAACATGACTGCTGAAGAACTTGGTGTCATTGCTGGCGTCGTTCTATCCCTCGTGTTCGCCTACATTCCAGGTGTCAAGAACTGGTTTGACAAGCTGGAGTCAAAACACAAGCAGGCCGTGATGGGCGTTGTGCTTGTCCTCGTAGCAATCTCCATTTTTGGCCTGGCCTGCTATGGCGTCGTGGGTGTGGTGGAATGCACGCAGGCTGGCGCATTGGGGTTGCTCAGGGTGCTCGTCGGCGCGCTGATCGGCAACCAGTCTGTCTACAGCGCGACGAAGTATCTTACCAAAAAGTCCAAAAAGTAAGAACGTGGACAATCCCCCTGCTATCGTTGCCATTGTAGCAGACACACACATTGGCAGGACCGTTGGCCTTTGTCCGCGTCGCGTAAAACTGGATGACGGCGGCACATATCATCCAAGTAAGGGGCAGCGTGCCCTATGGTCTGCGTGGCTAGAATTTTGGGAAGGTGTGTTTGCACGGGCAGCCAAAGTTGGCGCACAGGTTTATGCTGTCATTAATGGCGACCTGAATGATCTCAATGTCCATGACAACGTGGGCCTGATCACGAAGAACAGATCAGACATAATCAGGATGACGGCGGACGCCCTGGAGCCCGTCATGGCTGCTGACCACATTTTTATCATTCGTGGCACAGAAGCACATACGGGCCGTCGAGCCAATTTGGAAGAAGAGGTTGCAAAAGACCTTAACACTGAGCCAGATGCTCAAGCTGGCACTCACTCATGGTGGTGGCTGAAAATGAATGCCGCTGGCGTGCTCTTTGACATAGCGCATCATCCTCAGACATTCTCACGTCGCCCTTGGACACTGGACGCTGCGCCAAACCGCCACGCTGCTATCATCCGCGATGAATATCAAGACCGGGGTGAAAAAGTACCAGATATTGCAGTCAGGGCACACGTTCACAAATATGTGCCAGGCAATAAGAGGCTGAAGCCACAGTTTTTCTATTGCTTCCCCTGGCTGCTCACGACAGCACATGCGCGGCGGCTTGGTGCAACAGAATTTGAGGCCATTGGAGGCTTGGTCTTTACTTGCCAAGATGGTCAATACACTTTTGAGCCCATGTCTTGGCGTCCGCCCACATTGAAGAGGAAAATATGGAGCGCACCCTAGATATTTCCAGAGAGGAGCTTGTACGGGAATTCAGGAAGGCATTGCAGGTCAGTGATGCTGGATTTGATCAGAATGCCTTGAGCGTAGATGAAATCGCTGATTTGCTGAGTCTTTCTCGCTCACGGGCAAGAAAGGCAGTCAGTGCAGCGATTCAGGCAGGACGCATTGAAAGGGTGCAAAAGCGAATTCACACCAAGGATGGCCGATATGCACCTGTGCCAGCATACAGGATAAAAAATGAATGATTCCAACATTGCACTAATCGTCGCTGCCATATCTGCTATATTTGGCGCAGCTGGCGGCCTGTCGGGCCTAGCCGCATTCTATTCTGCCAAAAGCGCCGCGCGTCGCAATAAGGCCGAAGTTGAGCGCATTAAGGCAGAGGCCGCAAAGTTACAGGCTGAGACCGCACGCTCAGAAGTAGGCTCTATGGCTGACCTCGTGGCTGGCGCTGCGGCTGAGATGATAGGAGACCTGCGAGAACAAGGTAAGTTTAATGCCGACCGCATCATTTCACTTGAGGAACGGAACGAGGAAGAGCATCGGCTAGTTGTTATCCTCCAGCGGGAAGGCAAGCAACTCCAGGCGATGCTTGACAAGGCCCTCCACCGTATTGACATTCTGGAGTGTGCAGCACGGAAGAAGGATGCTATCATTGGGGTTCTGCAAACGGAGAATAAAAGTCTGAAAGTCGCCAATGAGACATTGGAGCGGGAACTTTTGAAATTACAGACAATGTTGACTGAGGCGTTTCAGCGGATTGATGAGTTGCAGCAGCGTAATTAGATATGGGTGGTGTGGCCTTTGTATTCGGCGTAGTGATCGGCTGCATTTTAGGCCTGCTTACAACGCGAGACACCTGTGATAGTCTTAGATACCTGCGATAGTCTAATGGAGGCTTGATGAGCAAGCAACTACTGCAAAATCCGAGTTTTGAGGGCATCACTCAGCCCGGAGAATGGACGCGCGATACCCACATTGAGGTTGAATTCGGGGAGATATGTGTCCCAGCGGGGTGGGTTGCCTGGTGGGAGGAGGGTAGATACCGCCGTCCAGAGATGAGGGTTATCCCGCGTCAGTCTCCATTCCTTGACCCGGCACGCATCTATGATGGCGATTGGGCATTCCAGGCATTTACTATGTTTGGCCGTCAGCATGCTGGATTGTATCAAGCAGTTGGGGGGCTTACGCCAGGGGCACGGTACAGATTCACAGTCCGCGCACACGCCTGGTCAGCACACACTGGGGAGCTTGATGTGTCTGGACACTGTTCAGCGGGTGTAGGGTGTGGGCCTGTTTATCTCACGCCAGATGAAGTGCCTCCGTTGAACGGTGATCCTCTCAATGATGCAATCGGCAATTTTGCGTTTAGTGTTGGTGTTGGTCCAATCCAATCTGACCCATTCGCAGATGATGTTCAGTGGGGACCAATAGCACACATCTACAATGCATACTACATGGTTCCGCCAGTTGAGTTTATTGCGCCTACAAGTGGGGAAGTGACTGTCTATCTACGTGCTCATTCGCTGTGGGAATTTAGGACCTCTGATGCCTATTTCGACAATGCCTACCTGGAAGTCATTGAGGAGCCTGAGCCGCCACCAGAGCCGTGGCGTGGGCAGCCGCGTGTACAGTATGAGCGCACTTATGTTTTACTACCACCCAATCAAGGCAGCGAGATGATTGCACCAATGCTGGGTGTGTGGAATGATCATAGATTCACTATTGGAGGAAGCGCCGACGATGCCGGTGTGGCTAACTTGGATTATCGGCGCGTCGTGGCAATCAATCCAGATCATTGGGTTGATAGTCTGCAAGGCTTTTTCACGGAGCACTATCCAGACATTCAGTATGTGCCTTTGACCTGCACAGCGGCAGATATAGGCGCCAAACTATGTCAGGTGTTTGAGGGTGAACCACTTCCACCCCCACCTCCTCCACCCCCACCTCCTCCACCGCCGCCGCCGCCACCGCCGCCGCCGCCATTACCGAGGGAGACCAGGGGATGCGTCGGGCTACATCTGCAAACGATGACGGGTGGATGGGAGGACTTTACACGTGATGTGCAACCATCTGTGATGAAGGTTTTCTCTATGCACGATGTGGCTGGTATCAAGCGGGTCTCTCCCCATACTGTGGTCATATACAGATACTTTACAAACGATTACCACGACACGCTGGAAAATCCTGACCCCTACAGAGGGGCAGAAAAGTGGATTGACAAATTCAGGGATAGCCTGTATGAAATATGCAACCAGATGGCAAGTGAATTTCCCGATTTGGCAGAACCATATTTCTATGTGGAATCCCTCAATGAAGTGTATCCGTCTCTGAATGCGCCGCTTGTAACCCGCGCTGCGAATTTTGATATAGCGTTCATTGACGTCTTGGCGGAAACTGGATTGCCTGTTAAACCAGCAGTTTTCACAGCAGCGGTTGGGAATCCTCACGAATCTGAATATGAATTGCTTGTGCCCTTAGCCCGCAGGTGTGAAGAGGCGGGCGGGATGATGGGTTATCACTGTTTTTCAGCAGATACAGACATCTTAACCCAAAGTGGCTGGATGAATATCAAGGATTTTGTAGAGAACAACAAATCAACCTCAGTTGCCACTCTGAATAAGGATACTGGAAAGGTTGAATATCAATTGCCGACAGACTATTATCATTACCACTATCGTGGGTCAATGATACACCTCTTCGGTAAAGTGGATACTCTTACAACTCCAAACCATAGAATGTGGATTCGTGACACTTGCAAGGAGCGGAAATTCCCGAATGATCATCTACGAGGATTTGGTTTTGTTGAGGCAGGAAATTTGCCAGATAACTTTGAAGTAAAGAGGGATTTTGGTGAATATATAGGCGTCAATGCCGAGTTCTTCACTATTCCTCATTATCGTAACCGTATAAATCAGTATGAGCACTATCACACTAGGTCTGAGCGAAAAGTACCAATGGATGCCTGGCTTGAATTTTTTGGCTTTTGGATCACAGAGGGGAGTGTTTCTCAAAGTGGAAATGTATCCATTAGCCAAAACCCTGGGCCTGTATCTCACTCCATTGGAAAGGCTTTAGAGGCAATTGGCTATGAACCAAAATATTACAAATATGATGGAAAATCATCTGGTACTTGGGTAGTGCACGACGTACAACTGGCCCACTACCTGAGACAATTTGGATATTCTAAAGAGAAATATCTACCTCGTGAAATTATGTCCTTATCAAGACGACAACTGAGAATTTTGTTTAAGGCAATGATGTTAGGTGATGGACATAAGGATGAGACATATTTTACATCGTCAAGAAGGCTGGCCGATGATTTTCAAGAATTGGCTTTGAAGTTGGGTTATATCACCACTCTGTCAGAGAGCAGAGAGGAAAATTATGTCATATCCTTGGGGAAAAAGAGGAAAACGCCACGTACCAGTAAACAATACATATCAAACGACCGGTATGCTGGAGAAGTATATTGTGTAACTGTACCAAACGGGTTAGTTTTTGTTCGGCGAAATGGCAAACCATCTTGGCAAGGCAATTCCTACTGGCTGGCAAACCAGGACTATGGTGAACCAGATCACCTATGGCCCTATTTGGCGGGCAGGTGGGTTGAGATGGATAAAGTCTTTGTATCCCACGGCATTCATGTGCGGTGGTATGGCGGTGAAGGCGGGGCGGTGGGAGGTCGGTCAAGTGATGGTGAGGCCAGTTTGGCTCGTGCGGGTATGCAATCTTGGCAAACGGCAGCAGTATGTCCAGTGGACGCGACGGCGCGTGCTGGTTTTCGCGCCAGTGATGAACCGTATCTCATTCACATTGGTTCATCAAGTTTTGGAGTGCAGGCCAATGGCGATTGGGTAAGCCTGTTGGCAACTGCTGGCTGGAAAGACCCTGAGTGTTACAACGGTGACTGGCCTCGCTACCTGACCGACATCATGCGTGCCGATGAACTAATTGTTGAGTGGAATCAGGGACATGATGACCGTTATCTGGGCATGGTTCTCTTCACGACTGGGATTGGTACTGGCTGGTCTAGCTGGCAAATCCGAGAGCCAGAGACGCAGAGTATCATGAATGCTCTCTTGGAGCGATACAGTTGATCTCTGCAAGAACTATGGTAAGATATAAATATGATTGTAAAGCAATGCAAAACTTGCGGAGAGTTCTTCCATATCTACCCAAGTCAGGAAAAGACAACCAAGTTTTGTTCTAAGACATGTTACACTAAACATCAAAACGGCAGCAAGGTGATGCGGATGTGTGTTTGGTGTGGTGAAACATTCCAAATCTATTTGAAACAGAGGCCAAATGCCCGTTTCTGTTCTGCTGCCTGCTATGGAAAATGGCAATCTGAGCATTGTAGAAGAGAAAATGCCCGTAATTGGCAAGGCGGTAAAGTAACACTGACATGCAAACAGTGTGGCAACCCCTATCAGCGGGGACGCCCCGCAGTTAAAGGTAGTAATTTTTGTAGCAGGAAGTGTACGGATCAATGGAAATCAATACATCAGCGCGGTGAGAATCATCCTGACTGGGCTGGCAGGGTGACGCTTATCTGTAGGCAATGTGGACAACTGTTTGATGTTAAGCCTTGCCTTGCCAAAGGAAGCAGAGCACGAATATTTTGCTCTCTAGCTTGTCGGCGGCGGGAAAAGAAAAGAGTTGTTTGCACTTGTGAGTGGTGCGGTAAGACGTTTGAGCGACTGCCAAGTGAAACAGAGAATGCCCGCTTTTGCTCACGTTCTTGTTTAGCCAAGTCACGTACTGGAGAACGCGCAGCCAATTGGAAAGGTGGCATATCATTTGAGCCATATCCACTTGAATTCAATGAGCGATTTAAGAGGCAAATCAGGGAGCGAGATTTGCATACCTGCGCCGTATGTAGGCTCTTTGGAAAAGATGTGCATCACATGGATTATAACAAAAACAATACAGTGTCAGAGAATTGTATTACACTTTGTCACGTGTGTCACACCGTTACAAATGGCAATCGCACTTATTGGCAGGCAGCGCTGCTAGGTCTATTGGAAGCACGTTCAGAATATGCACTGGAGGCGCGTTATGGGTGAGATAATTGTTAAGGATGGGGACACCGTTGTAATCAAGGCTGGTATGGTATCGGTTACTGTTCCCTTGGCAGTGGTGATTGAGCATCCCAAACCAGAGTCAAAAAATGTATGGGATCGAGACATCAGCGGTGAACTTGCCACAAACGACAATTGCCCTAGTAGCCTTAAAAATGGGTGGTGGCAGCGGCGGCTAGACCAGATCACTGGGCTGACTTTCCATCATACGCTGAGCAATTCACCGCATGCTACGGCGGAACATTATGTCAATAAAGGTGGCGGGAGGCCGTCTATTCCATATACAATTTGGGTTTCGGAGACAGGAGAAATTTTGTTGTGCAATGCTTTGACCGACGGCTGCTGGCACGACCATCAGGGGCATTCTAACAAAAATCTATCCGTTGGCCTGGCAGGGCAATTACATATTCACCGACCATCAGAGGCACAGTTGGTTGCGGCGGCTAGAGTTGCGGTATGGGCGACTAACCATTCAGATATGAATGTCACCCTAACGACAGTTCGGGGACACCGTGACTTGTATCCAACTATTTGCCCTGGGTGGGCGTCTGTCAAGAGTGGGCGCTGGAAACCACAACTCTACAATAGAATTGAAGCAATGCTAGGAAGATAGAATGGGCGCTCGCTATTTCTTGACAGTCATTTGTCCAGAGTGCGGAACAGAGGAAGAGGATGTTTATTATGCCCCCACCTGTGACTTTGTGTCTCACACTTGCTCTGGGTGCGGGACTGGGATTGACTTGGAGAAGTACACAGGCATCACTTATGAGGATGCGTCAAATATTGCAGAGATTGAGGCGGTGATACTCGCACTCACACCAAAGGAAGCTGAGTATATTGACGGTCGCAAGATGTCGTGCGATGAGATTAATCGTGCATCTGGTGTCTTCCTGTGACTCAACTGGCGCAGATGGGACAGGGATAACAAGCCGTCCACGGATGGGACGAGGCAGCATGGGCTGCTGACATTCTCCTCCTTGTGGGCCAGGGATGGTTAACCAGGCGTCCCTGGCCCGAGGGGGAGGGGGCAAAGGCAGGAAGCAAATATGCCAAAATGGTTTGATCGCTTCTTAGAACGCAACCTAGAAAGACTGGGATACACCAAGGCACGCAGGCGGGGGGGCAGTATTAGTGCCGTCTATGCTGGTGAGACTCCTCTTGGTACAGCGGAGCTCATCACTTCCACAGAGGATGCCAGGCAAATCCAAAACGAAAAGTTAGCTGTTACGTCCTCATGGGTTTTCAGTGATGTCCGGGTGGTGGCAACTGAGAGCAGTCAAGCCAAGATGGGCGTTCACGAAGTCAAGGGTGAAGAAACCACAGAAATCGTTGATCACGAATTTGAACGTCTGATGCGGCAACCTAATCCCCACTGGAGCGGCATGCTGCTCAAGCAATACACCTTCTGGTGGTGGCTGCTACGTGGTGAAGCCTACTGGCTCAAAATCTTTGACCGCACAGGGTCACTGCGTCAAATTTGGCCCTTGCCCTCCAGTCGCATGCGCCCAATTCCAGACAAGCGCAAGTACATCTCAGGCTACCGCTATACACCTGGCAACAACAGTGAGCGGGGCGTGACATTTTTGCCTCAGCAAATTGTCTTTTTCCGCTTCCCCAATCCCTTTGACTACCATCGGGGGCTTTCCCCTGTCAGCGCCTATCTGCGCCCACTGCTGACTGATACAAAGGCTGCCGATTGGAACTTGGATACTTTTGACAAGGAGATGACACTGAAAACGCTCATCTCCTTGAGAGCAGAGTTGGCGCAGCCAACTTATGAAAAAGCGAAGACTGAGCTTCTTGAGCAATTGATACAGAAACAAATGCGCTACCTTATAGCGCGTGCTGGTGATGTGCAGATAGAGCGGTTCTCACTCACTCCAAAAGAGGCGGAATATCTTAGCAGCCGCGGAATGTCACGTGATGAGATTGACCGCGTATTTGGCTTTCCAGAAGGGTATTGGTCGGCCAGAGCAAACCGCGCAAATGCTGAGGCGGCAAAGTCAGCACTCATTGACTCAGTGATCTGGCCTCTCCTGCAACTCATGGCCGCTGATGTAACGACGCAATTGATTGTGCCTGAATATGGTGGGCAATACATCGTCAAGTTTGACGATATTCGCATCGTAGATCAGCGTTTACAGATGGCAAAGCACAATGTGGAATGGAAGGTGAGCACATTTGATGAGGCGCGGGATGACTTAGACCAAGAGCCTTATGATGGGCCGATGGCTGACATCATTGGCCCGCTGCCTGTCCCACTAGCTACTGATCCTCAGTTTGTATTGGCATTGCAGCAAGGCGACGATGAGAGTAAGGAGGAGGTCCCTTCACGGACGCCCGCCCAACTACCGCCGCCGAAGCAAGGAGCACAGCCTCAAGAGGAGGAAATGCAAGAGGGGCAAGTGCCAGAGATGGAAGAAAGCCCACAGGAGAAGAAGGCTATCCGCGCAGATTTG